>Ga0123519_10015925_pt1 | contig 10513 bp, 5 predicted proteins | sample YelNatPaOPRAMG02_FD_87396 | JGI IMG/M metagenome (GOLD analysis project Ga0123519, IMG submission 87396) | Hot spring microbial communities from Yellowstone National Park - Yellowstone National Park OP-RAMG-02 (version 2) | ecosystem: Environmental > Aquatic > Thermal springs > Hot (42-90C) ...
AGTATAACATCGAGGGTCTCAATCAGATTCAGATGCATGAGGAGATCGGACTCACATTCGCATCTGCCCTGAGGTCATTCCTCCGACAGGATCCGAATGTAATCCTTGTTGGAGAGATAAGAGACCTGGAGACGGCAGAGATAGCCATCAAGGCGGCCTTAACCGGTCAGCTTGTCGTCTCCACCCTCCACACGAATGACGCACCCTCTTCCATCACCCGTCTCATCAATATGGGTATCGAGCCATTCCTCGTTGCGTCCTCTCTAAATCTGATTCAGGCACAACGACTCGTGAGGAAGATCTGTACCAATTGTAAAGAGCCTGTGGAGGTAGACAAAAAGTATCTGATGGAGCTCGGTCTCACAAAAGAGGAGGCGGAGGCGGCAACCCCGATGAAGGGTAAAGGTTGTGAGAAGTGCAGAGGTACGGGATACAAGGGTAGGATAGGTATATATGAGATTCTACCGATTACAGAAGACATCAGAAATGCCATTATTGCCGGTATGTCTGATATTGAGATTAAACATCTGGCTATGAAAAAAGGGATGAAGTCCTTAAGACAGAGTGCCCTCTTGAAGATGGCAAAGGGCATCACTACTCTTGAAGAGGTGTTCGCTGTCACCCTTGCAGATGAATAATAATTAGAGGTACTATGGCAAAACCACTTGGAGAGTTACTTGTAAGAGAAAAGTTAATCTCGATAAACCAGCTCCAGAGGGCACTGGAGGAGCAGAAGAAGTCGGGCGGGAGACTGGTTGAGAATCTGATTAAACTCGGGTTTGCAAAGGATGACCAGCTCGCCAACTTCCTATCAAGTCAGTATGGTCTTCCTGTGGTAAATCTCGATGACTACCAGATTGATGGAGAACTTATAAAGCTCGTCCCGAAGGAGATGTGCCTGAAGCACACCATTATACCTATCAACAGGGCAGGGAATTCCCTTGTAATCGCCGTGGCAGACCCCTCCAACCTCTTCGTTACAGACGATGTAAAATTCCTGACGGGCTACAATGTTGAGAGGGTACTTGCATCTTACAATCAGATAAAGGCGGCTATTGAGAAGTACTATGGAGGTGAGCAAAAGCCCCAGCCACAGGAGGGGTTAGCGGCATCCATATCTGACACCTTGGATGTACTTGAGATAGTCACAGAGGATAATCAGGAAGTAAATGTCGCCGAGCTCGAGAAGAGCGCCTCTGATGCCCCGATAGTAAAATTTGTAAATGCCATAATTACCGACGCCATAAATAAGGGTGCAAGTGATATACATATTGAGCCCTACGAAAAATTTATGAGAATCAGATACAGGATAGATGGCGTTCTGTATGAGGTCTCAAGACCACACCTTGCAATCAAAGAGGCACTTTCATCCAGAATAAAGATAATGGCAAGACTGAATATTTCAGAGCGCAGGCTCCCTCAGGATGGAAGAATAAGAATGACCTTCCCCGGTGAGGATGAACCTATAGACTTCCGAGTCTCTACACTCCCATCTATATTTGGAGAGAGGATAGTCCTCAGGATTCTGCGAAAGGCCGGACTGCAGCAGGATATGACCAAACTGGGTTTCGAGCCAAAGCAACTCGAGGACTACAAATGGGCAATCTCCCAGCCCTACGGGATGGTGCTTGTGACCGGTCCTACTGGTTCGGGTAAGACTACCACACTCTATTCAGCCCTTATGGAGTTGAATACAGACGATGTAAATCTCTCCACGGTTGAGGATCCTGTGGAGTACAATATCAGGGGGATGAATCAGGTTCAGGTGAGACCGGAGGTCGGTCTCACATTTGCAGCGGCACTCAGGTCATTTCTCAGGCAGGACCCCGATGTCATAATGGTGGGAGAGATAAGGGATCTGGAGACGGCAGAGATAGCCATTAAGTCGGCACTTACAGGTCACCTCGTCCTCTCGACCCTGCACACGAATGACGCCCCCTCTACAGTCACGAGGCTCCTCAATATGGGTGTCGAACCCTTCCTCGTTGCCTCTGCGGTGCTGGTAATCGTCTCTCAGCGACTCGTCAGAAAGATATGTGAAAACTGCAAGGAGGAGGTCAAGGTCTCTTCTGAAGTGCTCGAGGGGCTCGGCGTCAAGAAGGAGTTGATACCCAACTTTAAGGTCTATAAGGGCAGAGGTTGTGAGAAGTGCAATAACATCGGCTATAAGGGCAGGATCGGTATCTACGAAAATCTGAGATTCAACAGGGAGATAAGAGAGGCGATATTGCGAGGCGACTCCACTGCTGAGATCAGGAGGATAGCCATCAAAAACGGTATGATAACTTTAAGAGAGGCGGCCCTGAAGAAATTACAGGATGGGATTACAACTATAGATGAGGTCATAAGGACAACGGCCGTAATCAGATAACAAGAAAGGGTGAGGAGATATGCCAAACCTGCATCAACTATTAAAAGCCATGATCGAGAAGGGCGCTTCAGATATGCACATCACAACGGGTTCCCCACCCCAGCTCCGAATTGACGGCAACCTTGTGCCTCTGAAGCTACCCCCTCTCACACCTGCAGAGACCAAGGAGTTGTGTTATTCCATTCTGACAGATGCCCAGAAGAGGAGGTTCGAGGAGGAGAACGAACTGGACCTCTCCTTTGGTATCAAGGGGCTCTCCCGATTTAGAGCAAATATATTTATGCAGAGGGGTGCCGTCTCAGGGGCATTCAGGGTAATTCCATTTAAGATTATGACCTTCCAGGAGCTGGGACTCCCACCAGTAGTGGCAGACCTGACCCGCAAACCAAGGGGGCTTGTCCTCGTCACAGGTCCTACCGGATCCGGTAAGACCACGACCCTTGCATCCATAATCGACCGTATCAACACAGAGCGACACGAACACATCGTCACGATTGAGGACCCCATTGAATACCTCCATCCACACAAGAATTGCATAGTTAACCAGAGAGAGGTGGGGTCTGACACCGCCTCTTTCAAGAAGGCACTCAAGTACATATTGAGGCAGGACCCCGATGTGGTCCTCATAGGTGAGATGAGAGACCTCGAGACTATCGAGGCGGCACTGACCATCGCAGAGACAGGGCACCTGGCATTTGCCACACTCCACACCAACTCCTGCGTCCAGACTATAAACAGGATCATAGATGTCTTCCCACCCCATCAGCAACCACAGGTGAGGGCACAACTCTCCTTCGTCCTTGAGGGGGTTTTATCCCAGCAACTCCTCCCGCGTATTGGCGGAGGAAGGGTACTCGCCCTCGAGATTATGATACCTAATGCAGCCATCAGAAACCTCATCAGGGAGGACAAGATCCATCAGATATACTCCCTTATGCAGGTGGGTCAGACAAAATACGGTATGCAGACTATGAATCAGTCCCTCGCTATGCTCTATTTGAAGAAGCAGATCACCCTTGAAGAGGCAGTTGGGAGGTCCTCTGATCCTGAGGAATTGAGGAATATCATTTCGAAAGGATTGCCGTCACAATGATGTTTCAGGTTATATAGAAAAGGAGGGTTTATAGATGCCAATTTTTATCTGGGAAGGAACTACAAAGACAGGAGAGAAGAGGAGCGGACAGACAGAAGGACCAAATGAGGAGTTTGTAATAGCCCTGTTGAAGAAACAGGAGATTCAGGTAACCTCCATCAAGAAGAAGGCAGGGTTCAAACTCGACTTATCATCTATCTCTTTCGGTTCAGGCGTCACAACAAGGGATCTGGTCATATTCACCCGACAGTTTGCCACGATGATCAATGCAGGTCTTCCCTTAGTCACCTGCCTGGACATCCTTGGCAATCAGGCAGACAACCCCACTATGAAGAAGATCCTTTTGCAGGTAAAGAGCGATGTGGAGGGCGGCTCTACCTTTGCCGATGCCCTCCGAAAACATCCAAAGGTCTTTGACGACCTATTTGTAAACCTCGTCGCCGCGGGTGAGATAGGTGGTATTTTGGACACCATTATGAACAGACTTGCTGCGTACATTGAGAAGAACGATAAGATAGTCAAGAAGGTCAAGGGGGCTATGACCTACCCTCTCGCCGTTCTCGTAGTAGCAATACTGCTGGTGATTGGAATGCTCTGGAAGGTCATCCCGATGTTTGAAAAGATGTTTAAGGACTTTGGAGGAGAACTCCCTGCACCCACTCAATTCGTAATTGACCTGTCAAATGCATTCTTAAATCACCTGTTTCTCATAATGGGTAGCCTTGTCGGATTCGTGGTAGTTCTGATCCTCTTTATAAAGAGCAAACCCGGCAAGGAGATTATGGACAGGATACTGATCAACTCCCCTATATTTGGGGACATCATCAGGAAGTCGGCGGTTGCAAAGTTTACAAGGACTATGAGTACAATGATAGCCTCTGGCGTCCCCATACTCGATGGGCTCAATATAGTGGCCCGTGCTGCGGGGAATGTGGTGGTGGAAAGGGCGATTATGTATACCCGTGAGAAGATAAGTGAGGGCAAGAATATAGCAGAGCCTATGATGGAGACAAAGGTATTCCCACCAATGGTCGTACAGATGATAGCCGTTGGTGAAGCAACAGGTGCTATGGATACAATGATGTCCAAGATCGCTGACTTCTACGAAGACGAGGTGGATGTAGCAGTAGAGACAATGACATCGCTACTTGAGCCTATAATAATGGTATTTCTCGCAGTGGTAGCTGGTGGACTTGTTATATCTATGTATCTCCCCATCTTCAGCATCGCAGGGGCTATCAAATAAATGCAATAATGCAGGATACTACCCCCGAGAGTTTCAGAAATAAACTTATATGGGTGATGCTCTTCAGAATTGTGGTGGTCTCAATTCTACTCTTTGCCACCATAATGAAGAATATCCGTAACTTCTCTTCTATAATCCGATTTGAGTCTACCTTCTTTATCCTGATAATCATTCTGGCATATCTCGCCTCCTTAGTATATCTCTATCTGTTGAAGAACACGAAGTGGTACAGGGCCTCGGCAATCTCTCAGATCATCGGTGATATAGTCTTTTCTACAGCCCTCTGCTACTTTTCGGGCAAGGACGGCTCCATATTCACCATATTCTTTGCATTTTCCATCATAATTGCCTCCATCCTGTTCTCCAGAGTCGGGGCTTACATCACAGCCGCCATCTCTTCAGTAATAATACTCATATTCGCCCTTGATAGACAGTTTTTATTCCTCCCTTATATAGTCGGTATGATAATAGATAGTTCGAGACCCCCACTCGATCAGCTGATATACTCCCTCTTTATACACATACTTGCATATACAGTCATAGCCCAGTTGAGTTCTTACCTCTCCACAGAGCTCAAGACAACGAGTGAGAAGTACTACGCCCAGAAAAGGGACTATACCTTTCTCTTTGAGCGCTACAAGGCTATTGTTGAGAACCTCTCCGACGGTGTGCTCCTCTTCAGGAATAACCATCTGGTTTATATAAATGACATTGCCGCCGCCCTCTTCTCAGTGAACGCACAAAATATAGACGAATCGGTCTCGGTGAGACTGAGAGAGATACTGGAGAACCTGAAGCCCACATCGGGAGGGGAGATACAATCCTTAAATGGCAAGGGAAAGAGATTTATAACCCTCAGGCACAAGAGGAAGATTTACGAGGACGGGACGACTGATGATGTATATGTGATATCAGACCTGACGGAGGGGAGGAGGCTTCAGGAGGAGATTATCAGGGCTGAAAGACTCGCCTCCATAGGCAAGGTCGCAACCGGGTTTGCCCACGAGATAAGAAATCCCCTCTCCTCTATACTCGGTTCGATAGAACTTATCAAGAAGGGCAGAAGCTTAAACCAGGAAGATGCCATTCTGATGGATATCGTAATCAAGGAATTACTCAGAGTGAATGAACTCATAGAACGCTTCCTGATGTTTGCAAGACCCGCACCCCCAAAGTTTAAGGAGATAGACCTGCACGCCCTGATAAAAGAGGTGATAGAGCTGATTAGATTTGACAGGGATTATAAGGATGGGATACGCTTTGAGATCAACGACGAATTCAAAAAAAATATCGAGGCTGATGAGTCTATGATGAAGCAGGTATTCTGGAACCTCTTCAAGAACTCCATTCAGGCAATCAAGGGCGATGGGAGTGTCTCTATAAGTCTCAGAGATGCTGGTGATGGGGTAAATCTTTTGATTACGGTAACAGATACGGGTTGCGGTATACCTCCTTCGGAGCTCGACAGGGTCTTCGACCCATTTTATACTACCAAGGACAAAAGCACGGGTATTGGACTATCCCTGGTCTACTCCATAATAAGGGAGCACAGGGGGAGTATAAGCGTGGACTCCACCGCAGGTGTGGGGACGACATTCAGGATACTATTGCCCATAAGACAGAGAGGAGAGTGATATATGCCAGACATATTGATCGTCGAGGACGAAGAGAGTCTCAGACAGGTCCTGAAGATAAATTTCGAGAGGGAGGGTTATACTGTAGATGTGGCTGAAGGGCTATCGACAGCAAAGGAGCTGATAGACAGCAATAAATATGATGTGATACTCACCGACTATCGTCTGAAAGGGGCATCGGGTTTTGATGTATTGAAATACCAGCAGGAAAGGCTTCCGTTTGCCCAGACTATACTTATGACCGCCTATGCCACAGTCGAGAATGCCATAGACGCCCTTAAACTCGGGGCATACCACTATCTCATAAAACCCCTGAAGATGGAGGAGTTAAACGCCATAGTCAAAAAGGCGATTGAGAAGGCACGAATACTCAATGAAAACTTTGCCCTTAAGAGAGAATTAAAGGAGCGTTTCACCCTTGAGAATCTGGTCGGCAAGTCGGAGCCGATGTTGAAGATCTTCGATATCATAAAGAAGGTGGCAGACACGAGGACGACCGTCCTGATAACAGGGCAGAGCGGCACGGGCAAGGAGGTCATTGCGAGGGCAATACACAACCTCTCCTCCAGGAGGGAAAAGAATTTCGTGGTCGTAAACTGCGGTGCCCTCCCCGAGGCACTCTTCGAATCAGAGCTCTTTGGACATACAAAGGGGGCATTTACAGGGGCGGTCTCAGATAAAAAAGGGCTCGTTGAGGTGGCTGATGGCGGGACCCTCTTTCTGGACGAGATAACTGAGATGCCCTTAAGCCTTCAGGTAAAACTTCTGGGAGTGCTTCAGAATTCGAGGGCAAGGCGGGTTGGAGGTACTGAGGAGTATGAGGTGGACATAAGGGTGATAGCAGCCAGCAACAAGAACATTGAAGAGGAGGTAAAGTCAGGCAGATTCAGAGAGGATCTCTATTACAGGATAAATGTCATACGGATTGAGGTACCGCCTCTTAAGGACAGGAAGGAGGACATACCCCTGTTACTCGACAATTTCATAAAACTCTACTCCGCCGAACAGGATAAGGCAATCAACGGGATTACAGAGGAGGCGATGAGACTCATACTGAATTATGACTTCCCCGGCAATGTCAGGCAACTCGAGAATATCATCGAAAGGGCGGTGACCCTTACAAAGGAGGGGAAGATAGACATAGATGTCCTACCCGATTTCTTAAAAGAGAAGGAGTGCAAACCTGAGATAAACATATATCAGTTTGGAGGGATAGACCTGGACTCTCGACTATCGGAGATCGAAAAGAACGCCATAATCTCCGCCCTCAAGGAGGCAAAGGGGAGGAAGACAGAGGCGGCAAAACTATTAGGCATCTCCTTCAGGTCTTTAAGATACAGACTCTTAAAATACGGACTCGCAAAGGAAGAGGAGTTGAACAACCTGCCTGACGAATAGAGGCAGAGATACTACTTTACCCCCACCCGCCCGTTTGGCAACTCTCCATATACATCGGGCATATACATAAGTTCAACCCTCGTGGGCGGAAGGGTATAGACGCCCCTTGTATTGAGCCTCACCCTGTATTCAAAAACAATCTTCTTAGAATAGGGGTGTTCATAATATGTCCTTATCAGCCCATCCCTCACATCGGAGTAGGTATAGTACCAGTAGTAATCCTCAAAATTCCCGTAAGAGTCCTCCTTCTTTATCCTCCCCACTATATCCGATCCAGTTATCAAGGGCTCCTTTACAACGATATTGTTATAGTAATTGTCTGCATCAATAGTGAGTCTTATTCGCACAATATCCGTCTTCTTGAACTCATTCTTTGGCTTACCCTGCTCATCCAGAAACTCCTTCTTTATCCTGAAGCCCTTGAAGACAGGTTCATTCAATTCATACTCCTTCTCAGTTAGAACCCAGACCCAGTAGTTGTTATTCTTATCCGAGATAGTAAATCTCTCCTCGGCAGGGTTACAGTCAGAGACACTCAAGCCTCCTGAGATCTCCTTTGTCGGGAGGATATCAAAGACAAACTGCTTTACAGTAAAATCCCTATCTACCTTTTCAGTGTACCTATTACACCTGTAGCCTACACTGAGGCTGCTCTCTTTAATTGCCCCCTTGAATCTCTCAGAGAAGAGTTTGAATGCCACCGCCGCATAAGCGTGTGCCATCGTATTGTACAAGTATCCCCTCTCAAATCGGTTCATAAATCCCCTCATCATCTTCCCGAGGAGTGTCTCGTCCTTGCTGTTCTTCACCATATATATCAATGCCCTCGCAAATGCCTCATCCTCAGACCTCATAAGCCACCAGAGTCTATTCAGTGGATTTTCATTTAAGAACATCGCGCCGCCCCTCTCGCTGAAATTTGAAAGTATGGCATCTGTTATTCTGACATCCCGCGGGGTGATATTAGCCACATCTAAGATGGAGGACAGAGGGAGCTCCGGGATATGCACCTCAAGGGCATTCAACAATTCGGCACTGTTGTTTATATAAGGGCTGATTGCGGAGAGGGCATAGAGCCTCTCAAACTTTGTGGTGGTATAGTCGAACACATTCCTCCTTAAGAACCGGTTCATAATAAACCGGTTCAATCCATCTACACACCTCTCAATCACCCTCTCCGGAAGTTGAAAATTATTGAGCCTCGTAATCTCAAGGATATAGGCGGTCAGCATCACCGAACCCTCTGTCGAAGAGGGATAATATTTCAATAACCCGTTTTCATCAATGTAGAGGTCAATATCGTTCATAAGTTTATTGAAGTATTCATAATCGTTTGCCACAATGGCATAAGAGACCTTCTGCTCGAGACAGGCGAGTATTAGATTTGGATAAAGTTTTAACGAACCTCCCATCTCACTCACATCCCTCATTACCGAGACTTTTATACTACCGCCCCTCTTATCTTCACTAAACCTGAAGACATTCTCGTAATCCCCTTTGAGCCTGAAGAAGACCGAACCATCGGCCTTTTGAGGATATGCCTTCACAATCTTCTGAGACACCTTTATACTGTCCACAGGACCACTCTTTTCATAAAGGTCGAGGTGGTAATCCCCATTATCCACATTCTCAGGCACTACTATGTCAAAACCGATGACCTCATTCCCCTGAGGCTTGAGGGAGATACTCTTCTCTGGCAGGTCAAGCCTCTTAATCTCCTTCCCCCCTTTAGTAAACGAGACATAGCCTCTTGTTTTGAGTTCTCTCTCTTTATCTGTCGTATTCTTTATCACAAACTCCCCCGTAAACCTATCGCCCTCTCTTGCAAAATACGGGATCGAGGAGCTGATAAATATCTCCCTGTAACTCTTTATACTCCTTGAGCCTGTTCCAAACCGATTCCCCTGGGAGACGGCCACTGCAATGATCCTGAAAGAGGTGATAGAGTCATTCAGTTTGAATGAGAACGGCGCCCTGTTGCCAGAGATTTTCAAATCGGGATTGAAATAAATCAGGGTATCAAACAACTCCCTTGTCACGATCCGCCCTCCACCACCACCTGCAGGGAGTGCCTTCTTCCCGTAGTGTCTCTTCCCGATAACCTGTATCAACCCCGTGGATGTCCTGACACCATAACCCATCTCAGTTATGATACCATCGAGGATGTTGTAGGTATTATTCTCCTTCAACTCCAGAAGCCCCTCATCCACCACAATCAGCATCACATTCACAGGCTCATTCTCTACATTGCCCAACTCCACATAACCATTTACGGTATCCCTCACAAGGTATCTATCCCTATCCGTTGAGACCTTGAGATTAAGCCTGTACTTCTCCCTGTCCACATTCACACCAATAAGCCCCATCTTGAAGGCAGGCTTTGCAAGGTCTACAAGAAATGTAGGTGGTGGTGATGAGACCCTCCCGCGGACCAGAACCACAGAGACATATACATTGGGTGCATATTCAGGTTTTACGGGTATCGTAATATATGGGTCCTTTGCCTCCAGCTTCCTCACGAAATAGTCCAGAATCCCATCCCTCTCAACAGTTACAAGAACTGTAGAGACTGCAAATGGCGTGGATACCCTGATCGTCATCTTCTCCTGAGGCCTGTACTCCTTCTTGTCCGCAAATAGATCCACTCTATCGGAGTCTGAGAAGTAATTAAACCAGTATTCATCAGAGAGACTTACATATACAAACTTTGAGGCAAATGAGAGATTCTCACCACTCCCTGCAATCGCCTCTATTATGTAATCACCCCCTTC
>Ga0123519_10015928_pt1 | contig 10513 bp, 8 predicted proteins | sample YelNatPaOPRAMG02_FD_87396 | JGI IMG/M metagenome (GOLD analysis project Ga0123519, IMG submission 87396) | Hot spring microbial communities from Yellowstone National Park - Yellowstone National Park OP-RAMG-02 (version 2) | ecosystem: Environmental > Aquatic > Thermal springs > Hot (42-90C) ...
AGACCTTTAAAAAGGGAAATACAAAGAAGAATTTTAAATCCACTTGCTATTAAAATTATATCAGGAGAAATTAAAGATGGTTCAAAGGTTAAAGTAGATGTTAAGAATAATGAGTTAGAGTTTAAATTAGTTAAAATGTGAAGGAGGGAGGAATATGGAAAAAAGTTATATAGGAGTAATTGGTATGGAAGTTATGGGAAAAAATTTAGCTTTAAATATGGAAAGTAAAGGATATCGAGTTTCTGTTTATAACAGAACATCTGAGAAGACTAAGGCATTTGCTGAAGGAGTAGCAAAAGGTAAAAAGATTGTTCCAACATATGATTTAAAAGATTTTGTAGATTCTTTAGAATCTCCAAAGAGAATAATGCTTATGGTTAAAGAAGGAGCTCCTGTAGATAATTTTATTGAACAACTTATTCCACTTTTACAGAAAGGGGATTTAATAATTGATGGAGGAAATTCATTTTTTAAGGATACTATAAGAAGGAATGCTTCATTAAGCGAAAAAGGAATTCTTTTTATTGGAACAGGTGTTTCAGGAGGAGAAGAGGGAGCATTAAAAGGTCCTGCAATTATGCCTGGTGGACAAAAAGAAGCATATTTACTGGTTGAAAAATTATTTAAAGACATTTCAGCAAAAGCATACGATGGAGAACCTTGTGTTGAATATATGGGTCCAAATGGTGCAGGTCATTTTGTAAAGATGGTGCATAATGGAATTGAATACGGAGATATGCAGTTAATAGGAGAGTGTGCATGGTTTTTTAAAAATGCATTTGGGATGACATCAGATGAGATTGCTGATATTATGGAAAAGTGGAATGGTAAGAAAGATGTTTTGAGGTCTTATTTAATTGAAATTACAGCTGATAGTATGAGAGAAAAGCATAAAGAAACAAAAGAATATTTAGTAGATAGAGTTGCTGATATAACAAGAATGAAGGGAACCGGCACATGGACAGTTCAAAGTGCTTTAGAACTATTAGTTCCTGTTCCTACAATTGCTTCTGCTGTTTTTTCAAGAGAGATGTCTCAGGATAAAGATTTAAGATTAAAAATGTCAAAATTTTTAAGTTTTCCAAAGGTTAAAAAATTTAAAGGGAATAAGAATGAGTTAATTGATATTGCTCATGATGCATTGTATATATCTAAAATCTCCTCTTATGCACAAGGAATGGCACTTCTTCAAGCAGGTTCTAAACATTATAATTTTAATTTGAATCTTGGTAAAATTGCAAAAATTTGGAGAGCAGGATGTATTATAAGAGCTCAATTTTTAGACGAAATTACTAAAGCTTATGAAGAAAATCCTGATTTACCTAATCTTTTGGCATCCCCTAAATTTTCTAAATTTGTTATTCAAAATATTGATAAACTATGTCGCTTCATTGAGATTGCTCATCAAGCAGGTGTTCCTACTTTAGCCATGTCAAATTCTTATGATTATATAGTCCAGTTAGCAAGTCCAGTATTGTTTTCTGCTCAAGTAGCTGCACTTCAAAGAGATTATTTTGGAGCACATGGTTATTTTAAAATTGGTGGAGTAAATGATCCAAGCATTATGACCACAAAGGATGGAAAGATTAGAGAATTTCATACTGAGTGGTTAGTTAAAGGTAGACCTGAAAAAGAAATAACAAAATAGGAGGTAAAGATGGTATTTATTAGATTAACAGAGAAACAAATAAAAGAGGATGCAGAACAACAGTTAAAAAACTTTAAGAGGACAAAAGATTTTCTTGTTGCAATTGATACAGATGGATGTATTGCTGATAATATGAATGGAAAACAAATGTTAATTTTTCATCCACAGTATATGGAATTTTACCAGTTATGGGGTATAGAATCTTATTTCCGTGAGGTTGCAGAATATTATAATTTGTTTTCCGTTCATAGAGGATGTAATCGTTTTCTTGCTACGCAATTTACTTTAAAAGCATTACATAGTAGGAAAGATGTGCAAAAGATAATAAAAGAAAAATCCATAGATTTACCTGAAATGAAACCATTGGATGAATACATAGATTATTGTAATAAAAATAAATTAGGATTAGGAAATCCCAGTTTAGAAAAGTTTTTAGATACAGAGCCTTTAAATTTATATCTTTATAAGTTATTAGGATGGAGTGAAGCAGTTAATAGGACATTCCCTTATGTAAATCTTAAGATTCCACTTTTCGAAAATGTTCGAGAGTCTTTAGAATTAATCTATGAATTTGCTGATATTTTGGTAGTATCACAAACACCTTATGAGGATTTGGTAAGTTATTGGGAAGCACAAAATATTTCTAAATATATTCAAACTATTGCTGGACAAGAAATGGGAACAAAAGCACATCACATTGAGGTAGTGAAAAAAATAGGAGGATATAAAGATGACCATATTTTAATGATTGGAGATGCTGATGGAGACTTGAAGGCTGTGAAGAAGAATAATGGACTGTTTTATCCTATATCACCGGGTTATGAACAATTAGCATGGAATAAATTTCCTGAGATGTTTAAAATATTCGTAGAAGGTAAATATGCCGGTGAAATAGAAGATAAACTTTTGAAGGATTTTTCAGAAGTTCTTTTAAAAACTCCACCTTGGGAAAAATCAGACTATGATCATATTTCTGCTTATAGAGAAAAACAAGAAGTAAGAAAATCTCTTTATTCTAAACTTAATCCTAATGGGAGGTTATTAATAGTTTAAAATGTATGTTGGAAAAGGAGACATAAACAGATTTTTTTCTAATGATGAACTGGTAAACTTATGTAATGAAGGGTTTAAACTTAAAAAATTTGCTAATAAAAAAGTTTTAGCAATTATTCCTGATACTACTCGTTCAGGGCCAATAAGTTTGTTCTTTAAATCTATTTGCAAAATACTACTTCCTCAAGTATCTAAACTTGATTTTCTTCTCGCACTTGGGACACATTCAGAAATTAGCGAGGAAAGGGTTAATACTCATTTAGGAATTAGTTTTAAAGAAAGAGAAAAGGAATATAAAAATGTTCAAATTTTTCAACATCATTGGGATAAAAAAGAAGAATTACAATTTATAGGAAGTATCACTAAGGAGGAGATAAGTAAAATATCTAATGGACTTTTAGAAGAGGATATAGATGTTACAGTTAACAAAAGAATTTTTGAATATGACGAGCTTATTTTAGTTGGACCAGTTTTTCCACACGAAGTAGTTGGATTTTCTGGAGGTTATAAATATTTGTTCCCCGGTATTTCAGGTCCAGAATTTCTTCATAAATTTCACTGGTTGGGTGCTTTAATAACAAATCCAAAAATAAATGGTACAAAGAATACACCTGTAAGAGAAGCAATTAATAAAGCTATTTCTTTCATTAAAATACCCAAAACTTTATTCTGTTATGTAGTAGGGGAAGATAAAAAAGTTTATGGATTATACATCGGTGATGAAGAAGCATGGTCAAAAGCAGCTGATTTATCAAGTAAAATTAATATTAAATATGTCGCTAATAGTTTTAATACTGTTTTATCAATGGCACCTTTAATGTATGAAGATATATGGACTGCTGGAAAATGTATGTATAAACTTGAGCCTGTTGTAAGTAATGGTGGAAATTTAATAATTTATGCTCCTCATATAGAAGAGGTTTCTTATACTCATGGAAAATATATAAGAAAAGTAGGTTATCATACTAGGGATTATTTTCTGAAACAAATGGATAAATTTAAAGATATACCTGGTTGTATTTTAGCACATTCTACTCATGTTAAAGGTATAGGAACTTACAAAAATGGTATAGAAAAGCCTCGTATTAATGTAATACTTGCAACTAAAATATCCAAAGATATATGTGAGAAAATAAATTTAGGATATATAGACTATCGTAGTATTAAGATAGAAGATTATATTAATAAAGAGGATAAAGGGATACTTGTAGTGAAAAATGCGGGCGAGATTTTGTTTAGATTGAAAAGTGGTGAAGTACCGGACATTGATAAATTATATGAAGAAAATTAAAGGAAGAGAAACAGTACTAAATAGGTTTTGTGGACAATTTAGGAATAAATATATTCCATATTCTCAATCTTTAAGAAAAAAAGGAAAACTTTTTTATTTTTTAGTACGCAGGAATGATTTTAAAAAATTTTTGGTAATAGGTGAAAAAAATTTTAAAATTCTTCCCTTAAATCAGAGAAGTTGCAATCTTTTACAAAACAAATTTCCTTATCTTTCACCAGTTACTTCAAAAGGTAAAGCTTCTTTTGGCTTTGGTGATAGATTAGGTATAACTACCCCTGCTCATGTTCGGGTAGCTAAGAAATTTGGCATTTTTCCAATTTTTGCTCAACAATCTGTTAGGGAACTTAAGAAAACTGGTAGAACATTTAAAGATGTACTTGCTGATGCTGTATTTGGTGTTTTCCAAGAAGGATATAAAGGACAATATGGAGCAGATGCTGACCACATAAAGACTATTTCTGAACTAAGAAAAGCAATACAAGCTGGTTTTACATTTTTTACTGTAGATCTTTCAGATGAAATAGGAAACTATCATTATAATACTTCTATTAGAAAAATGTTTTCGTCTAATGAAATAAATAAAATAATTAAAAGATATTTAAATAAAACTTATTATTTTGCGGGAAGGAAAATAAAATTTGATCTTTTTACACTACAAAATGTTATGAACACTTATATTAAGGCTATTATTAAAGTAGAAAGTTTCTTTAATATTTTAAAAAAAGAGAAAAAAGAGTTTGAACTTGAAATATCTGTTGATGAGACTTCTATACCTACATCTTATTTTGATCATATATTCTTAGCTGAAGAATTCAAAAGAAGGAAAATAAAGTTCCAAAGTTTAGCCCTCAGATTTCCTGGTAAATTTGAAAAAGCTGTAGATTATAAAGGTAATATAAAGGAATTTGCCAGTAATTTAAAAATACATAGTGCAATTGCTAAAAAATTTGGTTATAAACTTTCTTTACATTCTGGAAGCGATAAATTTTCTATTTATCCTGTTTTTTATAAAGAAACAAGAGGAAACTTTCATATTAAAACATCTGGTACAAGTTGGTTAGAAGCAATAAAGGTCATTGCGCTTAAAAATCCTTCTTTATATAGAAAATTACATAACTTGGCATTAAAAGAATTTTCTTATAATAAAAAGTTTTATGATATAAGTAGTGATTTAGGACAAATACCCAAATTGGATAAAATACCTGATAAAAAATTATACAATCTTTTATTTAATAGCAATGTTAGACAAATGATGCACATTTCTTATGGTTCTCTTCTTTCTGCGTTTAGAAAAGAGATATATAAAACTTTATTTAAGTTTGAAGAAGAGTTTTATGAATTTGTTATTAAACATTTACAAAAGCATTTAAATAAACAAATATGCAGTATATAGTATGTGTGGAAAAATGAAAATAATCTATCTGTATACTATTATACTGTATTTGAAAGGAGGGGGTAAAAAATGGGTATAAAAGGAAATGCTATATTTGCTCAATCAGGTGGACCTACTGCTGTAATAAATAGTAGTATCTGTGGTGCTATTAAGGAAGCAGCTAAACATAAAGAAATAACAGGTATGTTAGGTGCAATTAATGGAATTTTGGGAGTTATAAAAGAAAATATGATAGATTTAAACAAAGAAAGTAAGAAAAATATTGATCTCCTTAAACAAACACCTTCTTCAGCATTAGGTTCATGTAGATATAAATTAAAAGATGAGGACTATGAAAGAGTTTTAAAAGTTCTACAAGCACATAATATTAGATATTTCTTTATAGCAGGTGGAAATGATTCAATGGATACTGCAAATAAAGTTTTTAATCTTGCAAAAAGTAAAAATTACGAGTTGTATGTAATGGGTATTCCTAAAACAGTAGATAATGATTTACCACTTACAGATCATTGTCCTGGCTATGGAAGCGTAGCTAGATTTCTTGCAATATCAGTTAGAGATGCAGGGTTAGATACTGAAGCAATATATACGAGTGATACTGTAAAAATAGTTGAGACAATGGGAAGAAATACAGGTTGGATTACTGCAGCAACTGCTTTAGCAAGAGAGAAGGAAGATGGTGCTCCTCATTTAATGTATTTTCCAGAAATTCCATTTAACAAAGACAAATTTTTAAGTGATGTTGATAAGGTTTATAGAAAATTAGGTTATGTTCTAATTACATGTTGTGAAGGTTTAAAAGATGAGAAAGGCGAATATATAACTGCTTCAAAAAGAGATATAGATACAGATAAGTTTGGTCATAAACAATTAGGTGGGGTTGGAGAAACTCTGGTAAGTATAATAGCAAATGAATTAAAAATAAAAGCAAGATGTGATAAACCTGGTACAATTCAGAGGGTCTCTTCAATGTGTGCATCGAAAGTGGATATAGAAGAAGCATACATGGTAGGTCAAACAGCAGTTAAGTTAGCAACTGAAGGAAAAAGTGGATATATGGTTATTTTAGAAAGAGTACCAGGTAATGTATATAAGTGTAAAACAAATATTGTTCCTCTTGAAGAGGTAGCTAATAAAGAAAAGAAACTTCCAAGAGATTTTATAAATGATGAAAGTAACTGGGTAACACAAAAGTTTATTGATTATGCTAAACCTTTGATTGGTGGACCTTTACCTGAATATACGAAATTAGAGAAACATTTTGTAAAAAAATTGTTATAGAAACAAATGAAAGGAGGTGGTTTATTCCATTTAGAGGTTTTTAGGTTATACCTTTATTGGAGGTAGCATGTTTGAAGGGAGAAATAGTACACCTGATTTAAATTTTTTAAAAGAAAAAGCGATAAATATAAGAAGAAATATACTTATCTCATTAGCAACTGCTGGTTCGGGACATACAGGAGGTTCTCTTTCAGCAGTAGAGTTTTTTGTTACTTTATATTTTGCAGAATTAAGACATGATCCTACAAGGCCAAAGTGGGAAGGGAGAGATAGAGTATTTTTATCTAAGGGACATGCTTGTCCTGTTCTTTATGCAACCCTAGCAGAGTGTGGTTATTTTCCTGTTGAAGAATTAAAGACTTTAAGAAAATTGCATAGTAGATTACAGGGGCATCCTCATATAAAGACTCCTGGAGTAGAAATATCATCTGGTTCATTAGGTCAAGGGCTTGGAGTTGCAAATGGATGTGCTTTAGGACTCAGGTTAAATAAAAGCGATGCAAGAGTTTATGTGTGTATGGGTGATGGAGAGCTTCAAGAGGGCTCTGTTTGGGAATCTGCTATGACATCCGGACATAGAAAACTGGATAATCTATGTGCTTGGGTAGATTATAATAACCTCCAAATAGATGGAAATGTTGAAGATATTAAAGGAGTTGCTCCTCTTGCTGATAAGTTTAAAGCATTTCGCTGGAATGTAATAGAAATAAATGGTCATTCAATAGAAGAGCACTTAAAAGCATTCAAATTAGCAAGAGAGACAAAAGGTAAACCAACAGTGATAATAGCTCACACTATTAAAGGCAAGGGTGTTAGTTTTATTGAAAATAAAGTTGAATGGCATGGTGTTGCACCAAATCAGGAACAATTAAAACAAGCGTTAAAAGAACTGGAAGAAGTGAAGTAAGTGAAAAGAAAGTGAAAAAAGTGGGAAAAGTGAAGAGTAAAAATAAAAAAGGAACTAAAACTGAAGTAAAAAAGGAGGAAATGGAATATGAGTGAATCAAATATAGTTTTACCACAATTAGGTAGATTGGAGTTAACCTTAATATGGGTCGTATTGGCATCGGCTTTTATCGCACTTCTTTATGGGCTCTATTTAGTATTTAAAATTATTAAAGAAAGTCCTGGTTCTAAAAAAATGATAGAGGTTGCAAGTGCAATAGAAGAAGGAGCTATGGCATACTTAAGAAGACAGGTAAAGGTAATGATATGGTTTATAATAATAATCACTATAGGTCTTTTCTTGCTTTATTATCATACTGTTTACAATGGAGATTTAGCTTTATCACTTGGAATTGCTTTAGCATTCTTTGCAGGTGTTTTTGCCTCTTATGGTGCAGGTTATGTTGGTATGACATTAGCTGTTAAGGGAAATGTTAGAGCAGCAAATGCAGCATTAACTAGTTTTAGCAAAGCATTAAGGATAGCCTTTCAGTCAGGAACAGTTTCTGGAATGTTCACAGTAGGTTTTGGATTACTTGGTGCTACACTTATATTTTTAATATTTAGAGAGAATGCTATGAAGGTTTTAGTAGGATTTGGCTTTGGAGGATGTCTTGCAGCATTATTTATGCGTGTTGGAGGAGGAATTTATACAAAAGCAGCAGATGTTGGGGCAGATTTAGTAGGTAAAGTAGAAGCAGGAATACCTGAAGATGATCCAAGAAATGCTGCGGTTATTGCAGATAATGTTGGAGATAATGTTGGAGACTGTGCAGGTATGGCTGCAGATGTATTTGAATCATACGAAGTTACATTAGTTGCAGCAATTATTCTTGCAGCAGCAACATTGTCTGATAAAGCATTTTTAAATACATACGGTGAAAGTGCACCTTCTTTTGCTTTAAAACTAATAATATTTCCTCTTTTAATTCGTGCAGTTGGTGTATTTTCTTCAATCATTGGGACATGGATGGTAAAAGCAAAAGACAAAACAATTAAAGATCCTATGAGACCAATTACTACAGGATATATAACTGCTGCTGTATTATCCATTGTAGGAATTGCAATAATTAATTATTTCTATTTACCTAACGATTTTAGATTTCTCTTAGTTACAAGTATGGGAATAGTTTTAGCTATATTAACTCTTGTTTTAACTGATTACTTTACTCATCCGGATAAAAGACCTGTAAGCGAAACAGCAATTTCCACAAAAACAGGTCCTGCAACATTGTTATTAAATGGAATGGCAGAAGGATTAGAATCTACTGTATGGGCAATAGTTATAATCAGTGTAACTATAATTTCATCACTTGTAATATTTGGCTTTGAAAATTTTGCTTTAGCAGCTTATGGTATTGCTTTGACAGGATTAGGTCTTCTTACAACTACAGGATTTATTTTAGCAATGGATACTTACGGACCAATTACTGACAATGCACATGGAATATTTGAGATGTCTGGCGTAAAAGATCAAAAGGCAAGCAAAACCTTAGCATGGATGGATGCTATTGGAAATACTACTAAAGCATTAACAAAAGGATTAGCAATTGCAACTGCAGTTATTGCTGCAATATCGTTATTTAGATCATTTATTGATGAAGCAAAATTAGCGGATATTGGTATTCAGATTAATTTACCTCAAATATTTGTTGGATTACTTATAGGAGGTGCTGTTCCTTTCTTATTTTCATCATTTGCATTAAAGGCAGTTGGTCGTGCAGCATTTTTAGTTGTACAAGAAGTCCGAAGACAATTTAAAGAGCATCCTGGTATAATGAAAGGGAAGGAAAAACCCGAATATGGAAAGTGTGTAGAGATTGTTACTGCAGCAGCACAAAGAGAACTTATTGGACCGGGTATTCTTGCTATAGTAACTCCTACATTAGTAGCGTTTACATTAGGAGCAGGTGCTTTAGGTGGATATTTAGCAGGTGCTATTTTAACAGGTCAATTACTTGCAGTATACATGGCAAATACTGGTGGACTTTGGGATAATGCGAAGAAGAAGATAGAAGATGGATTTTTGGGTGGAAAAGGAACTGACTACCATAAGGCATCTGTAATAGGAGATACAGTTGGTGACCCATATAAAGATACAGCAGGTCCTGCTCTAAATCCTATGATAAAAGTGATGAATTTGGTAGGAATACTATTAGCACCTATTGCTATAAAAGATATTTCTTTTGAAACAAGGATATTAATTGCAGTAGTTTGTATATTTTTACTTGGTATTGCAATTGCTTTAAACAGAAAAGGCTCACTACTTGAGCGTGAAAAACTACGTTAATATAATTTATAAGTCGTGCTGAAGGTGATAATACATTTATCCTTCAGCACGATAAAAATAGGAGGTGAATTAAAAATGAAAAATTATATTAAGATAAGTTATATAACTCTTTTGTTATCAGTTGTATTTTTAAGTGGATGTGGACAAAAAATAGATCCTAAACCATATATTTTACAAGCAGAAAAGGAATTTACTGCAGCAAATACACCTGAAACAAGTAAATATGCAGCGGACCTGTTAAAAAATGCTGAAGATGCGTTAAACGAAGCTAAAAGTATAAAGGATGAAAAGAATTATGAAAGAGCAATTGCTCTAGCTTCAAAAGCCGAAATTTATGCTAAAATTAGTCAATTAGTTGCAGAAGTTAAATCTACATCTGAGACAGAAGTTAGCAAATCTAAAGAAGCTGAAGCAAAAGCAAAAGCAGAAGTGGAAGTTATTAAGGCAAGTTTACAAAGAGCAAAAAGAGTTGTTCCACAATTAAAAGCAGAAATAGAGAAGGTATTAAAGGAGTTAGATACTATTTTTGAAGAAAAATCTGAAGGTGAAAAAATTCAATAATTAATTATTGGGATATGTTGGAAAAACTGAAAGAAAAGGAGATTGGAG
>Ga0123519_10015930_pt1 | contig 10512 bp, 13 predicted proteins | sample YelNatPaOPRAMG02_FD_87396 | JGI IMG/M metagenome (GOLD analysis project Ga0123519, IMG submission 87396) | Hot spring microbial communities from Yellowstone National Park - Yellowstone National Park OP-RAMG-02 (version 2) | ecosystem: Environmental > Aquatic > Thermal springs > Hot (42-90C) ...
ACTGGTGTCTTTTCATAATGGCCATTTTACCATACCTCCTTTGAAGTTATGGCAGGCCATTTTGCACCTTATTGCCCTGTCCAGTTTTTGGGGAGCATTTCACATAACCCTAGATGAATTTGTGATTTTTGCAACTACTGGCACATGTGGTACACGTTTCTGATAATCAACAGCCCCCATAAGACACCCAACATTCATCCAAATATAAATGCTGATTAAATTACCAAGAGAGAATAAAACACTTTCAAAAAAAGAATAAACAATTAGACCTATAAACATTGCAAAAAATACTATTGCTATCTCATTAGAAGAAATATGGTTTAATTTTTTATAGAAATAATAAGAAACGGCGAAAATAAACGACAAAAATGTAAACAGACCCAATAAACCCGTTTGTACCAATATATTTACATAATAATTATCATAACTCATAGAACTGAAGCTTTCGCTTCCAAGTCCTTGGCCAAAAAACAATTCATAATTACTCTTATTATTCATGCCCTCTAACCACAAACTTAACCTATAACTTGAAAGTTCGTCCACATAAGATTTGTCCATAAAATGAAAATAATTAATTGCATAAACTAGAACAATAATAATAAGGCTCAAAGAAAATAATATAAATATTTTAGAGAGAAACTTTTCAGTTTTATTTTTAACTTTTAAATAAAATAAAGTAACTAAAAAAACTGCAACCCAAAGTAAAGAAGCACGAGACTTGCTTAAGTAAATGAGTATCAAATAAAACGGAACGGGAAAAAGATATATTTTTTTCTTTCTTGCAGTAGAAATTACAATAGAAGTCATAAATCCAAGCGTAGAAAAACCACCAAGGTAATTAGGGTTTATAAAAAAAGATCTGTATCTTATACGATTCCCAACAACGTAAAAACTTTCAAGTTTGCCCAAGCCTAATAAAACAGAAATTACAATAGATATTAAAATACCCCAGAAAAGCGCGGATTGATACCTCAGCCATGCATTTTCCCTAACTACAAAATTTGGTAATAACACAAAGCTTGCTAGAAATAATAAAATATAGGAAACAGCGATTAGCAACCCAGAGAGTGGATAACGAGTTCTAGAAAGGCTTATTAATATAGCAATAATCCATGTTGAAAAAAAGAAAGAAATATTTACAGTGCTTTTCGATAATCGTATAGTTTTTCGCCCAACTAAAATCTTAGAAAAGAGAACCAAAACAAAAATAAATATAAATAAAATAAATTTTAATGGATATAAGTATGTTTCTGCAAAAGTGAAATAAGTATTAGAGAAAACATGTACGAACGTTAATATAAATATTAACGTATTAAAAAACATTCTTTGCTACCCCTTTGTTTTAAGAAGCAAATCTCTTATGCTTGCAATCTATACATTTTACGACCAAGCATTGCATTATACAAATAAAAGCCTTTGTAAGTCTGAATAACTGGCGCAACAAAAAAGAAAATATACGAAAACACCCAAATTGCAGTATCAGAAAGCTCTAAATTTCTTCTCTAAATATTTGATTCCACCCTTACATTAATTACTATAAAGTTTAGTAAGAAAGACATACATATAGAGGTTATCATAAAATTTTCTTCTTACTTCCCTAAGGTTAATGACCTTTCATTCATAACTATTTGCCTCCATAATATCAAATTTTTAAAGTACGATATTTAACATTTAAATTTTTGGCTAATTCCCTAAATCTAATGAATGCTATTTCATCTTTATAAGGTATCTTATTACTCGTAAGTATGATTATTTCAGGTTTGCACACATTCCTAAGCATCATGTACAAATTTATTGCTGCCGTGCTACCATAAGTATAGATACACAGTTTTTTACAATTTCTCAAACCATAAATATAAAGCATCTCTATTGGGAGATTTTTTGGAATTACCACTAAATTCTTTCTATGTGAAATAGAGTAATCTTGAGTTTCTCCTGGATGTGGTTTAAAAATAATAACAGAGCCAGCCCTTAAATTGGTCTGAACAAGTTGAATGGTATTTTCGATAAAATTAATGTAATCGATTTCTGAGTTGAAAGTTTCGCCTAAGATTAAAAATATTTCTGAAGCTGAAGAAAAATTTAAAGTGCAAGGAAACAATTCAAATAATTCTTTTTGGATTTTTGCATTGCCGAGGAACTTATCTAAAGACATTGGAAGCTTGTCCACTTTTTTCGCTATTGGCAACCTACTTTTGATAACAATGTCTGGATATTGAAGAAGTATCTTATCTACAAATTTTAATCTCCCAATATATGAACCGGGAATATTAAACAAATGGAAAATTCCTTTAGAAACGATTTTAAATATTTATGTGTATTAATATTTACATAATTTCCATATCCTTCTTCATAAATTATGGCTGCCTTTCCATCTCTTTTAAAATTTCTCATAACAGCATACTCTGTAGCGACCCCATCATGAGCAAAGTATAAACTATCATAATCATCGTAATTTATCTCTATATTGGGAAGGTATTTTCTCCAATTGTTATAGAAAAATATTTTCTTGACAGGATTAAGGACACTTGAGAATTGGTTTAATTTAGAGTCGTCTATAAAATAAACTTGGTTCCATATCCCAGACTGTTTTAATTTACAAACAAAATCAAAAGCACCTTCAAAATGATTAAGAATAATAATGTCAGCAGCATCAAATTGAAAACCTTCAAATATTAATCTACATATCAAATATTGATAAGGCTTTGTACATATAAAAAGCTTTTTCTTCATAGTGTTCAGTTTATTTGATATTTTTATGTGGCATTTTTATATTGCATAAATTATCTAATAATTCTATGTGCACTTTTACTATCTGTCAAGTTGATTGTTTTATTTGCCATCTCTCTCCTTCTATCTCTATCGTTTATCAAAAGCATTGTATCTTTTGTTAAATCTTTTCTAAGATTGTTATAGTTTGAATATAAACTAATTACAATACCTTGTTTTTTAAGTTCTCTCACTAATAAAAACTGGTTATCTGTTATTTTAATAGCTATCGTCGGCACGCCACAATTTGCAAGTTCATATAAAGTACTTCCTGCAACAGAAATAGCAAGATCAGCTTTTTCCATAAGGTTCCCTTCTCCAATTACCCTTTCTCCAACTTTAACTTTTTTCATCGCTTTGTCTCCTCATTAAAAATTCAGCAAATCTAAAATCCAAAAGATCATCGATATCTAAACTCTTTTCTCTGCTCATAATAAAGGGAATATATCCCCGTTTATAAAAAGATTTATCGCTTTTGATAACATCCCATTTAGCTATATATATCGCGCCATTAAACATATATATTTTGGGTAAGTCTTGCCTTCTCGAATACTCCTTCTCTCCTTCCATAAAATCCATTAAATTTCCTTCTTTATCGACTACTTTCATCCAATAAGGATTTTCTGATACTTCACAAACTGAAACCAAAGTATCTTTTTCTTTATCAACAATTTTTTCTATTGCTTTATCAATTTCTATTGAAGACGCTTTACTAGTAATTCCCCCCAATTTAAATTGACCTAGTATTTCAGACCTTATTTTGTAACTTATTTTTTTCCTTATTTTCGCAAAATATATTTGGTCAATACAATATTTATAAACTGTTGGATATAAACCATATTTTTCATAAACAATTTTTCTTACTACGCAGGATTGGGGTGGTCACACCGAATTATCATTAGGAAACATCGTCCATGTTAACTTATTATACTTATCTACCGCCCTTTCGCTAAATACTATTATATCATAATCGCAATCCTTCATATTGGCTAATAAATATCCAGCACCATCGACTAATATATCTCCTGCTCCCAAAAGAATTATCCATTTCCCAGAACATGCTCTTAGCCCCAAATTAATAGCAGGGAAGACTCCCTTTTTTTCATCCCTATAATATTTCACAAGAAAATCTCGCCTTTCTATTAACTTTAATATATTTTCATATTTAAGAGGCATATCATAGCCATCAACTATTATAATTTCACTTCTTTCTGGTGCTTCTGAACATAATGATTTTATCGTCAACTTAAATTCAGCAAAATCATTTCTTGTTGGAATAACAAATGAGAATAAACACTTTTCTTCTTCGACTTTCATATTATTTATCCCTTTTCTCTACAGATAAAATTCTATGCTATTTACCGTTTGCTTATCAATATTGTTTATTTGTTTATTCCATTCTTATATCGACATAGCTATAGCGATTATCTATAGTCAAATACCTATGTATGTTAAAGCCGTTACGGTTTATACCAGCCGGATCTATATATCTTCCAACATAAATTTGATCTCCCTTGTGATCCCTATCCGCACACCATATGTAATCATGTTTCCATAATATTTCGCCATTATTAAAATGATAATTTATGAAAAAAGCAAACGTTGCCACCACCGCCAAAGGTAAAAACATATTTTGTCCAAGTTGTTCTTTAATAATATGCGGCGGCATTCCTCGGCACTTATCAAAAGCAATTTTCCTGATTAAATACCACTTATTATGAATGAATTCATATTTCGCGAATCTCTCATTTAAATACCAGTCTTGGTTATAAAAGCAAGGTTCTTTTATATCTGGATCAGTTCCAAAATGTTCGCGCATCTTCAATATCGTAAGTGGGCTTCCATCCTTATATCGCGCGCCAAAAAACAATAAATAATCTTTAGAACATTGGTTTAAAATATTTTCTGGAAATGGGATTTCGGGAGGGTTTTCAATAAGTTTATTATCGACAAAAATGCCTAATTCTTTTGATTTCATAAATAGTTTTTCTGGGTCAATTAGATTCGATCCCATTATTTCTTTTGCTCTGATTATATCTGTTCTTCTTTCCATTTCTGATACTCTATAGCCTCCTCAAATGAAGCCAGATGGCCTAAGGTTTGATATAGTTCAATTTTCTTAAATTCTTCTTCTAATAAATTAAATCTTACCCCCCATTCCGTCTGTTCAAACCAGCCTAATTCTCTTGCAGGAGCATTTATTATTTCAATCGATAATCCTAGTTCAAATACCCTTTTTATAAAGGTTAGATAAGCTCTATATTGATGATAATGTGACGCAACAAGAATTAGTCTTTTCCAATTAAATTTAATAGATAAATCTATTACGTTTATAGCTTGTTCTCTTGTATTTAAAGAATTATCTTCAATTATTATATCCCTTGATTTTATTCCGAATTTTATTAGCTCGGGAACGACATATTCTTTTGAGTAGGCACCTTTTTTTTTATCTAAGAGTCCCCCACTAAATAAAATCTGCGAAGAGTATTTTGCTTTATAAAGTTCAGCAGCTTTTCTAATTCTATTCAACCCATCTCCTTCTAATATAACGATACAATCCGATTTTTTTAATCTATCGTTATCAACCAATATTATAAATTTTTCTCTTGTGGTTAGCATTTAATCTGATTTATATTTAGTTACTTTAAATCCTCCCATTTAATTGGCTCTCCTTCTTCAATTCGTCTATTCACCCTCATTCCCAATATTGACCTCTTATATTTTGGCAGAATCCCCAACTGTGGCCGTAATTCAATAATATCATCTAATTCAAGCCTATGGTCTTTTTCAATCGACCTTCTAGCATATAAAGATCTTCTCTGTACAATGACTGTTTCACCTTCTTCATCTACAACGAATTTTCTAGTGCTCCCCATAGCAGATTCTAATTCTCTTATTGCTTTTACCATGTCTTTAAATTCTTTAGGTTCCATAGAATGGGGGTGGTCAGGTCCTTTATCAAATTTATTTAATGTGAAATGTTTTTCAATTACGCAGGCTCCCAAAGCTACCGCACCTAACGGAACTACGATACCAGGAGAATGGTCAGAATAACCTACTAAAATATCAAAAGCAGATCTATATGTTTTTAGAACGTTAATATTAGCGCTCTGTACCTTAGATGGATAATTTGTTATACATTGTAACAATACTAAATCCTTATTCCCTGTTGCTTCTATCGTCCTTACGGCTTCATCTATTTCAGCTAAAGTAGCGTCCCCTGTGGACAAAAAGATAGGCTTATTTTTTCTTGCTATATAATCCAAGGCTTCTAACCATGTTATTTCGCCCGAACCAATTTTTATATAGGGCAGATTTAATTCTTCACATAAATCAACTGCCTCATAATCATATGGAGATGTAGAGAAATCTATTTCTATTTCATCACAAAATTCTTTCATTTTATAATGCCAATCACGTGGAAATTCAGCTTCTTTAAAAACCTCATCAATTGGTTTGTCCCATGTTGCATGTACCCCTTTAAGAATCATTGATGCAAAACCTTTTTTTGACACTATCTTTTCTGATATAAAACTTTGGAATTTAACACTATCAGCTCCACATTCTTTTGCTTTCTCAACTAATAATTTTGCTTTTTCTAAGCTACAGTCAAAATTTGCTCCAATTTCTGCGATTATGTAACAAGGATGATTTTCTCCAATGAATCTTTTCCCTATTTTAATTTCTTTAGTAAATGCTTGTATCATCTTTATAACCTCCTTTAAAACTCTTTTATAGTTTTATATAATGCTTCAGCCTGCTTTGCAGCATCATTTAGCTTAAAATAATTAGTTTTTAGCTGAATTAACCTAGGCTGTAAATATTCCGCTGTCGGGCAGAGCCCTTTCTTATATCTTTGCCTTATGCCCTTCATATTTTGAACAATTTTTTGAAAAAGTGGCTCGTAATAAGTCAGCTTCCATGCGGCGTAAAAAGGATCTCCCCCATTTTTTAGGAATTTTATTCTAAATTTAAACCAATCTTTATCCGGTTTGTTAGTATTCAAAATAACGGCATAGGTCCAATATGAATTCTTACAATTGGCTGGCTCCTCCTGTCTGATTAAAAGATCTGTTCCTTTTATTGCATCATCATACATCTTAGCCACCTTAATTCTTTGATTCACCAGAGACTCAGCCCTTTCAAGCTGTCCAAAGATCAAAGCTGCTAATAATTCAGACATCCGGTAATTATAGCCTAAAATTGTATGTCTAGAAAAATTTGGGTTTTGTATCAAATCTTTTGATATTTTACCATGACGGGCGCTAACTATCGCATATCCCAGATTGCTAAATTTTCTTGCTTTATCTGCCAACTCTTTCTTATTAGTTATCAAGATTCCACCTTCTCCACAGGTAATATGTTTGCTGGCTTGGAAGCTATAGCTCGCAAAATCACCAAACTGACCAACCACCTTTCCCTTATATCTCGCCAGTAAAGCTTGTGCATTGTCTTCAATTAAGAATAAGCCATATTTTTTACACAACCGCGTGATTTGATCATAATCTGGCGGTAATCCGTATAAAGAAACTGATATTATTGCTTTCGTCTTGTTACTTAAATTACCTTCAATAGATTCTGCTGAAATATTAAAAGTTTTTCTATCTACATCAGCAAAAACTGGGTTGGACCCATTTTGAAGCACGGCTATAGATGTACTCGACATAGTCAGTGGCGGAACAATTACCTCATCTTCGGGTCTTATTCCTAAAGCAAGTAACGCGGTATGCAACGTTTGAGTTCCATTAACATGGCTAATCGCATATTTAACACCATGCAACTTAGCAAATCTTTCCTCCATTAAATGACAATATACATTATTATATGAAGATCTAAATTCGTTTTTTAAAACTTCTTCCACATATCTTCTTTCTATCCTTGATATCCTCCTCATTAATACCTCCTTTTTAATATTTCAAGTTTTTATAAAATGCACTTCTTTCTACTTTAGCATTTATTTCTTTAATATAAGGACGTTCCTCTAAAAGATCAAGTATATCTTGGAATTCAAACAGAGGCTTCTTTTTATATAAAAATTTATAAACCTCTCTTGCCATTTCCAGATCTTCAGGATAATCTATGGTCCATCTTAAATGTGATAAATTTTTTCCTAATGATATATTTTTTTGTTTTATTATATCTGGGTGAGAATATAAATAGGGTGTAACATGCTCTTTTTCGAATGGATCACGTGCATTCATAAATGCTATCTCAAGAGCTTCATATTTAAAAACCTCGGTATCTAATCCCTCTGGGAAGCTGGGGGGATTATTATTATATACAAAATCTAATTTTTCATTAATTAGAATGGCTATCGCATTATCAATTATTTTAGGGTCTTTGAAAGGGTCATCGGCTGTTATTCGGACAATGATCGATAAATTGAATTCCTTTGCTGCAAAATAAAATCTTTCCAAGACATTTTCTTTATTCCCCCTAAACACAAAGATATTATTTCTAACACACCATTCTTCTAAAGAGTCATCTTTTTTATCTACTGAAGTCGCCACTACTATTTTTTGTATAAAGCTACTTGCTTTTACTCTATTAAAAACATGCCAAATAAGAGGAAACCCTTCAATTTCAGCAAATATCTTATTTGGAAACCGGGACGAACCAACTCTGGCTTGAATAATTGCTCCTATCATGATGTTCTCCTCCTAATCGGAATATATAATATCTTTTGCTCCATCTATATTTTCAACAATTAATTTTCTTAATTCGTCTACCGTCAGAAAAACAGGATTATTTCCACTATTATATGAAAATTCCTCGCGCGGATATTTTCCCTCATATTTATTGCTATGTTTTCTAAATTCTTCCATATCCCATAATTTTGTAGAAGGCAATATCACAAAATAGTCATTAAACTCAATTATATTTCTCGAATCTGCTACCGTAATTAATTCCTCATGTATTTTCTCTCCAGGCCTGATTCCTATAATCTCAATTTTTGCCCTCGGTGCCACAGCTTTGGCAACATCTAAAATTCTATAGGAAGGAATTTTAGGAACAAATAACTCGCCTCCCCAAGTAATTTCTAAGCATTTCAGAACGAAATCAACTCCCTCTTGTAAGGTTATATTGAATCTTGTCATCCGAGGGTCGGTAATAGGAATAATACCATCTTTCTTTTTGGCCAAAAATAGGGGGATCACTGACCCCCGACTTCCCATAACATTCCCATACCTAACAACGCAGAACTTTATTTTTCTATTTCCCTTATAATTATTAGCAGCAATAAACAACTTATCTGAAGTGAGTTTTGTTGCCCCATATATATTTATTGGTGCAGCAGCTTTATCTGTGCTTAAAGCTATTACCTTTTCAACGTTATGTCCTAACGCTGCATCAATAACATTTTGCGCTCCTATAATATTGGTTTTTACTGCTTCAAAAGGATTATATTCAGCTGCTGGAACCTGTTTTAAAGCCGCAGCATGAACCACAATATCAACCCCTTCCATAGCTCTCTTTAATCTTTCTAAATCCCGGACATCGCCAATAAAATATCTCATAATTTCTTCATATTGCCTAAATGTCTCGTTTTGCTGCATCTCATATTGCTTAAGCTCGTCTCTGCTAAATACTATTACTTTTTTGGGCTTATATCTTTTCAATACAGTCTCAATAAACTTTTTCCCAAAGGACCCTGTCCCACCTGTAACTAATATCGTCTTTTCATTAAGCATTCCTCACCTCAATTAATATAAAGAAACCTCTTTATTCTTTTAATGGATACCATATATTTTAAGCTATCACAATATTTTCTAAAAAGGCTTCTAAGCCTCCCCCAGTTTTAAATCTCATAAATGATACTCTTTATCGTCTGTTTAATATAAACTTATTAAAAGCAGCTTTAGAATAATATTTTTAATCAGGAGGGCTCAATTTTATCTAAAATATGAAGTGATCCCCATTCTTTGGACAATAAAGAGGCTTGTTTAAGGTGCATTTTTGACCTACCTGTCTTACTATTTTAATTATTTAAATTCCCCAGCTCCATAAATTTTTTGCTGGCTATATGCCCAAGATATACCTCGTAGGGCGTGCGGTATCCCAGGCCCTGATGTAGTTTCTCCGCGTTGTTGAAAAAAGATACCCTTTCTTATTAAACCCGGGTGAGGAAAACCTCCTCCTCTTATGGGGATAAATAGCCTGAAGAGCCATCCGCCGCATCAGCACCCTGACCCGCTTTGGGTTCACTATGTAGCCACGAGCCCTTAACCAGGCCGTCATCCTCCTTACCCCATAAAACGGTACCTTCGTATACTGCTCGTCTAAAAGCCGCATCAGCTCAAGGTTATACTTATCATCCCGAGCCGAACTGTAATAATAAGAGGACCTGGATAGCCTTAATAGCTCGCACTGCCGTGCCACTGCTATCGCCTCGTTATCTCTCTCCACCAATTGCTTCTTCTCCTCTACTGTAGCTGCTGAAATTTTTTTTAAGCCACTCGTTCTCTACTCGTAGTTGACCAATCTGACGAAATAGCTCTGCCTCCAGCTCATCCCGATCCTCTTCCCGCTTCTTCCTCCGATCAGAAAATAGCTCAGGTAACATGCTCAGCATCTGATCTTTCCACTTCCGAATCTCATTTGAAGTTATGGCAGGCCATTTTGCACCTTATTACCCTGTCCAGATTTCCTAAGCCATGTCAAGTGAATTTTTGTGATTGAATTCATTCTCCAAAATCCGTTTATTGACTTGATTGACATATCTAGCCTAGCTTTCATTTTTTA
>Ga0123519_10015934_pt1 | contig 10509 bp, 6 predicted proteins | sample YelNatPaOPRAMG02_FD_87396 | JGI IMG/M metagenome (GOLD analysis project Ga0123519, IMG submission 87396) | Hot spring microbial communities from Yellowstone National Park - Yellowstone National Park OP-RAMG-02 (version 2) | ecosystem: Environmental > Aquatic > Thermal springs > Hot (42-90C) ...
GCGCATGATACGGCTGCTGCGGTTGCAGGTGTGCCGACTGCGAACACCGGCAGGACAAACTGGGCGTACTTAAGCTCGGGTACGTGGTCGTTAATGGGTGTCGAAAGCCCGAAACCGAATCTGTCGAAACGGGCGCTCGAGCTGAATTTTACAAACGAAGGCGGCGTCAATTACACGTATCGTCTTCTGAAAAACATCATGGGCCTGTGGCTGGTGCAACAGTGCAGACGTGCCTTTGAGGCGCGCGGATCGAAACTCGGTTACGCGGACCTTGTTCGTTTGGCTGCAAAAGCGCCTCCGTTGCGTTCACTGGTCAATCCTGACGACCCGTCCTTCTTCAACCCGCCTGACATGCCAGGTGCGATCCAGGCGTTCTGTCGCAGGACCGGTCAACCCGTGCCCGAGACCGAAGGCGCGCTTGTGCGTTGTGCGCTGGAAAGTCTGGCACTCAAATACCGCATGGTGCTCGGTTGGTTGCAAGAATTGACCGGTAACAGAATTGACGTGGTCCACATTGTTGGGGGCGGCTCGCAGAACGATCTGTTAAACCAGTTCGCCGCTACAGCATGCGAACGGCCCGTTTTGGCTGGGCCGGTCGAGGCAACGGCGCTGGGGAACGTGCTCGTGCAGGTAATGGCTTCGGGTGAACTGAAATCGCTTGCTGAACTGCGTGAGGTCGTGCGTAGATCATTCGATGTGCGCGAGTTCGAGCCTGAGCAAAAGTTGATTCCGGCCTGGCGTGCTGCGCATGAACGGTTCGCCAGTCTTTGCAAATCGGAGACGTAACCAGTGAAGAGCAAGTACGTGCGACCGTGGCGATTGTTTCAAGGCCGGCATGTTGAACGCGGGGTTACAGTTTGATAGGCTCAGGCGTGGTGCGGATTAACTTGCTTTTGCCGATCGGGTTTTTCGGTCTTGCAGCCCTGCTTACCGGCTGTAATGGGAACCACAGACCGCAAACTGTCTCGGGCACAATCGAGACGGACGAAGCGCGTCTGGCATCGCGTTACGGTGGTCGGGTGGAAAGGATTTCGGCCGAAGAAGGAGAACCGCTGACCAACGGACAGGTCATTGTCGAGCTTGATGCGGCCGAATTACGTGCGCGGCGCGACCGTGCTGCGGCGTTGTTGGCCGAGCTTGAGGCCGGGCCGCGCGCAGAAGAAATCGCCGCTGCAAAAGCGGATTGGGAAGCGCAACTTGCCCAGCTTGAATTTGCCCGAGCAGAAGCAAAGCGTGCAACGGAGTTGTTCGAGCAAAAAGCCATTTCCGCAGCCGAGTTTGACCTTGCGGTGAGCCGGGCTGCTGCACTCGATAAAAGTGTCACAGCAGCAAAGAATAAATACGACATGTTGGTTGCGGGCACCCGCCCTGAGCAGATTGCTCAGGCACGCGCACAACTGGCCGAGCTTGAGGCGCAACTGCGCGAAATGCGGGTCGTCGCACCGACGAATTGTGTGCTTGAGGTGTTGCACGTGCGGCTTGGGGATGTGTTGGCGCCGAATCGGGAAGTTGCAACCGTGTTGTTTCCGGATCGTACGTATGCGCGTGTGTACGTGCCGGAGCCGTGGCTTGGACACATCAGGTTGGCTGACAAAGTGAAAGTCCGCGTGGACGCATTTCCTGGGCGGGATTTTGATGGTGTGGTCGAGTTTATCGGGCGCGTGGCTGAATTTACGCCGCGCAACGTCCAGACCGTCGAGGAACGCGTCAAACAGGTTTTCCCGGTTAAGGTACGCATTTGCGATCCGACTGGTGGATTACGCGCCGGCATGGCAGTGGATGTGTATTTCACGCAAATGGAACGCGCTCAACGCCGATGACGGCTTGATGGCGCAAGCCTGATGTTTTTGACTCGCAAAACGTTGCAAGACAGACACATGAGAACTGTCAAATCCACCGACAGGATTGAGTTTTGGAAATTCTGCCATGCTGCAGTCACATTCTCGAAGGTGAGCGAGCTTTGCGACTACATGATCAAGAACAATGTTAACCCGGAACACCCTCTGCACATACCATTGATCGTGGCGGTTGTAATCCTTTATGGAAAGCCATTTAAGCAACGACCTGAGACTCGAATTCCAGAACATGTCGTTCCCCCACAATACAAAAAGCCCACCACGCACTGTTGGAACGCCGAGACAAAGTGTATGCTCACTACGATGCAGACGGGCCTAGAACTACGGACGATATTTCTTTAAACAAAGTGGTGATATCTGTTCGTGGTGGAAAACCGCAGTACGGGTTTAGTATGTTGCACACAATTGGCAAACAAATTGCGCGTGTAAAATGCCTTGGCGATGCGCTGGATGAGAAGATGCATTTCCACGCAGCAAAACGCTAGCGGAAGCATTTCGGGGCGAAAAGTTTTCCCGGACGGTGATTATGAGGCAAACATTTCGCAGGTGTATGGCCCTTTGCTTAAGAGGCCAAGTTTTTGGGCCGAGAAATAGTCGCCCGGAGTGGGCGGTTTATTAACCGCGTTTCACTTCGCTTGGCAAAGCGCTCGGCAAGTCGTGCAGACGGCGGGTACCCGCGCCCGGGTTTACGGCAGGGAGCAGAACGAAACATAGCTTATGATGATTTTGGCTGAAAGGCTAACTAAAAGGTTTGGCCATATTACGGCGGTTGATCACGTGACGTTCTCGGTCCCTCGGGGGGCGATCTTCGGGTTCCTCGGGCCGAACGGCTCGGGCAAGTCCACTGTGATCCGGATGCTGTGCGGGATTTTGAAGCCAACAGAAGGCCGTGCCACTATCGCCGGGCTGGACGTTACACGCCAGTTGGACCAGCTCAAGGGACACATCGGGTACATGTCACAAAAGTTCTCACTATATGACGAGTTAACCGTGCTCGAGAACATGCAGTTTTACGGCAGGCTCTACGGTTTGCGTGGTAAAACGCTTACACACCGCACAAATGAACTGATCCAACTTACCCACCTTGGGCCGTACCTGAACGTGCGTGCGGACCGGCTTTCAGGCGGTTGGCGACAACGGCTTGCAATGGCTTGCGCGCTGGTTCACAGGCCAACGGTCCTGTTCCTGGACGAACCTACTGCTGGGATAGACCCGGTGGCACGACGTGAGTTGTGGGATTTACTGTTCGAGTTTTCGGGGCAGGGGATGACGTTGTTCGTCACAACTCATTACATGGACGAAGCGGAGCGCTGCACGCACGTGGGGTACATCTACATGTCGAGACTCATTGTGTGCGGTGAACCTGACGTGCTCAAACAATTACCGCCGGTGAACCCACCGGGTACACGTCGGCTGGATGTAACTTGCGACCACGTCACAGTCGGGTTGCAGGCTGTGCGCCGTTTGCCGGGCGTTCGTAGTGCGACTGTATTTGGTCAATCAATGCATTTGTTGGTGGATGAAACCGTACCAGACGCGGTTCTGGTAAAACGGTTGGTCGAGGTGGGCATCAAAGACCCCGATATTCGGCCGATTGCACCGTCGCTCGAAGATGTATTTGTGACGCTGACCAAAGCGCAGGAGCGATGAAATCCGAAATCCGAAACTCGAAATTCGAAAGAAGCTCGACCATTGAGATCGAAGAGTCGGCGGGTGAACAAGCCGTAGCTTTACCGATCGGGCAAGTTTCGCAGGTGCGCCTGCATTATCGTAGGGCAGGGTTCACAGCCTGCTGTGCCGCAGACTCTCGAGTCGGCGATGTACACGCGAAAAGCAGCTTGTGGCGGGTTTTGAAACCCGCGCTACAGCAGGTTGGGAAGCCTGCGGCTGCGGCTTGCGCTCGCATTGCAAGTTACGGCTGGAGATTTTTCGAACCGCGTATTGGCTGTTGGTATCAAGATCCGAGTTTCGGATTTGTTTCGGATATAGGATTTCGGATTTCGGACTTATGAAGGCGCCTTTCCACGGTTTCAAAGCGATTTTGCTTAAAGAATTCACTGTCGTGTTTCGGGATCGAACGACATTGTTTTTTATGTTTTTCCCGCCGCTACTTCAGATCATTGCATTCGGGTATGCGCTCGACAACGACGTCAAGCACATGCGCACAGTTGTGCTCGACCAGGACCGCACAACTGAGAGCAGGCTGTTCATTGACAAGCTGCAAAACACCAGCAGTTTCAGGTGCGTCGGCGAGGCGGAAAGCATCGAAGAATTATCCGCGGCCATCCGGCAGGGCAGGGCATATGTGGGGGTGCAAATCCCACCGGGGTTTACCCGTAATCTGCGCGCTGGCCGTAACACGCAGGTGCAGGTGCTCATTGACGGGTCAAGCTCCACAATTGCACTGCAGGCGTTGCAAACGTCAATGGGCCTTGCGTTGCGTGAATCGCTGCTCATCACAATGAAAGAAACCGGGCGCACCGTGTTACCGCTCGAGGTACGGCCGTAGATCCTTTACAACCCAACGATGAAAAGCGCCAATTTTTTCGTGCCCGGCGTGATGGGCTTGGCACTGCAAATTGCTACTGTGCTTGCTACGGCACTGGCAGTAGTGCGCGAACGCGAACGCGGTACACTTGAGACTTTGCTGGTTTCGCCCTTGTCACGAGCCGGGCTGATGCTGGGTAAAATTACGCCTTACTTGTGCATTTCAATGACGATGGCAACGGGGATTTTCCTTGTTGCACGGTGTGTGTTTGAAATACCGGTGCGCGGCAGTGTGGGTGCGTTGTTCCTGGCTGTGTTCTTGTATGTGTTTACTTTGTTGAGCGTTGGGCTGGTGATCTCGACAATTGCGCAAAACCATATGCAGGCGCTTCAGATGTCAATGGCGCTGATCCTGCCGTCGGTTTTCTTTTCCGGGTTCATTTTCCCGATAGAAAATATGCCACAGTTTTTCCAGTGGGTCAGCGCAGGCATCCCGGCAACGTACTTCATCGAGTTGATGCGTGCGATCATGTTGCGCGGCGCTTCGGTCGCAGATTATTGGGTGCACTTTGCCGTACTGGCCGGGATGGCCCTAAGCTTTTTTGCCATGTGCATTTTGCGATTCCGCCAAAGGCTGGGCTGAACCCCCTTAAATCTAGCACTTGCGCATCTGTGCGTGCGGGTGCGCAAAAAGTGCGACGCAAATTACAACGTTTGTATCGAGGAGTCGAGCTGCCAGGCGAATGGACAAGTCATGATCGGCTTTCGTAGGCATCTGTGCGCGCAACAGTGTTAAGGTCCAAAGTAATGCCGACTAACGACATCGAGGGACATAGCAAAGATGGACGATCGGACAATTTGGTCGTTTAGGCTGACGAGGTGCCCTTGCGCAGAAACCAGGGGGATGGAAATTAGGTGTTGCATCTGGTCTTGGCCCGCCACAATCGCCCAGCGAGTTATTAAGAAGCGGTTTTAGATGTTGTGCTTATGTCGGCGCGCGTGATGGCGTGATAATGCCGCGGCTGGCTCGGCCTACACAAAATCCAGCCATAGCGCGGGCGAAGATATTCTGTCTTTCGAAGATGCCATGCGGATGTGCTAAATGGCTTCAATTGTTTTCATGTTCGGACTCGTCTTCGAGGAAGGATTTGCGGGAGATAAACTCGTATTTGATTTTGGTGCATCCGTGTCTGCAGAGCCAGTCAACAAATGCCGGCAGGCCGCGCATGGGGTCTTTGAAACTTAAGCTGTATATTTCGATTATCTCGTTGCGTCGGGTCATGGAACCGAAGGCCGTGCTGTAGGCGGCGCTGCTGTCGTTTTCGGTACCGGAACCGTGGGCGATGGGACCCAGCTTAAGCGCGATTTGTTTGATAATGGCGGTGTGCTCAGCGGTGTTGGTCCAGTGCTTACTCGCATAGCGCGCATGTAAAACACTAGTATAGCGCGCATCTAAATCCAACAACTCGGGGTCAATCGGGTTGACCACGTTTGTTCGGAGACGTTCCCTGACCATTGCTTGGAGTTGAACCAGGAGGTTCTCGCGTTCTCGCGTGATTCGTTCGAGTTCTTCGGACGAGTGGCGTCGCGCTGCATCTGCAAATTTTTTCTCGATTTCACTCATGGCAGGGTCGTCCCACGCGGTGAGCATCTCGCGTTGGATACGGCGCCAACTACGACGTGCAGTTCGGTATTTTTCGAAGGCGGGTTTTTGCGCTTCGGGTGCCCACGGCGGTAACAGTTCATGCTGTAAATCAGCTATGAAATAGTCCTGCAGGTCGCGGGCGATGTTTGCTGCAGTTGTGTTATTGGGGGCGACGACTCGTACCGTGACAATGAGAGGCTGGTTTGTTGGTACAACGAATACGTTTGTTGTAAGCGTCTGAAGTTCAGTAAACCAACGCTCTTGCGCGACGGCGTCTGTTGCCGGCAGCGAAAGAAGAAGCGTGGAACCGAACAAGCCGAATCTGGCCATGTGCGGCAACTGATTCGTCAGTCTGGCAAATGTTACCTTGGCAAGCTGTGGATTATCGAAAGTGGCAATCAAAAGATTTCGTGTTTCCTTGCCTTTGCCGGCGTCAGGCTTGTCGGGCCACGCTTGCCAACTGCCGCATTCGACACTGTATTTTGGCTGGGCTGCCAATGCCCGGGCCAACTGCGCAATTTCAGTGCCGCGCAACGCGAGCAGAAGCACCAAGCCGAATAATGGGACAATGACAAGCGCGCCCGCATGCAACGCAAGCAATCCGAGAGTTGCAGGCACACTCGGTGGTTTGGCGTTGAGCGTTTCAAACACGTTCAGCGCATACGAGGCCAGTGTTTTATTGTTGACGCCTTTGGGGAACTCGGTTTTGAGCGCGGTAATGATTGCCTGTGCGGTTTCTTGCGGGATGCGGTCTTCGTCGGGTGGCGGGGCGGGTAAAGCCTGTCGGCGCAGCCGATCGGTTACCTTGCTGAGTTTGAAAGCCACGGGCAGGCCGACCGCAAACACGATTGCAATGTACATGAACACTTTTGCCACGCCGATCGCCGACAACAGCAACAGAAACAAAACCGCTGCGATGCGGAACCCGAAGTCGAGCCACCTGTTTCGGCAGAACAACGTTGCTTGCAGGACATGCCCGCCGTCCAACGGCAAGATGGGCAACAAATTGAACCAGTTGATAAACAGCAGCAACGCTGCCAAGCCACCCAGCACCGGCACTTTCAATGCCCACCCGGCAATCGCCAGCGCCATACCGAGTACGAGACCCGGGAGCGGCCCTGCCAGTGACACCAGTGCCTTCTTCCATCCCGGCACATTCCAGTTTTGTCCTGTGACAGCCGCACCAAACAGCGGGATGAAGAACATGCGCAAGTTACGGTACCGAAAGATGCGCATGGCAAGCCAATGGCCGGCTTCGTGCAGGAGCAACACCGGTATTATCAACAGAGTGAACTCCCAGTCCCAACGCGCCGCACCGAGCGCGGCAAACACAACAAGTGTTGCACCCAGCACAAGAATTGTAGTCCACCAGTTTGGTTTTTGGGCTTTTGATTGGAGTCGCTCCAGCTCGGCCAGCACTTCGGCATGCTCAAACCCGGCTGCTTTGGCTTGTTCGATATTTTTGGCGTATTCATCCGCCTTTGCGTTTTCGGCTTGTGTGCGCGGGCGGAACACACCGCGCTGTAGATTAAAATCGCGCAACAGCACATGATGCCGTTCTGAAGCGGCGATGAGTTGGTCGCGTGAAGTAACAGGTGCAATCATTTTACGCTCGCCAAATTGCGCGGTGAGTTGTTGATGTTTCGCCCAGAGCTGCTCGAGCGCGACTTTTGGCATCCAGTTCATCTGGACTGATCCGGGTGTGGCAAGGTCCGGCTTGCCCGAGGACGACACCAGAAAAGTGCCGTCTGCAAACTCAGTGAACAACATCACAAATACACCCCGATCGGGTTTCTGTGCGAATTGCCAAATACGATTATGGATTCGGGCGAAATATTTGCCGGATGAGTGTCTGAACGTTGCCCAGGAAATGAGTGTGCGTGATCCCGGGTCATTAAAGATGTGATAGACAGGCTCGATAAAACCGAGTTCTTGCAGTTTAGCTGCGACCGGAGCGAACTTCGCGCCAACATCGTGTGGCAGTTCCTCGACCAAGAACGGCAGGGTTGATTCTGTGTTGGGGTCATCTGTGGAAGCGGGTAACCGGATGCCAAGCAGTTTAAGCAGCCAGCCGATAACGACCAATGGCGATTTTGTGCCCCACCAATACTCACGTAAGCTGATCCGCGCCGAATCAATCTGGTAAAACCGGTTCATGCAGTTTTGTTGTTTTGCGCGCGACGTATTCGGTTTTGGTCATAAAGCAGGTTTCATTCCGCCCCGCACAGAAATGTTTGACAACGAATTATTCGTGTGCGCACGGCTCAGGGCGGGCCGATGACATCCTGTGACGGTATGGCGCCTAGTGAATCTGGGGGTTTTCGGTGCGCGTATATTTGTAAACATGCGTGGTGCACGTATGAGACGGCTGCAAGCTGGCGGTGTGCCAGTTGGCATGTCTGCGCAAAGGTAACCGGCACGCCCTCTGCCGGTGAATAAGGCAGTTAGCCGGCCGCCCGGTTAATATGACGCCGGTTGTTATTCTGTATCCAGGGCAAACAGCGTAACGCTGCAGGGCGCCACTGCGAGCTGGCCGGTTATGCCCGACACTGGCTGTTCTTCTATTACAATTCGCGGGGGTAAATCAGGGTCGTTGTAAGCCATCGGGTCTGTGCCGGCGATCTGCCAGCGTCTGCCGCGTCCGGTGAGTTTTGCGCCTTGCAGGCTGAGTTCGACCTTGGCGGCTTGAACCGACGGATTCACTACGCCAATTGTGAGTGTTTTACGGTCGGCGGTCCAGGCTGCCTGCGCATCAATTGTGCCGATTGTTTCAGTGTGTACGGGTAACTGACCGAAATTGTGTCGGTACAGTTTCAGGACAAGCCCGGTTGTCTCGAAAGCGGCGTTGCGCCTGCTGGTTTTGATACACCCGATCACATTGACCGTCTGTGCGTAGAATGCCGAGGCGATAATGTCGGTGTTACGTGCGTATTCGTGCAGGCCGGCAGCAATACCGAGCGCGTCCTTGAGGAAATAGCGTGTTCCAAGCTCGCCGAACACATGGGGGCCGTACCAGTAGTTCCATTCGGTCATGGCTATACGGATATCTTTACCGAATAACTCGGCCAGCTCACGCCGTGCATTACGGTGGAACTCAGCCTTGCGCCGGATGTTATCTGGAATCTGCCGTACATGAGCCGGCAAGCTTTGTCGTTCCTGACAGTAGAAATGTTCGGCAATGTAGTCCATGTAATCTGCGCAATGCCGCAGCAAGCCTCGGCTCCATGGACCCGCATCGCCTGAGGCATAACAAAGTATGCGCGGGTCAATCTCGCGCATTTTTTCGACCACCCAGTTGTGTTTCAACACGTAATGGTCGAGCTGCATGTGGCCGAGCTGCCAGCGTCCCCACATTTCGTTACCGATGCACCAGTGTTTGACGTTAAACGGCTCGGGTGCACCGTTTGTCGCACGGCGCCAGCCCCAAAATGTGTTGGTCGGGCCGTTACAGTACTCGACCAGTGCCGCCGCTGAATGTGCATCGCCAAAGCCGGTGTTGACAGTGATCAACGGTTCGGCGTTAACGAGCCGGCAAAACCGAATGTATTCATGCAAACCGAAATCGTTCGGCTCGACACCTGTCCAAGCTGGATTCTTTCGCGGTGGCCGCCGATCGCGCTCGCCGATTCCATCGCGCCAGTCGTACCCGCTGACAAAGTTACCACCTGGCCAACGGTAAATCGGCGCATTTAATTCCTTGAGCAGTGCGATCGTATCGGCGCGCATACCTTCGATATTGTCGGCAGGCATGAGTGATATTGTGCCCACGAGCACTCTGCCCGACGTTACGCGCAACTCAAACGTTGCTTTGTCTGTGGTTCGCCCGGCTGTGAAATCGAATTTGAACTTGCGATATTCACTTCCAATCTGCTCAAGCTTCACTGTCTGGCGATCGGCCTGGCCATCGCCCCAAACAAGCCCAACTTCAACAGAACCTGGCTCGCCCTCGACCGACTTAAGCCAAGCATAACCGTTGTATTTTTTGCCTTCGGTTATGCCAAGATCGCGCTGGCGTATGCCCGCCCCAGCACGGATTTGCGGTGTATGCCGGCCAACAAAAGGTTGATTTGTGTTCATGGTGACGGACTCAGCCGGACCAATTATCTGCCAAGGCGATGCGCCTATGATTGGGAACGGTTGATTCGTCAGGTCGCGATACGGCTTGTAATCGGCTGTGATCGGGTAATAAAATTTGCGGTCTTCGAGCATCTCGGCCCAAATGCCGCCGTAGATACACCGACCGAGGTGCTCGATAAACTGGCCGTAGATATAAACTGGCATCGGCTCCTTGACATTTGTTGCATCAATTACGATTCGTTGGGCAGCCGGATTCGAGCTTTGCGGTTGTTTGTTTACGAGTTCGAGACTGACGTCGTCGTACCAAGCCCGGCCTGTTGCCAACCCCCAACCGCCAAACAGACAGTTAATCTGCACGCTGTCGAGGTCTTCGGTGTCGAACTCGACCTGGACATGTGTCCAATCCTTGGTACCTGTGACAGGTTCAGTTGCTGCGCCATCAAC
>Ga0123519_10015941_pt1:2500-10504 | contig 10504 bp, 5 predicted proteins | sample YelNatPaOPRAMG02_FD_87396 | JGI IMG/M metagenome (GOLD analysis project Ga0123519, IMG submission 87396) | Hot spring microbial communities from Yellowstone National Park - Yellowstone National Park OP-RAMG-02 (version 2) | ecosystem: Environmental > Aquatic > Thermal springs > Hot...
GGTCGGATAGGGCGTTATAATCAATGATATGAGCAACAGGACCAGCGAAAAATCCTCTATAACCAACGCTGCCATGGGATTTGGTTATTTTTTTGTTAGCCTGCCGATATTGTCTTCCTTGATTGGCAAATGCATTGCAAGGCATGGGTTTCCCTTTTTCCCAATGAGCCAGACTTGCCACTTGGAAATAGAACATCCGTTCATCGCCGATACCATGTTCATCTTTAAATCCGGATAAATCTTTCCCGAAAGAGCTGCCGGTTAATATCGGGACATGAGGCTGTATGAAACTTGTAATAAGAAATATGCATATCGCAGGGATACCCCGTTTTAATTGGTCTAATTTGGAATATCGAATAAGAAGGATAGTTGCCAAAAGAAGGGGCACACTAAAAAACCTGCCTCCCATAAAATCTCCCCCTATCCAGATAATATAAAAGCCGTATAAAATGATACCTATTACACAAGCCCAAACTTCCTTTTGCCGTTGATAGAAAGGTATAAATAGACTTAAAAACAAAACCAGTAAGGTAATGAAATCTCTTTTCCATGAAAAGGCGTAATACCATAATCCTTGCTTGATTAAATCAATTTTCCATAGTCCTGTGCCTAATTTTGCATAGGCGGTATTCGGGAATGGAAAGCCATAATAAATAATGGAAAATAGTTCCCATAAAATGAGGGGAATAAAACCTAAACAGAGTAGAATAAATCCTTGCTTTTTATTTTCTGTCTGCCACCATGCATAGGCTAACGGAGGGAAATAAAGTAAAATACAGTCCTGACGATTGAGTGTAGCTAATGATGCTATCAGAGAAAGAAGAAATAAATTTTTTAATGTAAATTTTTGGGAGAGGAACAAAATCATAAAAATAACAAGTAATAAATGGCTCATGGGATTTTCCAGGCCGGAAGAAGAGAAGTCTATAAAAGCCCTTGAAAAACCTAATATACTTACAGCAATTAATACTTGTGATAGGTTCTGTGCAATTCCCAGAGTAAGAAGGATTATGGTCAACATAGACACGCCAAATGAAATAAATATGGCGGTTAGAAACATTTCTCGTGTCAGTGCATAAAAAGGAATATGTAAGAGCATCCATAAAGGATGCGTGTAGGCTTGAACGCGTTCGTTTACATTCCAGCGAAGTCCATAACCATTTACTGCATTGTCTACAGTGCGAAAGGAAATATAAGCATCGTCGCATAACCATGCGGTGCGGAGAAAGAGTATTGCAAAAAATATCCAGACCCCCAGAAGGATAATACTTGTTAGAATCCATAAACGCCTTTTGTTGTTTTCCATAAGTTTTCTCTAATTCCTTTTTGCTTATTTGTTCAAAATATACATTACGAAATTATACAAAATTATACTTTACAAATTATTTTGATAGTAGATGGAAACTTCTTATTTCGGAACAGATATTTCGTTGATTGAGCTCTTTGGGGCAGGGAAAAATACGGACTGTATCGTATCCTTTTCTAACAGCGTGTTTTGGAATTTTTAAAGAACAGGTGGCAAATAAAGACCTATCTCCGGTTTCAGGACCTAATTTTATTCGGGTTAGATACTCCTTATTGTTGAATAACAGAATATGAAATTGGTGCCACTTTATTAATTCCAATTCAATATAAGAATCGTGCTTAACTTCTCCCAATCGTATTTCTAAACCTCCTTCTGAGATTTTGATACCTCGATTTTCTTTCAAATTTTGTATTTCTTCTTCCCATTCTTCGTAATATTTCACTTCTGTATCCGCAAATTGATATTTATCTTCATCTATCAAATAATTGTAATATCCTAAATTCATTTTTAAGATTACTTTGAATCGTTCCCATGACCATATCGGGCTACGGGTAATAATACGGATATAATCATAAAACTTTGCAAGGTCGGTGTCTTGTATTTTATTTTCATTACTGCCGGCAGATTCCATATATCCCTCAGGAACATAGCGTATAAAATGACCTATAGCAATTTTGGGATGATAAAGACTGGGCAAATGAGACAGTAATGGGTCTCCAAGTGCATGAAAATCTACAATATGAACAAGGGGACCTGAAAAGAAGCCATAAAAGCCGACACAACCGCGAAGTTTTGTTATCTGTATGTTTTTCTTTCTGTTTTCTCTTCCGTGGTCTGCCCAACTGAATGAGGGCATGGGTTTACCTTTTTGCCAATTTAATAAACTTGACCAATTGTAATAATATTTTCGTTCTGTGGTAATTCCATCTTTTGTAAAAAAACCTCCTTTGCTGTAATCGGCACCTGTAAATATAGGGACATCGGGTCGGGTTAGACTGATTAATAGGAAGGAAAAAGCGATAGGAATGGCTAAGTATTTTTTTGACAAATGTGGAGATTGGATAATAATAATCGTTGCCACCAGAAGAGGAACTGTAAAATAACGACCGCCCATAAAATCTCCGCCTATCCATACGATATAAATGCAATAAAGAAGCACGCCTAATGCTAATGGCTGTATTATTTTTTTCTTCTGGAATAAAGCATTAATTAATCCTAAAAAAATGACTATGGAAGTAATATTATCTCTGTTCCATGTCCAAAGATAATATCGGAGACCTTGAATGATTAAATCTATTCTTGGGATTTTTGCTCCTAATTTTGCATAGGCGGTATTTGGGAAAGGGAAACCGTAATAAACAACGGAAAATATTTCCCAAAGTAATAACGGAATAAAACCAGCACATAGAATAAAAAAATCTTTTATCTTATTTTCGGAGTGCCACCATGCATAGATTAAAGCAGGCAAATAGATGAGGAAACAATCCTGACGGTTTAATGTGGCAAGGCAGGATATAAAGGACAAAAAGAAAAGATGAATTCGGGTAAATTTTTTCGTGAGAAATAAAAAGAGGAAAAGCACCAATAAAAGATGGCTCATCGGATTCTCTAATCCTGAAGATGAAAAATCTACAAATGCTCTTGAGAAACCTAATATACTGGTTATGATTAATACCTGTGCGGTATTTTGTGCCATAAAAAGGGTAGTAAAAATAATGGTTAGCATTGAAATAGTAAAAGATATGAAGATTGGGGTTAGAAACATTTCTTTTGTAAGAAAATAAAAAGGAATATGTAAGAATAGCCATAAGGGATGTGTATATGCCTGAACTCGTTCATTTACATTCCAGCGTAAACCGTAGCCATTTATAGCATTATCGACTGTGCGGAAAGTAATATAGGCATCATCACAAAGCCACGCTGTTCGTAAGAACAGGACTGCAAAAAATACCCAGACACCCATTAAGACAAGAGTATAAGTTTTTCTATTTTTTAATATCTCGTTTGAGTATGTCATACAATACTCACGCATTTTGTCTATTGATGATAAAATAATAGAAAGAGTAAAAGCCATTCTACTTTTTGATAGATAAAATATGAGATAAAATTGTTTTTCTATGAGGTTTCAAGTTAAAATTATCCCTTAATTGATTTAGTTACAACTTTGTTAATAAAAGGAGCAAAGCAATGGCTTTTTGCGAAGAACCGGAAATTTGTGAAGAAGAGAAACCCGCCCAGCAGGAAGGATTATCTCTTCGATTGTTAAAAAATCGTGTCGTTATTGTATCGGGTGAAGTTACTCAGGAATTAGCAGAAAAAATCATTGCCCAATTGTTATTGTTAGATTATGAATCTCAAGAGCCGATAACTGTTTATGTCTGTTCTCCCGGAGGACATGTGGACTCGGGATTTGCTATTTATGACATAATAAAATTTGTCCAATCCCCAGTAACGACAATTGGTGTAGGTTGGGTTGCCAGTATTGCTGTACCTATTCTGATGGGGGCTCCGAAAGATAGACGATTTGCATTACCCAACACACGGTTTTTAATACATCAACCCTCAGGTGGAGCGGGAGGACAAGCAGCGGATATTCGAATAGAAGCACAGGAAATTTTGAAGATTCGTGAGAGGATTAATCGCCTTTTGTCCGTGGAAACAGGACATCCCATAGAGAAGATAGCCAAGGATAGTGACCGCAATTTCTGGATGTCTGCGGAGGAAGCCTTAGAATATGGTTTAATTGGAGAGATTATTTCAAGAAGGAAGGGGTAATAGAAAAATAATAAATGGCTGAGAAAGGTTGTGAACAAATTATACCTCTCCAACAATCTTTGAGGTTAAGGAAAATATTTTTTAAAGTACTGTTATGTATTTTGATAATCGTTCTTAGCTTGATAATTTTTATAGCAGGGGTTCTGATTTTTTCTGTTTTATATTCTGAACCTATGCCGATGTATCCAGAGCGGGTCAACGGAATAAAGATTTCTTCACCTATACCCGTAGTCCCCGGGGAAGGAATGCCTAAAGATTTTTCTCCGATGCGTTCGACAAACAATGTTGACCTTATTAGCATTGGGACAAGCATATTCATGGGCTTCCGCACAGCACCCAGTCATTTTGCATCACCTAATGCAAAGTTATATGTGATGCGGTCTGACGACAAAGGCAAATCATGGGAAAAAGAATTGTGTATAAGCATGAAGCGGGACCTTCGAGAACCTCGTTTTTTATATTTCAAGGATAGGTTGTTTTTATATTTTTATACAGGAGGCACCGACCCCCTCCGATTTGAACCGGGATATATCCATTATTGCGAAAGACTGGAAGATGGCCATTGGACAGAACCTCAAGCAATATTTCAACCTGGTTATGTGGTGTGGCGTGTTCGAACCTTGGGGGAACAAGCGTATATGTCGGTATATTATGGATTGGATATATATGGTAAAGGAGATCGTGGCGATGTTCGACTTTTAATTTCCTTCGATGGTATTCACTGGGAGCCCATTTCTAAAGAACCTCAAATTGACTGTGTTGGAGCAGAAGAAGCAGAATTTGTGTTTGATGACAAAGGAGGAATTGTTGCACTGGTGCGTCTTGAAGTAGGTGGAGGGGCATTAGTTTGTCGTGCTCCTGCGGATAAAATCAATTGCTAGGAGTGCAAATTTACACCTTATAAAGTTGACTCTTCACTTATGTTTACCCATAAAGGACGATTTTTTGTTGTTGGCAGAAGAAATATAGCTGGGCGTTCAGCAAGAGGTAAAGGAATTCTTCCTGAAAGTGTTTGGAATGCGTGGAGCATGGTATTTTATTCTCTCACCCGAAAACGCACTTGTTTATATGAGATTAACCCAAATACTTTGGAATTATATCCTCTCGTAGACCTGCCATCTAAGGGGGATACGGCATTCGCTGGAATTGTTCCCCTTTCTGAAGATACATACTATTTGGTAAATTATAGCAGTCCGTTAGAAGGGTTTAACTTGCCCTGGATTGGGGGGCAATTAATAGAAAGTCGATTGTATGGATTTATTCTCGATTTTTCAGAGGTAAAATAAGGAAGAGAGATAATTAAGATTGTTTTATTCAATCCATTGTTGAACCGATTTTAATGTTTCCAAATAAAATTGATGAACTTCTTTCTTTAAGTTTTTTAAATATTCCATAGGTGTTGGCGTAAATTGGATTTCAGGTAGTAATTGAGGGAGGAGGGAAATTGTTTCATCTGATAAGGTGGAACTACGAACACCTGTAAACAAACGGTAGCGATTTAATATTTGCAAATAAATTCCAAAGGTCTTCTTTAAAAATTGCCACTTCTCTTTATGTTCAGGCAAAATATCTGTCAAAATATTTAAAGCATTGATAACCGAAGAAGTTGCTAATTCAGGACACTGTTCTATCTTTAATCTTTGCCACCAGCGAACAATATATTCTAATTCAGCAGTTCCTCCTTCCGATTTTTTCAAGTTATTCGGACTTGTTTGTTGAACCATTTTTTGTCGTATATTCTCGCTTTTCTGGACATCTTCTCTGGATATAGGGAAATAAAAAGCCAACTTAGTAAGTATTTTTGATATATCCGTAGTCATTACACCTTGTTCAAAGATAATGCGGGCTTTCATTAATGCCATTTTTTCCCAGATGTCTGCTTCATGTTCATAGTATTCTTTTAATTGGTTCCAATTGATTGCCAAAACTCCTTTGGAACCATAGGGACGTAATCGGGCATCAATATCATACAAAATTCCGAAACGGGTAGGTTCTTTAAGTTTTTTAATAATTCGTGATGATACATCTGCAAAATACTCAGAAGGACTAATGGAGGTAGTATCTATTTTATCAGTAGAATTGATATGTTCATCATCATAAACGAATATTAAATCAAGGTCGCTGCCAAAGGTCATTTCTCCACCACCAATCTTACCTAAACCTATTACCGCAAAGGGAAATGGGCTTGTTCCATATTTCTGTTTTGTCTCTTCCAGAGATACAATTGCTATATCCTGTAATATCACTTCAGATAAAAGGGTGAGTTGTTCGCAGACTTCGGCAATAGTGAATTTTCCCAGTAAATCACCTAATGCAATTCGTAACCATTCGGAATCTTTTAGCCGATAATGAGCGGATTCTGGAAATGCAGACTTTTTTAATTCTCGTAAAGAAGAAGTTAAATAGTCCGCATCAATTCTTTGTCCAATTAGTTCTTCTTGAAGAAACACTTCTATGATTCCAGGTTCTTTTATCCATATATTGGATAAAGCAGAAGCGCGAGTGGTCAATGTAACAAAAAAAGAACAGAGGTTGTGATTTTCTTTGAGGAAAGAATAGATAACACCCGGAATTTTTATCTGTGATAATTGGGAGAAGAATTGTGCCAGAGATTTGTCTGGAGAATTAGTTTTACGGAACTCTTCACATAAATAAGGAACAATTTCTATAAAACTTTCGCGAACATGTAAGGAATGAGGTGAATCTTCAGGACCATTTGCCAATAGTCGAAAAATATCTCGTGCTGAATTTACATCCTTAAAGCCGAATTCTTTTAGTTTGTTTAATCCTTCTTTTCCATCGGACTGGGAACTTGTTAAATCGTAAACCCATAGATGACCTGATGCTTTAACGGCGATAAATTGTTCTAATATATTTCGAACTTCTTGCGTTTTTTCTTTATATACACGCCAAAAGGCTTCTCCTGAAATATAACCCAATCGGCGGGCAAATTCATCTAATTCTTTCGGGTCCTGGGGTAAAGCATGTTTTTGTGTTCCGTGTTCAATCTGGAGGCGATGTTCTACTTCTCTTAAAAAGCAATAATTTGTTATCAGCGTTTCGGCGTCAAAAGGTTTCAAATAATTATTTGCCATTAATTGGTAAATAACATCAATGGTATTGGTAATCCTTAGTTCGGGTTTTCTGCCCCCATTTAATAACTGGAGCAATTGAACCGTAAATTCAATATCTCTAATTCCTCCCTTGCCTAATTTCACTTCGTAGTTGGTTTGTCCTTGTTCTGCTACTTGTTTTTCTGCCATCAATTTTGTCTGATGTATATCATCCAATGTTTTATCATCAAAAAATTTCGGAAAAATAAAAGGCCGCATCATTTCTAAAAATTCATTTCCCAGTTCTATATCAGCGGCACAGGGTCTGCATTTTACTAATGCCTGCCGTTCCCATGCACGCCCATATTGATAATAGTATTCCACAGAATTTTCAAGGCTTTCTGCTAAAGCACCCACTTTGCCATAAGGTCGCAATCGCATGTCCACACGGTAAATCTGACCTTCTTCGGTATGTTCCGATAAAAATTTAATAATTTGTTCCCCCAATTTGCAGAAAAATTCACGATTGGTAATTTGTCCTTTATGACCTCCACTTGTTTCTCCATCGCCATCGTAGATGAATAATAAATCAATATCTGAACTAAAATTAAGTTCTCTGCCTCCTAATTTCCCCAAACCCAATATAACAAAACTTGATGGTGATTTTTCTCCTTTTTCTATATCATGTTTTATGGGGGTTCCGTATTGTTGTTTTAAGTAGGTTGAGAGTAAATAAAAGCATAATTCGAGATGTGCATCGGCAAGATTCGAAAGGTCTTCGGTGATGGATTTAACTTCCTGGTGTTCTACAATGTCCCGAGTAGTAATACGGAGAAGTGCTTTCTTGTGAAGTTGTCGGAAATGTATCAT
>Ga0123519_10015942_pt1 | contig 10503 bp, 5 predicted proteins | sample YelNatPaOPRAMG02_FD_87396 | JGI IMG/M metagenome (GOLD analysis project Ga0123519, IMG submission 87396) | Hot spring microbial communities from Yellowstone National Park - Yellowstone National Park OP-RAMG-02 (version 2) | ecosystem: Environmental > Aquatic > Thermal springs > Hot (42-90C) ...
GATATAACAGGACAATAGATGAGGAGTTTTTGCAGATGGGAAATTATATAGATGATGTGGATGTACTTAATAGACATTTAACTGACTGGCTGGTAGAATATAACTTTAAGAGCCCTCACCAGTCATTAGGGTATGCTACTCCGATAGAATTTTTGACTGAAAAATTGGATAAGAAAGTGTTACCTATGTGCCCTATCCGTACGAGTTCTTGCAGTGAAATAAAAAATGTGATAATTTTAATGGGAAATGGAGTATATAAAATCGCTGAATGAGTGGGTTGGTAATATAATAAAGCAGAAAAAACTCTCTGTTATACCCTATATAGTGACTGCTGAAGAGCGAATGGACCCTGTAGAAGGTATATGGCACCATATCCCGCAAACTAAGACAGCTCAACTTTCTCTCCTGTATAAAAATGGGTTAAAAGAGGATATCTATCTGAGACAGGAAGATAATAAAGAGACGGTAATATCCCGCAGGTTATATAACCATTCCAGAAGTGTTATTTTTCTTAAAGAGATAGGGCTCCATCTGGAAAATATAAATCTTGGAGGACGGCAGGAGGATGACTATTTCTATCACTTAGAAAATCCACGCATCTATGGCAGGATGATTATCAGGGTTGACCAGCACCGCACAGAGAAGGCAAAGGAAGGAGAGTTTGATGGAGTAGCAGGAACAAAATGGGCTGACCCTGGTGTTGTCTCTGAACGCATTGGTGCTTCCTCATATCAACCATTCCCAGCGATACTTCTTTCCAATCTGCAGAACACAATAGGTATAGTTCATGGATCCCTTTCTCAGAGATTTTTCTTTCATAACTATCTAGTTAAACACAAAGAAAACTTCTTACAGTGGGATGTCATCTCTTCCTTCAAGGCAGTTGACTATCGTGAGGTATCAACTGGAGAATCTCTGGATGATATATCTTATTTGGGAATAACGGAGCAGGCAGACAATCTGGAAAAGGTTTTTGAGAGATATATAAAAACACTGAGGAGGTATCTACCGCCGCTCTACGGAGCTAAATCTGTAAATAGAAATACAGTTCTCTGGGACTCATGGAATGATGATGTCAAGGATATAGACCAGGAGAGCATCTTTGCTGTTGCTGAATTCATAAGAGAAAATCTGCCGACAGTGGAGTGGGTACAGATAGATGATGGATATGCAAAAGAGAGTGAACCTGCTAATGGATTAGGGTTTCCTTATGAAGTAGGTATTGACAGAAAGAAGTTTCCTGATGGATTTAAGATATTTACTGATGGTATTAGGCAGAGGGGACTAAGACCTGCTGTATGGATAGGCAGCACTGTCCCGCACAACACCCGTCTTTTCAAAGAACATCCTGAATGGTTCATAGACTATAGTTATCGTACAAAGGATGTTTCACCCTTAGATATTAGTTTACAGGATGTCCGCAATTATATATGTGAGGCGCTGAACTTTTTCACAAAGGAAGGTGGATTTGAAGGGATAAAACTTGACTTCTGGAGTTATGTCTTTGAAGACAGCCACCCATTATTAAAGGAAAAAAAATGCTCTGGATATGAGTGGCGCAGGTGGTTACTTGGAGAGATAAGAAAGAGGATACCATCTGATGGGTATCTTCAGTCAGGTTGTGATATTGTAATGGCTAATCCCTTCCTTGCTGAGTTTTTCAATAACTACAGATACGGGATTGATGTAGGAGATGGGGACTGGCGCAACTTCCTCACAAACTTCCAGTGGGCGACTGCCTGTGTATCCCTGCATATAGGAGACCTGTTTATACCAAATAGTAATTCCGTTGGTATCTTTCCGAAGTTGCCTGACAGTGGAGTGAGAACTATTATTACCTTCTGTTTGATCTCACGTTCAATGGTAGAGGTGGCTGGCTGGTTGCATCTCTATAAGGAACACCCCCGTATGAAGTGGTTAAAAAAGGCACTCTGCTGTCCGAACAATGGCCAGGATGTATTCTTTGCTGACTATCAATACAGAGATGAGACGCAGCTATATGGTCCATCCATCTGGTTTATCAATACACCACACTTTTCTTTACTTGAAGGGATTCCATCCCTCCCTGTCCGAACAGTTGCAATCTTCAATCTCGGAGATAGCCCTTCTCAGTATAATCTAAATGCAGAAAAACTATTCCTTCCAAAGGCGCAGTATCTTGCAACAGAGATATGGTCAGGAGAGACAGCACTTCTGGCAGAGCTGACAGAGATTAATATCCCTGCTCATGATAGCCGTCTCTTCAGCATAAACCTTATTGATGGAGCACCCCAGATACTGGATGCCAGTATAAAGATTGTTTCTGTCCAGCGGATAGATTCAAACCTGAAGATTGAATTTGCACACAAAGGGGACCTGGGACTTGTGTTGAGCCAGAAACCTGACAGGGTAAAGCTCAATGGCTCACAGTGGGAGCCATCCATACAGAAAGGTAAAAACAACTGGATACTGGAGGGGAAACTGCCTGTAGAGGGTACAATGGAACTTGAATTTTAATATTTCCTTAATATATCTTTCCTCTTCTTTATTCGTTAAACATCCAGTCATACCCATACAATGTCATGCACAGAGTTAATCCCTCCTCCCAAAAATTAAAACTGTATTTCAAGGGTCAATATCTGGAAAGGAGAGACATCAATCTTCAATCCCTTCCCTTTCTTCTTTATCTGTTTTTCTCGCTTCTCCACACTGTTAGTAATATACACTTTTTCAGGTGCTTCTGTAAAATCAATCCTTACCTTTTCTTTTTTACCTGAGAGTTCCACCAATCTCAATACATAAGAATCTCTCCCTATCGCTTTCTTGAAACAGGCCGGCAGTACATTCCCCGTGATAATAAAAGGATAATATACCTCCGGTTCTGTCCTTCCTTGTGCCACAACGGGTGGTAAATTATACTCCATCGCTACTCTATTTATTTCAAGGAGTGAGGCATTACCGAAGAATAATCGATAAGAGATGTGATGTCTCCCTCTATCAGGAAGGGCATCTGGTTCATAGGAATTTCTCAGGAGTGTGAGTGAAAGGTTATTTCCATCAATATGGTACCCATATTTCCCTTTATTCATCAGTGCCACCCAGTAGTTTCCATCCTTCTGTCCTGCCCATCTTAGTGCAGGATACTCCTTCCCCTGTCCTTCTCTTTTAACCGCACCAAATGGAACCTCAAAATATGTCTCAGGGGCTTTCAAAGAGCTAGAAAAATTAACCCTTAACATCGGAACACCTTCCTTGCTATTTCCTTCCTCATTCCAGATAACATCATTTTCAAAGTCAATAAACGGGAAATTATTATAAAGTATAATTTTTTGCAGTATCTCAGAACTTCTATATTTCCTTTTTATCTCTATGGTGGTTTTTAAGTGATCGGAGTGTCTTTTAATCTCATCTACCTGTAAAAGGTTGTCTATCCTGTATATATTCCCTATAATCCACGCAGTCATAGGATGTGGTTCTTCCCAGAAGACACTTATGAGATTACCTGCCTTTTCTGCCCACCATGAAGAAGGGTCTTCAGGTATGGAATTACAGGGTATAAGAACATCACACCTGTTCTTTTTATCATATAGTTTTCTTATCAGTCCCTTTTTGCTATCTATGTTGATTTTATAAAACTCATTCTCATATTCATCCTCTCCAGTATTTCTTACACCTTCGGTTTTCTTTATTTCTTTATCAGGATGAACTGTTTTATATCCATAACCAGGGATCTCAACAATATGGTCTTCTATGATAGCCCTTCTCTCCCATCCCAGTGGATTGAAGACGGTTAAGCAGGCATCTTCCTTATCAGAGATAATCTTTTCCATTGTCTCTTTTATAAGTAATCCCCTTTTTTCTTTTATCTCTTCGTAGAGTTTATCTGAAAAATCATAGGAAGAGTGGATTGCAGAACCATCAAGTATGTCATGGAACTGATTGAAAAGGACGGTCTGCCATAACTCCTCTAATTTTTTTTCATCGGGTTTAATTCCCTTTATAGATGCCATTGCTAAAACTGCTTCAAGTGAAAGAAGAAGTGTCTCTCCTTCCCTGTTGGCTTTTTTAATATCCGAGTGTGTGGTATAGCATCCTTCAAATATGGTATTCAATTCCCCTGTGATGACAGGCAGTTTATTCTTATGTTTTTCAACGTTCCTGAAATATCTGTGTGTGGTTGAAAACTCAAGGGTAGGGAAGACAGGTTTTTCATCCATCTGCTTTTTCCTTTTTATATCTGCCTCTGTTGGGCCACCCCCATGGTCTCCAACCCCGTAGACAAAGAGAAAATTATGGATTTTGTATCTTTTGTAATAATCAATCAATAAAGGTATGATAGTTTCAGGTGAAATCCTATTGTTATATATACTGTTGAATGCAATAAGTTCTCCCCCATCTTTCCCTTTCCATCTTAATAAAGGGATGCCCTTACCACACCTCATAAAGTAGTAGTACTTAAGTCCTGCACTGGCAAGTATGGAAGGTATTGTTTCAGGATGCCCAAATGTGTCAGGTGACCAGAATATCTCGGGTTTTACCCTAAATCTTTCTGATATATATTTATTTGAGTAAAGAATCTGCCTTATGAGCCCCTCACCATCTGCCATATTTATGTCACCTTCAACCCAGGAGGATGCAGTTATATCCCATCGCCCTTCCTTTACCTTTCCTTTGATCTTCTCAAAAAGTTCAGGATTATGGTCTTCCACTATCTTATATATATGTGCCTGGCTCTGTGAGAATGTCAGGTCAGGGTATTTATCCATAAGTTTATTTACCGTTTCAAAATCACGCAGGCAGGTGTTTACTGTATCATCATAGGTCCAGAGCCAGTTCATATCAATATGTGAATGACCTATAAGGTGAACCTTAAACTTTTTAGCATAAACTCTGAATGGCTCAAGTATTACTTCTGCCTTTTTTATGTCTTCCAGTACCTTATCCCAGTTTCTTTCCTTGATATCTTCCGGGCTAAGTATATTAAGTGCCTCTTCTACATACCTTCTTAATTTCTTTGCTTTTTCAGAGAGAGCAAAGGCAAGCCGTATCTGATATATTATGGAATTTAATTCAAATAAGAGGGCTTCTACATAACTTATACTTATTTTCCCCCAGAATGTTCCCAGGCCATCACCTGCAGGGACTTTAAATACGATAAGGTATCTCCCTCCGGATCTCGCTTTCTTTACCAGCGGATATGGATGTGCAGTCATATCAGCCCAGAACTTATAAGAATAAACCTCTTTACCATCAATAAAGGCAGTAACACCTGAAGGGAAACAAAATGATAGGTCAATATCACTGCCTTCTATCTTAATTCCTTCTATATTCTCAGGGACTTCAAAGACAGTCCTGAAATATGCTACACCATCCTTTTTTGACCATTGTGTATCTGTTTTTATTTCCCAGTTGCTATCATCTATCTCCGGTCTTTCTCCACCTTCAATTCCCTGGATAAATCTCCATTTCAAAGAAAGTGCTTCCTCAATTCTTTTCTGAACATCATTTACAGCCCCTTCCCATAGGGTTAATCTTTCCATAGTCCTCCTCTCGTAAAATCTGGTTCTGCCAAATTTGGCTATGTTTAATCTTTTTCTTTGTATCTCAATGGTTTTATATGTTTTTATAGCCCCCTTTTTCAGGTAAAATATCAGGAAAAAGGGGGCTTCTTATGTCTCAAAATACCCGTGTCAGTCGTTTTGTCCTCCGGGTCGGCCGTCATTTCACCAAATCACAGATATAACAGTTATCAAAAAAACTTAACGAGATACTGGCCAATCGGACTTCTGAAGTGAAACTCAGGGATGACCTTGGCGACAAAATCATCCTGCTATCCAACCACCAATTATCAGGCCTCCGCTTGAACTGAAAAACAATTTCTGGCTGACCTTAAAAAACGGGCAAAAAGTAAAATCCGTTAAGATATTCAGGGAAATTTCCCCCCAACTACTCACGCATATCGTAAATCTTTTTAAATACTTTTTTTAAAGAAGTAAAATCTATCATCATCTAAATTGTTGAAATTCAGATGTTACCAGGGATAAACATTTTTGTAGCTTCTTTATTCTTTAAGCAGGATAGTAAATAAACAGATGACTTATCCTATCATTTTCTCCAAAGTATATCTCGCCTTCTAATCCAGTAACTGCCGCATCGAATTCATAACCATCCCAGTGCCTTGGTGATGCAACTGAAAGGATACCCATGTCTCTCATATCGCACTTATCGGGTAAATAACGAAAGAGATGGCACATTTCTTTGCCACCAATACCGTAGAGATCTCCATTCGGAGTTACAACGCAACATCTAATAGATGGAACAGCCAAAGGTTTTCCAAGAGAAATCACCTCTTTTAGGTTCGGAGAAAACCGGAAAAGAAGTCCATCAGAGGAAGTTCCGCCATAGATATATCCATCTTTTTGGTTAAATATCAACATACTGATACGATTATACATTTTTCTTCCAGCCAGACTTGGTGCTACTATAATTGTTCGCTGGATCTGTTCGTTTATATGGTCGTATCGAAAAATTTCAGTCCAGCGACATCCACCATATACATCCCCATCAGGAGTTACCACAAGGACTTCTGAAAAAAGATTATGCTCATCAAGTGGTTCAAAAACTTTTACGTAATTAGTTTTGTTATCAAAGTAAAAAAATGTCCCGGTTATACTACTTAATCCATAAACGCAAGAAGCGTCAGAATCTGCTGCAAGAACAGCAATCCCTTCACCACGAACTGGAACAGCTAATTTTTCAAGGTGGTTGGAAGAATATCCAGGGACATACCGATAAAGAGGACTTTCTCCAGACGTAGGTTTAATGCCAAGTAAAATTGATCCATCCGACACTATTGCCAAAGAACTTTTCGTACAAGCAGTATCTATGGTTCCAATTTTCACAATATGTTTTTTTTCTTTCGGATCCCAAAGGAAGAGATGGCAGCGCCTACCTGCAGTAGAACCAAAAACTCTGCCGGTTTTATCCACAACTAACGAGGTTATTCCGCATTCCTCTGGAGGAATTGGAAGAGGAAGAATTTTTAAGGTTCCTTCTCTGACAATATGTGACTCTAAGTAGTCAAACGGCATGGGATAATGACCATACTGATAACCTTTTCTAGCAATAAATTCCATATCAGGAGTAAAATGACTTAATGAAGTAAACTCAGAAAGGTTTCTTTTCCCAATTACTTCACGCCCAATCGGATGACAAGGTACGGGCCATTTCTTCTCTCTAAGCACATTTAAAGGAATTGGCATTATTACCCCCAGCTTCGGACTAATGGCCAACGAGGAATAAACTTACCAGAGGCACCTTCTGGTGTATAGATATATATCCTCGTTGGACGGTTATTAGTGTCGGCAAAATAAAGGTTACCTGCGAAATCTATTGTCGCCTTTGCTATATATTCTGCGTGGTACTCACCATCATCAAATGGAGCAATTTCTTCTTTCTCAAGAGTATGTACATTCATTCTGAATAGATACATACGATATGGTATTCTTCGGTTTGAATCTTTTCTTGAAGCAGCATAGTACAGATATCCATCCTCTCCGAAAATAAGTCCACCGATATGGTCACATGGATCTTTGCCATACCCGGGACCAAGGTCGTATACCTTATTATCTTTGAAGTCGTATCTAAAAAGGCGGGAGGCAAACTGCGCCCATTCTAAGTTCCAAACAACTCCATATATACTCTTCCCATCTGGTGAAGGAACAGTATCATATACACAACGTTCCTCAGAAGGAAACATTGGATCTTTTGGGACTCTTACATCAAGGTGAATAAGCCTGTCGGACATAACATCATATTTTACAATAAACCCAAGGTCATCAACAGTATATCCATTCTCTTCGTTATCAATCCATACAGATTGAGGATTTACATTACCAATTCTTCCAAGGTCACGGTACTTATGATTTTTTAGATCAAAAATATAAAAATGGTCGCGTGGCCAGGTTACTCCATATATCAATCTCTTTTTTTCGGCTAATGCCATTGCTCTACTACCTTCATTGCGAGACATTACTCCAAAATCTTCCACTTGTTCAGTAACCGGATCAAAGGAAAAAATATGAAAACCTGAAGCCATCTTTTCGTGGTCATCCCATGTGTGCCACGGTCTCCAGATAGCATCACCTAATGGCGGTCCTGAAAAATGCGTTGCACAGTAGAGTTTTCCATCACTTCCGGGTACCATACCATAGTGTATTTTAGAAAGCGGCGCTCGGCCATTATCCGGTGGTTCATTAAGAGCGGGGCTAACCTCAAGAAGATATTCTGTTTTTTCATTTACAGGGTTATATCTAACTATAAAAACGCTCAACCCTCCTGTAAGTTCCCCGCAAACTCCCACATAAATGTTCCCATCTCGACCGGTCGTAATAGACCAGTTTGCATCATGGACTGGTAACTCTCTAAAAACAACAGATTTCATTTCTTATCTTTCTTCTCACTAAATTTAATAAATTCTATAGGTTCAAACGCTCTACCTCTATCTCTTTGCCTTTAGCAAAAGATTGATAAATAGCATCCAGTACTTCAATTGTGGAAAAGCATCTTTTTAAGTTTAAAAATGGTTCCTGGTCGTTTTCAAGTGATTCAATCACATTTTCAATAAAACGTATTGTATTGGACTGGCCGTTCCCATAATAATAGACCTTATATCCTCCAGGGTCTCCTGTTGAAGAGTTCTTATTATACGGTTCGAAAACCGTAAAATAGTTGAAAGGACTTTGGCATCTTACATATCCCTTAGTCCCCGTGATTTCAAGAGATAACCATGCACCTCTGGATTGAGTAGTTATCCTGCCTAGGGTTAGACTACCACAAATATCATCTTCTAACCGGAGTGATATCAACCCTAAATCTTCCATCTTTTTTTCTTTGTAAGGGGGATAAAAATAACTTCCTAAACGAGAAAAGACACTTTTGATTTTTTTGCCACTTAACCATTCCAGAAGTAAAATTCCATATCCTGAAAACATGCTACATTCTCCACCAGCCAAAGAAGAAACGGTCTGGTTAGGAATGGAAAAATGTGGTTCAGAAGCAATATAGAGGGGCCCTCCTGTAGCCAAGTAAGTAAAATTAATAGATAGTATTTCTCCTAACTGTCTTTCTTGAATCATCTGGTGAATCTTCTGGTAGACAGGTGAAAAAAGAAGGGAAAAACAGGAAGTATATTTGACACCATTAACAGAAATGGTATGAAGCATATCTGCAGCTTCAGTTAGGGAATATGCAATAGGCTTCTCTGAAATAATGTGTTTTTTTGTAGAGGCTACTGCACGCACAATAGATGAAGTATAACGAGGTTTCGCCATAACCAGACATAATTGAATAGAATTGCACTCCAGCATTTCCTGATAATTTTCCACAAAAACAACATTCAGACGGTCAGATTCTGTGATCAAATCCAACCGTTCTCTTTCTTCCATGCCAGGATATCCTGCCATAGATACGATCTGAACATTGGGATGAGATATCAATTTATCAAAATATTCTCGGTGTCCCCAAAATCCTATTAATCCAACATTCAACTTTTTAGATTTCATACTCTTTTTTTGTATAAGCGGATTCCACCGCCAGAATACATCCCCTGGTAACCGCAATCGCTTCTTTTAAACTAATTGAAGGTGCCTTGTTATTCCTGATGCAGTCAACAAAATGCTCAATTTCAGACAGAAAAGCTGCCTCAGAGAAATAGCTAAATGAATTCACACAGAAAAAATTATCTTTTGAAAAATATGATATAGAACTATCTTTTAAATCGTCCAGTTCAATCGCACCCTCATTTCCTACGATTACCATCTCCCATGAGCCCATAGGAAGATAGGAAAGAAGTAAATTATACTCTAATTTTACGATTTCATTTCTACTAAAAAGAAAACTACCAAGATAATAGTTAGGTGTTTCTAAACGATTTTCATCTTTATAATACGAAAGACTTGTTGTGAATACTTTCGTTGGAATGCTATTCAGAAGAAATGTAAGAATATCCAGAAAATGGACACCATTATGGACAAATTGTCCTCCTGACTCTCTCTTTCTATAAAAACTTGTTTCAGGATATGGATAAAAAGAACCGCGCGAGGTGAAAAATACTGCTACTGGTTTCCCAATTTTTGCACTTTCAATGACATCTTTAATCTTTCTGATTTCGGGTTGCCATCTATACACCATTGCTGGCATAAAATATATATTGTTATTCACTACGGCTGATTCAATTTTCTGCAATTCTTCAATTGTAATTGCAATAGGTTTTTCACAAAGAATATGTTTTTTGTGTTCAGCCGCTCTGACGATCTGACGACAATGAAATTGGTCAGGGCTACAAATATCCACCATATCTATTTCTGGCTCTCGGTCAAGCATTTTCTCATAGTCATCATAGAATGTTGCTTGATATTTTTGAGCAATCTGTTGTCCTTTATCTTTGTCTACATCACACATTGCCACCAATCTGACACCACTCAATTGAGAATATGCTCGAAGATGGCTCCCCGAAATACCACC
>Ga0123519_10015943_pt1 | contig 10503 bp, 4 predicted proteins | sample YelNatPaOPRAMG02_FD_87396 | JGI IMG/M metagenome (GOLD analysis project Ga0123519, IMG submission 87396) | Hot spring microbial communities from Yellowstone National Park - Yellowstone National Park OP-RAMG-02 (version 2) | ecosystem: Environmental > Aquatic > Thermal springs > Hot (42-90C) ...
AGGGCGGAAAGGGAGGAAGCGGTGCTGCTGGTTCAGCAGCTAATACAGATAATTATGCATACACGGGACAGGACGGTTCAGATGGAACAGGGCCCACTCAAACCACAAATGGGAGTGCTGATGGCGGCGGTGGTGGCGGTGGAGCTACAATTGGTAACAATTACGGTGGATGCGGTGGTGGCGGTGGTGCATTTGCAGGTGCTGGCGGTAATGGCGGAAAGGGGGCAAAGGATGGTACAGCAGGTGCAGATGGTACGGACGGATATTACGGTAGAGGAGGCACTGCCTACGCAAGTGCGCCCACAGTTAAGCCCGGTTCTGGCGGTGGTGGCGGTAGCGGAGGAGAGGGAGCGGGAAGTGCTGCAGGTGGTGCTGGTGGTTATGGTGGCGGTGCAGTGCAGTTATGTGCCTGGAATATCTACATTAACGGTACAATCAGGGTGAATGGCACAGCCGGTTCTCCCGGGAGCGATGGTGACAGGCCCGGAGGTGGAGGTGGCGGTGGCTCGGGCGGGTGTATCCTGATACAGGGTTGCAATGTAACAATTGGCCCAAATGCAGAACTGAACGCGTCTGGTGGTGCAGGCGGGCGTTCCGGTGATGATACCACAGGGAATGCTCCGGATGATGAGGGTGGAGGCGGTGGTGGAGGAGGTGGCGGTACAATCTGGATTTATGCAGATAATGCATACTCCGAAGCACCTGCGGTCTTCAATGTCACTGGCGGTGCTAGTGGTAAGGGCTCGTATGGTGCATCGAGTACGGTTACGGGTACTGATGGAGCAGCAGGAAGTGCTGGGCAAATAATCAAACCTATACCAGGAACACCACCAAATACAAGAACGACATACACATCTCCCTTTACCTATGCACCAGCCGGCTACTACGAATCACCGGTGTACGATGCGGGTAGAATTGCGTTCTGGGAAAACATCACAATTACCTATGATACACACTGGGCAGGCACTGCAGTGGATGTGTACTACAAGGTGTGGAATGACACTGAGCCAGGATGGACTTATCTCGCCACACTATCAGGTGGAAGTAGTGTGAGCAATGCAACGCTCCCGCTGCCTCCCAGCGCATTCGGGAGGTTCATGCAGTATAACCTCACGCTTCTCACGAGTTTCTCTACAATGTCGGGCTGGCCATACCGATGTGCTGTTGTAATAGATAATACCGCCAACCCGAACACGCTCGTAAACTACACGGTCAAACTCACACTTGATACAGCAAGTTTGATTGCACAGGGTAAGATGCGGAGCGACTGTGGAGATATAAGATTCACAGACATTAACGGTGTGGAAATTCCGTACTGGATTGAGAGCGGGATAAACAGTGCAAACACGAGCATATGGATAAATGTGCCAGAAATAGAGGGAAGCTTGCGTACACTCATTTTTATGTACTATGGTAACCTGAGTGCAACGAGCAAGAGCAACGGAAGTGCTACCTTCCTCTTCTTCGATGATTTTCTTGGAACAAGTTTAGACACGGGTAAATGGCAGGTACTTTCTGGTGGAACGATATCTATTTCTAATGGCGAAGTTGTGTTAACGGGTGACGGAACCAATAGGGCTAAAATAGTAAGCAACACCTTTCAGTCAACAGATAATTGTGCAATTGTAGCGAAAGGCAGAGTTGCAAGTGCCAATAATTCTTCTGCACTGCTTATTCTCCAGCATGATAAAAATTTTAGTTCCAGTTACAACAGACCTTCAAATGGGTTTTTCACAGACCTGGTTTTCACCAGTATCCCGCTGTACAGAGCAGAGAATGCTACACTTACAACAATTGGTAGTGGTACTGTTGACCCCTGGCCAGATACAACATACCACATTCACGAGATAAGAAAATCCAATTCTACACTTGAGGTATGGATGAATGGAACACAGGTAATTTCAGTCAATGACACTACTAATTTCACTTCTAAGTATGTTGGGCTAACGAGCAGACAGACCGGACATACTACCTACTTTGACTGGGTTTTTGTCAGGAAATACACTCCACCGGAACCAGCCACGAGTTTACGCCAGGAGAGAACACCACAGAACTCTCCCACGGTCTATACCGTTGTCATGGATTATCACAAGCCAAAACTGCTCATCCGCGAGGTGATATTCCCGCAGAGCGGGGAACACATGGTGGTGTTATATAACAACGACACAAAGTTTCTGTAGTATACAAACCTGGTACTGAACAACAGCAAAAATGCACATAAAATCGAGAGTATTGCACTGGCACCGAAAGAAAGTGCAAACATATCCCTCGGATATGATTTCTTCCAGAACCCAGGATCCAGCGGTGATTTCCTGTTCCTGAATGATTCTACATACGGGATGAGTGAGGTAGCACCTAACGGCATCATAGATTTCGTCAACTGGACAGATATAAATGGAAATCCGCCGCCTTCGGAAGGAAATATTACGATAAAATACAAGGAATGGAACGATGGGCCAGTGAATCTGAGCATCTCCCAGAGTTTCCCGGAACGCATTAATCGCACGGAATATGGTGGTGTGCCAAACGACAATGACATCAAGGATGACTGGTATGTGGAAGAACTGGATGCGATTCCGCTGGTTCTTATCGCCTATCCAATTCTTTTCTTGTATCTCAGATGCTCACGCCAGACACGAAAGCCAAAGCGTCGATATATCGCAAGTGCGGGTGTGTTGTATGAATCCGTGCCCAGGTAAAATTTTGTAATTCTGCGGGAAATGAGAAACTCCAGTGCCCTTGCCAGGAGAAAACTTCCGATGCCTTTATTTCTGTATTCTGGCAGTACTCCAAGTGCACGAATCTCTCCGCCCGGGAAGATTGCATTTGGTGAATTGTGTGCCCATGCAACCACGGTACCTACAAACTTCTCTCCGTCTAATGCCACAAAATATCCATTGAAATCAACATATTCTGGATAGATGTACTTCTGCGCAAATTCCTCATACTCATACGGTTTCCAGTTTTCATCAGTAGAGAACGCGAGGTTTACTGTTTTGTAGAACTGAAATATTTCATCCTGTTTTATGTGCCGCACAACAAATCCCTGCATGTTCTGCAGCACCGGGAGCGTGCAGTCCTCCTTCACCATCCAGTATCCGCTTGAATCGTACTTGAATCCCTGTGCTTCGAGAAATTCTTTCAGTTTGTCCTCTGAATCCAGTGTCACCTGTAACTCCACAAACCCCTGTTCCTGAGCAATCTTCTCAACGGTCTGGAGCAAGAGCGTAATCGTATATGTGCTTATATGCTCGGGTAAAATATTCAACCTCAGTCCAAGGGAATTATTTTTCAGGATGCCGTAACCCACATCCGGTGAGGCGAGTAACTCACCCACTAAGTCCTCATCGTTGAAGAGCAAGATGTGATTCGAGGTTTTGTAATACGGTTCCCGCATAAACTTTTTGATGTACTCACGAGCATCCATTGCAAGGTATCTGGGATCACATGGATGTGCCTTCCTGAGCATTACTAGAATTTTTTCGATGTCTTGAATTGTGGCATTTCTTATTCTGTATTTCATTTTCCGAACCTTCTCTGCCGCATCTGATACGCCCTTATCGCCCTCAGAAAATCAATCTTTCTGAAACCTGGCCAGAATACATCTACAAAGTAGAGTTCGGAATATGCCATCTGCCACAGCAGAAAATTTGAGATGCGTTCCTCGCCTGAAGTCCTGAGGATTAAATCCGGGTCCGGCAAATCCTTAGTATAAAGTTTACTGGAAACCATTTCCTCTGAAATGTCATCCACATCAATCTTCCCTGCCTTCACATCGCTAGCGATTTCCTTTATCGCATCGATGATTTCCTGTCTTCCACCGTATGCCACTGCCAGGTTGAAGAAATGTTCGTTGTAATCTTTTGTGCGTTCCTCTGCATATTCAATTGCGGATATCAGCGACTCAGGGAGCAACTCCCGCTTTCCTATCACTCTAACACGAATATGGTACTTGTGCACTCTCTCGTCATCACCCAGCTTCCTGAAATTCTCCTCAAACAACTTGATGAGCAGCGACACCTCCGCACTATTTCGTGTGAAGTTTTCTGTGGAGAATGCATACACGGTAAGTACCTTCAAACCCACCTCAAGACACCAGCCCAGTACCTCCTCCAATTTGTCCCTGCCCAGTTTGTGTCCTTCAGATGGTTCCAGCCCGAGTTCCCGCGCAAATCTGCGATTTCCATCCATGATTATTGCAATATGCTGGGGCAACGGGTATTGTTTTACCTCACGCATCAACTTCTTTTCATATGCAAGATATGCAGTATCTGAAAGTGTCTGGGCAATATCGGTAATTTAAATCACCGACTGTGAAATTCACATAGAGGTATAAAAGTGTTACTGAGGTTCTAGTGGTTGTTTCGCACACAATAAATATAATTGATAACACGGGCTCGCCGGGATTCGAACCCGGGTCTCGGGCTTTCCTCAAGCCAGAACCGAAAGATAGGGCTTCCGAAGGCCTGAAGGATAATCCTGACTACCCCACGAGCCCTCAAGTTAGACCAAGCAATGTTCTGCATCGTTCAATGAGCACATATGCCTCCAGATATTTACCAGTATTTATCATTACCTTTGCCCTTTCAAGTGCAATTCTGTATCCCTGTGGACTTGCAGGATCAGAAAATACTACACGCGTCGTTTCCTCGTAGAGCGCCTTTATCTTCACAAGATTCTCAACATCCAGTGTTTTTTCAATTTCAATAAGTTTTCTGCAAATGTCTTCCAGTTTCTCTCTTGCAGTAAACTCGTCAAATGCAAGTAATGGTTCCACATTGTACTCAGTGGTGATGCCCAGGCGTCGTGCGAGTGCGAGTTTCTGTCGCACATTTTCAATGATGCCACGCACATAAAATTCCGTTGCTTTATCAAAGCCGCTCTCAAGATTTTGTGCAAGTGCAGCTGCCTCGATATACTCTTCTTTGCTTATCAACTCTCCGATTTTTTTCAGAATCGCGGGGAATTCGCCCCGTTCCAATCCCAGTTTTTCCCACTTTGCCAGGTCAATCTGGATTTTGCTCAGTAAATTCTCAACACTCTTTTTCAATTGCTCTGCGTGCTTCAGATTTAAATCGTGGGAGATTTTCCGCAGATTTTCTAACTGTGCCACAAACTCCTTAACATTCATCTTTTCGAGAGCGTCCTTTACTCCCGTGAGTGCTTGTTGCATCTCTCCAGCGTCAATACCCAGTTTCTGTAGATTCGTTAGAATCTTATCATATCTTGAAAGTTCTTCCCTTACCTTCTCTTTAAGTTCTCCAAGCAATAAGGGTCTGATTCTCTGGATTGTATAATATGCTTCAGAGTAATTTTTCCATCCCAGCAAATTATTTGCATGGATAATTATTTCCCTGGCACTCTCGTGTGGCGCACCGTACTTTTCAAGCAGTGAGGCAAGCTCCTCGGTCTCGGAGATAAGCACTCTCAAATGATTCTCAATTTCTATTTTTGGAACCGTTTCCAGTTGTTTCAAAATCACGGTTACTTTGGTGACATCAACCATGTTGACTGCGTTTTCTAGGTCGGTGAGCAGTGTGTTTGTTTCTCGCATCTCTGCACCCACCAGCTTACCCGTGTCAAGTAACACACTAATTTCTTTAAGTTTTTCAGAGACATACGCTTTCAGATTTTTAGCGAGAAATCCACCAGCGAGCTCTATTCCATGGAGGGCTTCAAAATATTGTCCATTTGCAAGTGCGGTTGTTGCACTGTCTCTGTGCTTCTTAACCTCCTCACTGACTGCAAGCCCGATGCCCTGAATCGCATTTATACCTGCATTGACATCCAGAATCTTCCTGTAGACGAGAGAGTGAAGGATTGTAGCTACCTCTCTGCCCGCATTGTCAATTATTGATATTGCGTCCATGAAACTTTCTTCTTCTATTAAATGCCGAACATTTTTTAATATCTCTCGATGCTTTGTCACATCTCCACCAATCTTTTCTGCGTTTTCAATCAGGTCTTCCACATCTGCAACCCGTTCATTTAAAAATTCTGAGATCTGTTGTGTCATCAATTTTTTGCCCTCTCTCAATCTGGCAAGTGAATCCTGCACTTTTTCGGCATCCAGATATGCCATGCTTTCAGCACATATCGCCCGTACCTGTGTGAAATCCAGTCCGTAACTCTCAAATTTCTCCAGTATTTTTGTGATGTTCGTCAGTTCTTTTCGCAGTAACTGGTTTAGTGTTCGATTTATTTCATCCTTAAGTGTCCTTGCTCTATCTATGCACTCGATATACGCTCCACTTTGATAAAGTGAAATTATCTCACTCAACTTTTTCTGGAGGTTCGTGAAGAACTCTTTACCGAATATTGGGGAGTACATGTCAATAACATCTGAGAAGCTCTGGAGTTCCATCTTCGCAAGTTTTTTAATCTCTTCGTCAAGCATTCTTTTTGCAGTTTCCAGGAACCATTTTGCCTGGTAGAAATGCAGGTTTGAGATTTCGCGACCGAAATTGGAGAGATATGCAGATGCAGTAGTGGTATCGATCCCTCGTGCATTGGCGACTTTAAGAATACGATTTACTTCATTATATTCCTGCTCAAATACCTTCATGCTGTCCTGGGATAACAATGTCCTGCATCTGACAATAAACACCTTTGCCTCCCTGTATTTCTTGTCGCCTGCGAGGTTTTTAGCCATATCGTAGGCAATGGTTAACATTTCGCTCGGAGTGCCGAACTTCTTTATCTCCGCTATCGCATCTCCAATGCCTTTTATCTCACTCTCAATTTTATCTTTTATCTGTGTTTCATATTTTGCGAGGTTCTCCTTTAAATGCACATGTGCTTCGTAAAAATCTTCGTTCTCAATGTTTTTCTGGATTTCGAGAATTATATCAGGTAACTCCTTAGAGACCACACCCAGTTCAGTGAGCATTGCACATTTTGAGTTGAGTTCCTCGGTGCCTTTTATAATCTCTGCCTTGATTTTGGGGTACACTTCACTGATGTGCATAAGATTTCTAAGGCACTCCAGAAATTCTCCATGGATAAGGCGGTCTTCTGCGTTCTTTATATACTCCTCATAGAGGTCTGACTTAATTCCGTACTCCTGGAATATACCCATGTTTTTCTTCGCAGTTTCAATCTTTGATTTAATGCGTGTGTTTAGCTTCTCTGGATAGTTTTTCTTTATCTCCTGAATCTCATTATATATCACATTTAATTTGCCTGGTGACCAGCGGGAGAATATTTCTTCCAGTTCTTTGCGTTCATTATGCATTGCTATTTTATACACTTCAATCTCTTCAATCATCTGGTAGATGGGCTTCAATACCTCCACAACAAAGTCATGCACCATGGCAGGAAGTTGCTCTTCCTCACGATGCAGCACCTTCTTTGCTTCTTCAACATTCTTTGAGTTAATTACCTCTTCAATCTCTTTCAGGTGTGCACTTACAGTTTCCAGTTTAAAATTGTTCTGCTCCAGAATTTTCAAGTCCTCTTTAATGTTGTTGAGTTTTGGTATTACCTCATTCTCAATCTGGCTATCCACTTCCTTTCGTAATTTATCAAACTCAGTTGTCCATGCAAAGATTGCATCTGATTTTATTGGTAGCGCCTTTGCCTTATCAATCAGTGCTTTAAGTGCGGTACCAAAATTTTTCCTGGCATTTTCATCAATGACCAGGTTCATCTGCGTATCCAGTGCCTTGATTCTTTCCCCTAATTCCTTCTTTATCTCTTCATGCAAGGTGTTCAGCATTGAAAGCGTGTCCTTTATACCTGCAATTTTGTCTTTCTGAATTCTGTTCTTCAAATCCTCCAGAACCTCTGCATTAATCTCTTTTCCCAGCACCTGTGCGCTTTCTATCGCATTTCGTAAGCTCCCAAGTAGTGTGTCCACAAATATGCGTACTTTTTCCTCAACTTTGTCCATCTCTGTATTCAGGAGTGAACTTGCCTTCTCGGTATTGTCCTCGCTCACCGCTCTTTTTATCATATCTATGCGGAGCCATATATCTGCGTCAAGTTTTATGATTGCATCCAGCTCCTTCACATAATTTTCAAATTTTTCAACGCTTTTTGATATATTGGCTGTGATTATCGTGTGAATTTCCTTGTTACATGCATCCAGGTGCTCCTGTGCTCTTATAAAATCTCTTGCATCGTATTTCTCCCGTGCAAGCTGTAAATGCTCTTCTGCCTTGGTTGTGTCCAGCCCGAGGACCTTTAGCTCTGCAATATCTTTCGCTGCCTTTTCCAGCTTTGGAATCAGCAAGCCGAATGTTTTTCCCTCTACCTCTTTCAAAATCTTATCTGCTACCAGATACGATTCATAATATCTCCTTGCCTCAAACCGGTCTCTGGCTTTGTTTATCTGTGCCATGAGATACTCTTTTTCCATGGGAATTTCCGGCAAAATCTCCTCAACTTTCTTCAGGTCTTCCAGGGCAGTCCTTGCCATCCTTTCGATTTTATTCTGTGTTTTTCTGGTTAACTCACGAATATGAAATACCTCTTGTGCAACTTCAATTGAGAGAACATTATCTGATTCAATTGCACTTTCAATTTTGCTGGCAAGTGCCGGATTCTCTTCTACCTGTAAATTGATTTTTTTTGCATTATCTATGTTTCGTTCATAGTCAATCAACTCATGTGCGAGAAACGCCTTGAGGTTGTTTCTAACAATTTTTTCGTAGTTTTCAAATCTTTCAACCAGCGGGATTTGACTGGGTGCGTTTGGGTCAAATAGCCTGAGCTTAACTCCAGATTCCAGATATTTTGCGATAACCTGGTTGAAATTTTCGATTCTGTTTTTCAAATCTGAAGACAGCACCTGTGCGGGAGGTGATGGTGGCACTGCAGATGGTGTAATCGGAACTTGCTGCACTGCATGCGTGGCAGTTACTTCGGTTTTCTGTACTTGTTGCTGTACTGGCTGTGCTACCTGTGCGGTTCCTGCATAATTTGGCGTAATTGCTTTCTCTCCAGTTGGCACGGGCATGCTTGCGGTCATACTTGCCCGTCTCTTCTCTATCTCGCTTTCAAGCTTCAGCAGATGCTCCCGCATCTGTTTAATTGCCTCAAGTTTATCCGACTGAGCAAGTGCGTTATAGTTCTTCCACTGTTCTTTGTCCACGGGTATACCATAGGTGGCAGCGGCATTTATATCACGTTCCCAGGCAAGATTCAAATTGTTGAGTGTCACTGCAAGCATGTGGTCTAATTCGCCCATCAATTTTCTCAATTCATTATTCGCAGATTCGATGTTACCAGTTATAGCTTTATCCTTAAGAGTTGCAAGTTGAGATTGTATATTTTCATCTATATGGATGACCTCTCTCGCCCGCAATACATATTTTTCAAAATTTTCAATGTTCTTTATTATACTCTCATTTTCTATTTCCGTAAGTGCAAGTCCGCATTTCTCTATCGTCTCAGTCGCCTTATCAATTTCCCTACTTTCGAATTGTGCCTTAGCCAGCAACAGCAGCGATTCCGCGTCATGCACATCTGCGCCTATGGTTTTTAGTACCTGCACCCGAGATGTAAGATAGTTCAACTTTGCAAGAATTGCACCAAATCGCTTACCTTCGTACTCTTCAATAACGCGTCTAGCTGTGAACCATACTTCATAATACCGCTTTGCATCAAACCTTTCGTACGCCCTTCTTATCTGTGGTATGAGTGTGTCTCTTGTTTCTGGCGGCAAGAGATTTATTTCGTTTTCAATCCGTTTTAACTTCTCAATTAGTTTTGCGGTTTCGTTTAGAATATGATTCTGGATATTATTTATCTCAGTTTTTAATATCTTTATTTTCTCAATCGTATCTTCACTTAGTACATCCCCAGTCTCGCATTTTTTATCTAACTCACCAGCAATCGCAGTATTCACAGGGATTTTGATACCCATTCTGTTCATATTGTCAATCTGGCGTTCCAGCTCAACAAGTTCATGGGTAATCATTGCTTTGATGTTATCTCTCATTATTTTTTCGAAATTTTCGAATCTATCCAATAATGGCACTGCGCTGGGCGTGTTCGGATTAAACACGCCAACCTTAAAACCAACCTCCCGGTATTTTTCAAGGACATTATTAAATTTCTCTATTCGATTGTGCAGCTCGTCCATACCAATCACATCCATCTCTTGTATGTTTAGGAAAGCATACTTGTTTTTATAATTTGGGGTATGAATATTTTAAAATATTTCTTTGATATGGGAAAACGCATATGCTGAGGTAGCCAAGCCCGGATGACGGCGCCAGCCTTGAGAGCTGGTGGGCGTAATGCCCTCAGGAGTTCAAATCTCCTCCTCAGCGCTGGGCTATCGCTCGAGGGGGGCTAAAACGCCCCCCTTACGGTAACCCCCTGGGCTGTCGCTCGGGGCTATCGCCCTACGGTACCTACCAAGGGGTGTGCTGACGCACACCCCGCATGTACATCCTGTTGAGGTTATCTTTTTCCGTGCAGGCTTTTCGGGGGCGTAAGCCCCTGAAAAGGGTGCCTGGGCTATCGCCCCAAGTTCCCTACCAAGGGATATGCCAG
>Ga0123519_10015944_pt1 | contig 10502 bp, 8 predicted proteins | sample YelNatPaOPRAMG02_FD_87396 | JGI IMG/M metagenome (GOLD analysis project Ga0123519, IMG submission 87396) | Hot spring microbial communities from Yellowstone National Park - Yellowstone National Park OP-RAMG-02 (version 2) | ecosystem: Environmental > Aquatic > Thermal springs > Hot (42-90C) ...
AACCGACTACAGGAGATGCCCTGCCTGTGGGTTAGATTCACTTTTTATAAACAACATTTGTTCAGAATGCGGCCACAAGTTGACCAGGAGAGAGATTAATGATAAAATAGATTCTGAAGACGCTAATCCACCTACAGAAGATGAAGAATAAACCTTGTTTCTCATTAAAGTTTTTTTTGTTTTTATTTATACTTTTTCTTTCCTCTTTTTTAATTTCACGCAATGTATATGCAAAAGAAAGGGCCACAGCAATAGTAACAGAAATAGAAAGCCCCACTTTAAAGCAAGAAAACGATCGATATTTTTATCAGCAGCGAGTACTCCTTACTATAACCTCTGGAATATTTAAAAACACAGAGGAAGAAACGACTTACACTTTTCCAAGAAGTACAATGGCAAGGGCGCTAAATGTAGGAGATCAGGTCGTTGTAGAAATAGATCCAGAAAATACCTACCAGAGAGTAGATATCGTCGATTTCAACCGATCCAGACAGCTCTTTTTCATACCACTGATACTACTATTTTTATTGGGTGCAATTATTGGTATATCACAAGTGGAATCGATTGCTACAGTAATTGGTTCTATTGTAATTCCTGCTTTGGTTATACTATGCTACAAGGTCTTATCATGGCCCCCAATCTTAGTATTTGGACTCTCATCCTTTATTATCGCCACCTTGATATTTCTCTTAAAATTTAAAAGGCAAATTACATTTTATACTGCTATTTCATCATTTTTAATATCGACAACACTAATTGGAATCGGACTATACGCGATTGTAAAAAGTTTAAATACCGCAGCTGGCATACTTTATCCTTTTATCACTATTTTTGGGATATCTATAACAGATTACAATGCAATTATAAGCATTGTAATTACAATGCTTTTAATATTCACTTGGGCTTCTACAGTAAACACAATATGTATCACTACAGAAAATCTTATTAGTCTTTACCTACAGCAGGAAGTAAAAAGCAAGAGTGAGATAATAAAAAGAAATATCACAAAAAGTTCTTTAACACTAAGAAGCACGGTTTTTATTCCTATTTCCGTAACTACTAGCTTGGCCACTGCAATCATATTGGCAACACACCCTTATGTGTCTTTAAAAGAACTTTTCAACAGCGAAATACTCACATTTTTAAGTATATTTTCTCTTACACCAATCTTGGGGATTACAATACCACTTATAGCAACATCATTTATATCAACAATCGCATTTTCATTTACTCAACCGCACAGAATATTATCAGATAAAGAGGCTATAAAACTTTTGCCTCCTGTCTTCAAAATGTCTGAGAAAAAAGTAAGGAAGGAGAAAAAAGGTAAAAAGCCTGTTATCTCATCTTTAGAAGAGAATGTGTAAAATTCTATTCAGTTAACACCCTGTCTTTACTAACAAAAGGTAAGTAGGTTATTCCTTTATCCAAAAAATTTTTGCCCTTTTCTGTGAACATTTTAAATGCCTTATAAAAAGTGACAATAGACCTATCTCCTAAAAGGTATTCAGCTGCTATAAAGACAGAAAAGCCAACAATAGAAGCAGAAACAAGTACTATCACAAGATGAAAAACTCTTTGCGTGTTCAAAATCTCTTCAAGGAGTCTAAAACATCCATATACAGAAACACCCATAAGAACAGAGCTTATAAGCTTTTTTAAAACAAGCAGGAAAAGATTCTTATCAATAAATTTAGTCTTTCTATTAAATAAAATTGTCAATATAAACAACTCTATAAAATCTGTAATCAAGGTGGCAAAACCGATTCCTCCTATAGCCACAGGACTGCCGGCCGGCTTGTAAAAATAAGAAAGAAGCTTCTTGGAACCTATTTCAAAATAAGGCTGAAAAAGCGTAAATGTGTTCAGGTTACTAAAAAAGTTTACAAAAAGTATTACAAGCGGAACACTTATACATAGGGAAATAATAGAAACATAAAGCGGAGTTTTTGTGTCTTCCAACGCATAAAACCCCCTCAGGACAAAAGCAATAAGAGTATCCACTACAACCAAGATACTCCAAAATAGAAGAGCCCATGATGTCATTATTGTATCCTCCCATGTAAAGCCTTTCCCGATAAGACCATAAATCATCCTTACTACAGGAACACGTAAAACGAGTAAAACGACACTAACTGGCAGAGTGAGCAAAATCACCTGATTAATCCCATATTTGAAGAATTCTATTCCCTCTTTACTGCCTTTCCCAAAGAAAAGTCTTGAAAGTTGAGGGAAAAAAGCCTGAACCACTGTAAATCCTAAAACATCTACAGCCATCGAAAACAAAACCTTCGCAAAATTAAGCGCGGCAAGTGAGCCTTCTACTAAGTTAAAAGCTATTACATTTTTTATTGCTCCTCCAATCTCTCCGATAGCGGTGCTGATTGTTCGGGGTATAGCCAAACGAAAAATGTCTTTTGCATACTCCTTTTTTATAGAAAAGGCTTTTAAATTGAACTTGAAGCCTAATGAAACCAATACCGGAATATTCGATATCAGGTGAAGGAAGGCGGATAAAATTACGCCAAAAGCAAGACCAATAACAGATCCTTTTGCAAGTGGGACAAAGATTAAAATTCCAATAATTGTCCCTACATTGTAAAGCAATGGAGCAACTCTCGTGATAAAGAATCTTCTATTCACAACTAAATAAGCACCGACTACCGCACTAACACCTAGAAAAATTGGTGAAATAAGCATAAGACGCATCATCAAACCGGTCATAAATATATCGTCTTCAGAAAAACTCTTTTCTACCCCTCCCACGTTAATCTTTAAAGCCAACTTTACTATCTGGGGTGCAAATATAAATAAAACCAAAGAAAAAAAAGAAAAAAGCAATACAGTGTAGTTTAAAACGGCTTGTAAAAGTGATATTCCACTTTTTTCGCCTTCTTTTACTATTACTTTTGTAAAAACCGGAACCAACGCAGCGCTAACAGAACCCATCGCTATTATGTTGAAAAGTACCTCCGGAATAGTATTTGCTGCATAGAAAATATCAACTGCTCTACTAGCACCAAATCTTCCACTAATCATAGACATCTTCACAGTCCCAAAAATCTTAACAAGCAATGTTAAGAGTATCATTTCTAATGCTGCACCGCCGATACTTTTCTGTTCTCTATAAGCTAATTTGTGAAGCAAGTTAAAGAATTTTTTAAACATAATTTTCAATTAATTGGTTTTCCGTTTTTTTATATACTCGAAACCACCTAACTGTTTGAGTTTCCACATAAAAATTCTTGCTCTTTTTTTAACGTTAGGATAGTCTACAGCAAACTGATATGCGTTTTCAAGAATAGACCTAGGCACTCGCTTTGCTAAATTTATATAAAGACCCACCTTTTTTGTGTCGTTTAAACTTTCTGCTAAATAGCATCCATATACCTGAAATTCATAGGCTATTTTAGTATTTTTCTCAAATTTTTTCCCCTTAAGAATAGAACCAATTTTCTTCATTTTTCTTTTCTTTCTCTATATCCAAGCCAAAAAACAATAGAAGTAAGCCAAAGAAATACAAAAACACCACCTATTTCAGGAAGATACTTAATGTAGAAAGGCTGTTTTTCTTGTGGAAGGTTATTTTCAACACTAACCCTCTTTGAAGAAACGCCCCCAGAATCAACTTCAGCCAAAGATTTTACAATAGTTCTCTCAATAACAATTTTTACTGAAAAAGGTGTAAGAATTAGTATTAGTGAAACAAGCAGAGAAAGAATTAAACCCCATTTTTTCTTCATATTAAGAAATGTATCACGCTCTTTTGTCTGTTGCAAGATTCTTTTAGGACGTTAATTTTTTTTTCTATACAACAAAATCAACTACCAAAAACTTCAAACGGATAAAATCTCAAAAATTTTAAAAATATTTCCATCAAGTAACAAAGAAATGTGTACTCTATATATTTTATGTGATATACTACGAAAAATGATAGATTTAAAGTACATAAAGGAAAATCCACAGAAAATTAAGGAAATTATTATAAACAGGGGGTTTGATGCTAAAAAAGCTGATGTAGACAAGCTTCTAAGGTTAGAAAAGGAGCTTTCTGTTATCACAGTTCAACTCAATAACTTAAGAGCAGAAAGAAATAGGTTAAGCAAAACTTTTGGACTTAAAAAAGACAAAAATTCAATGCAAAAAGCGAAAAGGATAAAAGAACAAATAAAAGTATTAGAAAAGAGGGAGGCACAAATAAAGAAAATATTAAATGAAATAATAAATTGGATTCCAAACATACCACTTGAAGAAGTTCCTCTAGGTGGCGATGAGACACAAAACGAAGAAATAAAAGCCTGGATTCCAAAAATTGGCTACGTGAACAGTAAAATTTTAAAGAGCAAAGAGGGAAGTAAAAAAGTAATGCCAAAATTTGCTATCCATGGGGATAAACAGTTTATACCACGGCAACACTGGGAAATTGGAAAAATGCTAGATATCATAGATATAGAGCAAGGAGGATGTGTTTCAGGAAGTAGATTTTACTATTTAAAGAATGAAGCAGTCTTAATAATGAACGGTATTTTTCATCTGCTTACTGAGAAGTTATTATCAGAAGGTTTCATACTGATGTATGTTCCAACTCTTGTAAAAGAGCGTCTCTTGTATGGAACAAGCCACTTTCCAGCCGACGCTGATCAAGTATATAAGGTAGATAGTTCCAATGTTGAAAACAAAAGAGCGCTATACCTTCTAGGCTCTGCTGAATCCTCGCTTATTGGATATTGGATGGATAAGGTTATTAAAAAAGAAAACCTGCCAATAAAAGCCACAGCTATCACTACATGTTTCAGGTCAGAAGCAGGCTCATGGGGGAAGGATGTAAGAGGTATAAAAAGAGTGCATCAGTTCGACAAACAAGAAATGATTATGATTGTTGAAAATAGTGTTGACCAAGCAAGAAAAGCGCATGAATACCTATTATCTATAAACGAGTGGCTACTCCAGAAGTTAGAACTTCCATACAGGGTAATAAATATGTGTTATGGGGAACTTGGTTATGCAGCAGCTGCCAAAAAATACGATTATGAATTATGGCTTCCAAGCCAGCAATCGTTTATGGAGGTAGGATCAAACAGTATTACAACAGACTATCAAGCGAGAAGACTAAATATCAGATATCAAGATGACGACAAAAAAATAAAATATGTTTACACATTAAATGATACGGGTGCTACTCACCGATTGCTCATCGGGATAATAGACCACTACCAGCAGAGTGATGGAAGTTTATTGGTGCCAAAAGTTTTAAGAAAGTATGTAGGTAAAGATAAGATTAAGTAACTATTTATAATGCTTATAAACAAATACCTGAAATGATGTAGGTAATATATGCGGTAAGGGAAGAGCCGCCGATGAACCTCCTAAATTGTATGATAGTAACTTTCTTAGAAGATTCCCCGAAGCTGTAACTGTGTCGTAAAAGCTAAAACCACTCTATCTTCTTTATTAACTCTAAATCCGTAATCTTATGTGCACTCAACGCCTCATCAGATATCGCGTATATATAATCACCTATAAAAACCCCCCTCTTTATATCACGCGTCGCATATCCACACTCTTCAGAATATACACATTCATAAGTCATATCGGTCTTATTGTGGTGGGTAATTTTACCTCTTAGCGTGACTCCCTCCTCTACATTAACCGCGAAAACATACAAACCTTGATACATGGGAATTCGTGGAGGAGGGACTTCGCCAGGACCATATTCAATATGATCTGGATTTTTACCAATCTCTTCCACGGGGATGGCAAACCATCCTTGTTTTTCATTAACAAGAAGAGCATGATGGTCGTGAAGAATGTAAGAATAAGAATCACTTCCGCCTATCACTATCTTATCTATCTCTTTTGGTTTGTTCGGATCAGACACATCAAAAAGGCCGATCTTTAAACCATCAGTAGATATGCCTGGACCTATATTTCTAGTTTCCATACCAAAACCAAGTAGAAAGTGGTCCCCCCACGGGTGTAAGTAGTCAGAGAAGCCTGGAATTTCAAGCTTTCCTATGACTTTGGGCTCTTCTGGATTTGATAGATCTAGAACAAAAAGCGGATCCATCTGTCTGTATGTTACAACGTAACCTTTATCCTCAATGAATCTTACACTATATATCTGTTCACCCTTTGCTAACCCCGTAACTTTTCCTATAATATCCAAATTTTCATCCAGAATATAGACAGCATTGGTCAATAAACTACTCCACCTGCCTTTTGTAACAGCAACCCTCAGATTGTTTTTATACTCATCCATAGAAAATTGGTTAAGTAAAAATCCAGGAACTTCACCGTAACCTTTATACATTACCTTACCATCACTGTACCAAACTTTTGTTATTATAGTCTTTTCTTGTGGTTGGGGCGATGGAACTATCCAATCCAGAAAATGGCGTGGAGTCACCGGCAAATAGTATTCAGCTGCTATATAGATATAATTTTTTGACATATAAACTGTTGAACCAATTCCCCAGAAAAGTTCGTTATTCAACTCATAAGAAGTAGTATTAAGGTCCAATCCTATTACTTCCAAAAAATTGTTACTCCACGGCTTATCTGGAAGCCAAACATCCGTACAAGCAACAAGAGGCCTTTCTTCCCCTCCGTACTCTTTATATTGTGGCAAAATGTCATTTTGGGATATATCTTCTGTCCCGGAATCAATAAAATCTTCTGAAAATACCCAGTAATTGTAATCGTTCATAACGACATAAAGTTCCCCGTTTTTCAACCTTGAAGATAAAATATTTCCTTTAAATATCCACCCTTTTAACAATCTTGGATTAAGCTTATTCGTCACATCCCAGATTTCTATACCAGAGGAATATTCTGAGTCATATATTTCCTTTCCGGATTGATCATTATAACTTTTTACTTGCCCCATTCCAATTAGCCTGTTTTTATATATATAGAGAGAATTAAAATATATACTTTCGGAGTTAATCGTCGATATCACTTGCATATTCTGTGGCGGATAAACCTTTGCAATCTCTATTTCTTGACCCCTCACGTAATATATATACTCATCATCATTTTTTACTAAATCTTCTTCGTCTATTCCTTCAACCTGAACATTTGTTTTAGAAAAATCTATATATTCACCTCCAAAACCTACACCTTCTTCCATCGCTGGCATATACTTCCAGTCATCCTGAAATAATTTTAACTTATTCGCTATATCTTTACATGAATTTGCTTTTTTAATCTCTATATTTAACTCTTTTCCATCTTTTTGTTCAACACTTTCTCCCTCGTTTTGACCCCATTTAAAATTCAGGTTTGGTTTCAGATGCTTAACCGCTAAAAAGATAACACCTGTTAAAAAAACACAACCATACAACAATAATAAACCAAATAAAATAAAAATCCATAAATTACTTCTCTTTTTTGCACTTTGTTCTTGAATATTTTCACCCTTCTGCTTTTCAGACGTTTTATCATCCTTCGTTTTCAAAAAAGTTTTATTTGAAGTATGTTTCTTATTTACCATGTTAAGACAAATTATCTAAAAAGTAAGATTAAGATAGTATATTATTCATTTGTACTCTAATATTTAAAAGTCATAGCAGATAAAACAACTTCACACCTAACCTTCACATTATCATAATTTATATTATTAAGCAAACACAAAATGGAAAGGAAAAATATTCCTCCTGCCCATTATATACTATATTAACAGTTTTATCTTAAAGTAACTAAATGGAAATGTCAAAATCTCGATGATTTTACCTACCTATCTGCCCTTTTATCCTCAAATCTTAATTTTCAATGGGAATATTTCAAAGGAGATGATTTCTGAGAGTTTAAACAATGTGGACATATAGTTCCCAATAGAAGGAAGGGTATCAAAATCTAGGTGGGGTAAATAATACCTCTAATCTTCTCTAAAAATTGATTTATTCTCTCTTGATTTATACGATCTATAGAAATACCAGGGTATATTGATTCCATTCGTTTTTTTATCTCTTCTAAAGAAGTAGGTATCCCTGGAACATTTATTAATTTTTCCTTTGGAGAACCTAATTGCCACTTAGGATCTGTAATTGTTAGGGTATAGTTATGATAAGAAGTTTTTTGCCCTGTATACTCTCCATCTCCAACAATATATTCGTTCAAAAGGGCTTCTACGGCTAAAGCCTGCATTATCGCGATTTGTGCAAATAAGCCCCAAGCTGAAATCACTAATCCAATACTCTCTAAAGGTGGAATGTACACAGTGATCATATTTTTTCCATTATAAGTGTATAAAGGAAATGGGTTTTCAGCAACCTGAGGAATTGGGGAAAAACTGCAGTACCATGGAGAAGGAATATCTGGCACATTGAGTCCAGAAATCTTCCTTTCTAACTGTTGTAAAACATCAACAACTCGTAAGTCTTTTTGTCTTTCAAATAAATAAGCCATAATATTCAAAAAAGTTAAGTTGAAATTTGCTTTTACTTACGCTCCTTTCATACGTATAATTTCATTTTATTGCCATACTATCTTTATTCTGACTTACCTCCCCTACCCTCTTTTGTCTAGAAAAAAGGAAAAGTAGACCACATAAAACCATAGGTGCTGGAATGATAAAACCTGTAAGATGTACCTCTCCCGTTCTAATAATAGGAAAGACAAAAACAAAAATGCCTTCCAAAATCAAAAGCACGGCTCCCAAAATAAGTTTTCTTTTAGAAATTGTAACAAGAAGAAGTACAACTCCTCCAAATATTAAAGCTTCTACAACCCCAGCTGACCATGTTTCTTTATTTGATAAAGACTCCAACAGGCCAAAAAGGAGAAGAAATATTGCTGTTACATACCCGACAATTTGTGCTAAAAGATATAAAAATTTATTATTCTTCTTCAATAAAACAGTATTCAAACTTTTTTTCTTTATTACCCATTTTTTCATCGCTAAGACTTTAAATTTCGGTGAGCCCAGGTGGATTTGAACCACCGACCTTTCGAATGTGAATCGAACGCTCTACCAGCTGAGCTATGGGCTCAGTACTAAAAACCTTTAGATATTATGACATATATAGAAAGAATAAACAAGAAAATTTTAAAGTTATAATCATTTATCCAGCTATCTTATACCTAATCGCTGTAAACAAGGTGGCACAAAATGTTAAAATTAAAAACTATGCCAGAAGAGACTCCAGCAATGTTGCAATACCATAAAATAAAAAGAAAGCACCCAGATTGCATAGTACTTTTTCAACTTGGTGACTTCTACGAAGCATTATACGAAGATGCAAAAACAGTATCTTCTATTTTAGATATTGTACTGACAGCTCGAAATAAAAGGGGGAAAAAGATACCAATGGCCGGCATTCCTGTCCATGCATTAGACACATATTTACCCAAACTTGTAAATGCAGGATTAAAAGTTGCAATAGTTGCACAAACAGAAGAACCAACAAAAGGGAAAAAAATAGTAGATAGAGATGTAATCAGGATAGTCACACCAGGTACTCTTTCAGAAGATATCGTTCTAAAAAGTAAAACATACAGATATATAGCGGCTATTTCATCAGTACAAAAAGGTGAAGCTAATGCATACGCTATAGCATATGCAGACCTATCAACAGGAACATTTAAGGCGACAAAAGAGATCACAAGGGAATATGGTAAAGATCTATTACAAAGTCTTCAGCCTAACGAGATTTTGATACCTGAACAACTTACAGATCAATTCATTGAAGAGCTAAAGAAGAAGTATATTACAACGCCACTAGACCCTTACTTTTTCGATGTAGATCTTTCCTTCTCTGCTCTAATAGATCACTTCCACACAGCTACACTCAAAGGTTTTTCTATAGAAAAAAGTGACAGGCTTACAATATCTGTAGCTGGTGCACTCTTACAATATTTAAAAAACACTCAGAGAACAAGCCTAGAACATATCAATAAAATCTCTATACACAGCTCGAAAAATGGAATGATAATAGATGCCACCACTTTAAGAAATTTAGAGATTATATACCCATTATTTAGTAAAGATGGCCCGTCTTTGCTATCCACTATTGACAGAACAAAAACATCAATGGGCGGAAGAATAATCAAAGATTGGTTATTAAACCCACTTGCTGATGTAAAGAAAATCAGAAATAGAAACGAGACTGTAGAATTTTTTCTAAAGAATATTAAAGAGCTCGAGTCACTGGATGGGTATCTCACACAGATATCTGACATAGAAAGAATAGTTGGTAAATTTGGATTGAATTCACTAAAGCCACCCCATCTTGTATCCCTAAAAGAATCGATGAAAAACGTAGAAAATGTAATAGTTGCATTAAAGAAAACTGGGGATCCGCTAACTCAGAAAACAACATTGATAAATCGAATGATAAAAAAGACAGAAAAAAATTTGGAGCGAGTAAGACCTCTAGTAGAAGAGATAGACAAAGCCATAGAAGAAAATCCGCCATCTGTCACACATATGGGAGGAATAATTAAAAGAGGCTATTGCGAAGAACTAGACAGGATAAGAGAAGCAGCAGAAAAAGGTAAAAATT
>Ga0123519_10015947_pt1 | contig 10501 bp, 8 predicted proteins | sample YelNatPaOPRAMG02_FD_87396 | JGI IMG/M metagenome (GOLD analysis project Ga0123519, IMG submission 87396) | Hot spring microbial communities from Yellowstone National Park - Yellowstone National Park OP-RAMG-02 (version 2) | ecosystem: Environmental > Aquatic > Thermal springs > Hot (42-90C) ...
AAGTTCAGAAATTGCATCTTTATGGTCTTCTGAATAAGAAGAAGAACCATCCCCCATCATCATAAGATCGCAAAGTAAAGCAACTGTATTTTTATCTATTATGCAATATAATCCTTTTTCTAAACCGCTTTTAAATTTAATGGATATTAAAAGTACATTTTCCTGCTTATCCTTAAAAAGAATTGTTTTATCTGCCTTTTGACAATTTTTTACAGAAAAAGAAACATCTTTATTTAATAATGTTGATACTACTATTGATGCCTGTTCACAAAAAAGATTTATTGCGTTTGTTAGAAGTTGATAATCTTTTTCTGCAGATGGTTTTGTGCCTTCATCTTCGCCCGGTATAGAACCCGATACTGCCATCTTGCCAATAAGTCCATCTATTTGATCTTGAGAAAGTATTTCACTCATTGCTCCCGGGAACCTCTCTTTCTATTATTCTTGTGATTTTTGCTGCTTTTTTTCTACCAATCAGTCCCGACACTGCAGTCATTTTTGTTTTTCCATCAATTTGTACCAAAAGATCGGATGTATAAGGTTTATCTAATGCAAGAATATCACCTCGCTGAAGTTGTAATAAATCTCTTATAGAAATCTTTGTCTGACCAATAACAACGCTTACAGGTAATTCTAATGAACTTATTTCCTCTTCAACAATTTGCCTTGTTTCTGCTGTTGAAGTTATTTGTGAAGACATCCATGATGCACCAGAAAGATTATTTAAAACTCCTTCAAGAAGCATATAAGGAAAACATAAACTCATAAGCCCCGATGCATTCTGCATTCTGACTTCCAAAGAAATTAAGATTACAGTTTCTCCGGGTGGTGCGATTTGAACAAATTGCGGATTGGTTTCGTATGTTTCTATTTTAGGATTAAAAATTCCAATATGTTCCCAAACCTGTTTTAAATCTAAAAGACTTCTTTCAACAATGCGATTTATTACATTTTGTTCAATATTAGTAAGTTCTCTGTTTTGTTCCGAAGGTTTACCCTGACCTCCAAATAATCTATCTATAATAAAAAATACCAAAGAAGGATTTATCTCTAATATGGCATTTCCCTCTAAAGGCTCCATTTTAAAAACATAGATGCAGCTTGGATTTGAAATAGACATTACAAATTCTGAATATGTGAGCTGGTCTACGCTTACTAGTTCTATTTCTACAAAGGTGCGCAAAAAATTAGTAAGCGTTGTAGAAAATTGACGCGCATAACTTTCATGTAAATTCTGCAAGGTTCGCATTTGATCTTTAGATACCCTGTCGGGTCTTCTAAAGTCATATAAAGAAAGAGTCTTGCCCGCTTCAATCTCTGGAGCAGCAGTAGACTCTTCTTTGGGCATTGCAGTCTCTGATTCTCCACCTGCCGATACCGCAGAAAGCAGTGCATCAACTTCTTCTTGTGATAATATGTCGCTCACTTTTATTCCTTTTTATCCTTATTGAATAATAAACTGATCTATAAGCACGTCTTTAAATTGGCAAACGCTTGGCGAAAAAGCATTATTTGCCGCTCTAAGCATCTGCTGTCTTATTTTTATTCTGGTTTCTGGTTCATTTAACTCAGAAAGTGTTAAAGGAGAAATTATCTCAATAAGAAGATCTTTAAGTTTTGGAGAAATACGCTTTATTTCCTCCTCCATTTTAGGATATTTTTTTTCATCAAATTCAAATCTTACTGCTACTTTTAAAAATCTTTCTGCATTTGTTCCTGCTATATTTACAATTCCTTCAACAGGTTGCGTTATTCCACCAATTTCACTCTCAGCTTGTTTTTCTGCCTTTAAAGAATCCAATTTTGCCTCTGCTTCTTTTTCTGTAATATCCTTTGGCTTAATCATACTAATTAAAATAAAAGCAAGAATAATGTTAAAAATTATGGTTGCTGCAAGTATTCCATATAATAAAAAATTTCCTCCTAATTGCTTTTTAGCAGGCTTTGGCGATTGTTGAGCTTGTTCTTTTTGTGCATCTTTTTCGGGCTTTTTCTTTTCTTCCATTTATCAATCCTTTCAATTATTGTATAAATTATTAATCATTCTATCTTCTTGTGAAGCACTTCTATTGTCTGATTGCATAATTGCTTATATCTAATAACACTTTTTACAACATCATTTATATTATCTTTAACCATAATTTTTTTTCCATTTGTAAGTGTAATTACTGTATCGGGCGTTTCTTCTATTGTTTCAATATATTCTGCATTTAATACAAAATGTTTTCCATTTAATTTAGAGAGTTCTATCATTACATAATTCCTTGCGTTTTATTAAATTATCATTTTCCATCTTTTATTTAACTTTATCATTTGTTACCTAATTAGTCAATAAATTTATAAGTTACATATTTTTTTATTAAGGGGCATAGTTTAAGATATGCCCCTTAATGAATCATCATCTTACCAATTGAACAAGTTCCTGCAATAAAGTATCACTCATTGTAATAACTCTGGCACTAGCCTGATAACCTCTTTGTGTTGTAATCATATTTGTAAATTCTGTTGCAAGTTCAACATTAGACATTTCTAATGCTCCGGGTTTTATCATTGTTGATGTCCCAACTCCCGGTCTTAACATAACAGCTTCTCCAGAATTATTAGAAACGGCAAACATGCTGTCACCACGTTTTAAAAGTCCTGCAGGATTATTAAATTCTGCAAGATAAATTCTTGCAATAGATTTAGAAACACCATTTGTATATAAACCTTTTATTTCTCCATATTCATCTATAGAAATTTCCTGAAGTTTTCCCATTGGATAGCCATCTTGTTCTCTTGCCGCTGTTGTAGATGGTGCTCTAAATTGAGTTATTCCATTAAATGAACCCGGCGAACCAACATTTAACCTTATAGATACAACATTTGAACCATTCATTGGATCAAAACTAAACTGCGTGGACATATCGTCAAAAGTAAATGAAGACGGTGAACCATCCTGACCAAATGTAATTCTGCCTGTATTTCCACCGAGTATTGCCTCTCCACCTTCCATTGTAATCTGCCACAACCATACTCCCGGTGTTCCTGAATGAGTAAATGTGGTGGTCATAGTATGTGCATCACCGGATTCATCATATACTACTATTGATGTTGACTGCTGGCCGGTATCTCGGGCGGCCTGTATTTCTGTTGTTCCCATATTTGCGTTAAATCTTGCCGGAGTAACATTGTTTACATTCTGGTTATTTGCAGATATAGAAATATTTTCCAGCGCAAAAGCTCTTTCTCTTTGTCCTCTAATTACAATTGAACCTATTGGAATTCTTGCATCCAAAGAATTTGCAGGTTGAACGCTTACAGACAAATTATTTTGAGGCGTTCCATCGTATTGAGGAAGATTAAACGCATTTTGTATTGTGTCAAGCAAATCCTGAAGTGTGCTTGTAGCTTCTTGATAAGTCATAGTCTGTGTGGCAATTGTTTTCCCTCCTACGGCACCATTTACGCTTATTATATCACCATCTTCTAATCCAACAGGATTGCCGCTTGAATCAACTCCTGCTATTTTACTTCCAGAAGCATCGTACAGATTAGCAATCAAATCTGTTGCAACAGCCGGTCTTCTTATTTGATCTGAGTTTGCACCTGTTGCAGATGTTGTTGGAATAGATGGACCCCAGGTAAAAGCATTTGCGACATAAGAATTTGAACCAGGTCTGCTGCTTGTTATACTAAGATTATTTATTCCACCTGCACGTCCAAAAGTATTTACATTAATACTTCCGTCTGCCTGAATTGTAACAGCAATAGCAGGATCAACCTGATTTGTTACCGACTGAATCGCATTAACAAGATCCTGAAGTGTTGTTGTATCTGTAACAACCAGAGTCGCAGGTGTTAAGGCATTGCCATTTTCATCATTTGCTCTAATAGTAAGAGTATCTCCCGGCAAAATACCTAAAGCATTTCCTGCACTATCAAAAAGAGAAGTAAGAGTATCGGCACCACTTGTTAATGCAGCGGCTAAAAATCTGTTTGTATGAGCTATTGTTCCAAGTCCTTCTGAATCTGAATCAAGATTACAGCCATATACGACTTCTGTTGTTTCTTTTGCTGGTGCTTTTTCTCCAAATGGGATTCTAATATCCCCTATTTTGCTGCCAACAGGATAGGTACCATCTGGAGCAGCCATCATACCCTGAAGTGTATATCCATTTGTTGGGCAAACAAGTCTTCCTGTTGAATCAAACTGAAGAGCTCCATTTCTGCTGTAATAGGTACCTTCTCCGCTTGAATAAGCAAAATATGCTCTTCCTTCTAATGCAAGGTCTGTAATTTGACCGGTAGACTGAAGATTACCTTGTGTCAATATAGTATCAATTGATCCAATTGATGTTCCTAATCCAATTTGCATGGGATTAGTTCCACCAGCGGCACCGGGAGGACGGGAAGGCCCTTTTAGAAGCTGAGCCATTGCTTCTTTAAAAGTTGCCCGTCCGGCCTTAAAACCAACTGTGTTGACATTTGCAATGTTGTTGCCAGTAACATCCATGGCAACCTGATGGGCGCGTAGACCGCTTATTCCATCATAGAGAGATCTAATCATACAAACCTCCTCGCTAAAACCTTTTTTGGTTTTTGCGAGCTTAAACCGCTTCGATCCATCGGCGGTTAGAACCTCCACCGCAATAAATTATGCGGTGGTCCTGCTCTTTTTTAGCCCGCAATTACCGTACTGTCAATGTTTGTAAAAATATTATCCCTAATGTTCTCTCCGTCCATGGCAGTTACCACCGTCCTGTTTGGTATATTAACAATAAAAGCCTTATTTGACAAAAGGATAAGTGAATTCACCGATCCTTTTAATTGAGCCGTTGTAACAGCATTTTTTAATTTTAAAAGATCCTGTGAACTAATATCTATATTCCGGCTCTTTATTCTTGTTTGCGCATGTGCAGAAAACTTTATTTCATTAATTTTTTTATTAAAAATTTCACCAAAGTTTTCTGACTTTTTACGCTCGGCAACTTCTGCATTTATTAAGCCATTATTATTTCCTGATAGTCCTTGTATGGTATTCATATACTATTCCCGCTATTTGTTTCTTTATAAGGAGCAATATCTATAACATCTGAAAGTAGAACATTTTCTCCATTTACTCTCAATTCAAGGGTTCCGTTCAAATTACTTAATCCATCAACCTTGCCTTCTATAAATGGATACAATGACGGATTGTATTCTTCTCCGTCAACCAATACTTTATATCTTCCTGGTTTTGCAAAACTGTTATCATAACACTGCCCGTTCCAGTAGAATTTTGCAACTCCTGTTTCGTCTGCTGTTTGACGCAGGGCAGTAAGAATATCTCCGTTACTGTCAACAATTGCAATTTTAACCGAAGAATATTTTGGTGCATTAACTGTTATTGGAACCTGTTCGCCATCAAGATTATTGTATGTAATCATATTTTGTCGCACTCTAACCATTTTTCCTAACAGTTCAACAGCAGAAGAAGGAGAAATGTTTCCAAAACCGCTTTCGCTTGTATCCATGGCAACATCCATAATATCGGATGCTGGTAGTTCTCTGCCTCCTATTTTAAGCATTGCACCTTCGTTTGTAAAACGGACCCCGGTAACAACATCCTGAATAAAAGCATACAAACTGGCATCTTTGTCTTGTCCTACAATATTTACTTTGTAAGTACCTGCTGACGCAAACTCACCATTGTCTTTTGTTCCGTCCCATTCAACTACTGCGCTATTCTGATTATCCTTTTGATTTGCCTGTAAAGTTTTAATAACCTTGTCATTGCTGTCTAATATCTGAACCGTTGCTTCCGACTTATTGCCTAAATAAACTGTAATTGGAATTCTTGTTCCTGCCTTCATTTCCCAGTATACATTTTTTGCTTTTATTCTTACCTGTTTACCAATTAACGAAATAGCAGTGGCATTCGTCATTGCGTCGGTATTTGTTTTTTGGGCATCTACTGAATTTGTTAAAGACTTACTCATATTTTCTATTGCTTTTTGGATATTATTATTTGTTTCAAGTGCCCTAAATTGAGCCATTTGAGCAATAAAATCGGTATTTGACATTGGGCTTAATGGATCCTGATAACGCAATTGTGTAACAAGCAAAAGCAAAAAATCATCTTTACCTAGTTCGTCTTCTTTTGTTGTTACATTGTTTGTTCCTGTTGAGGTACCGGAAATTATTCCATTCTCACCAACCTGAGCTTTTATTGATGCTATTTGAGCCGCATTATTTGCATTTAGCAAGCTGCTTATGCCAGAAGAAACAATAGCCATTTTTTTCACCTCCTTTCTTTTATGCAAAATATTCTATGGTATTATTGCCAAAACGTCTTCCAGTTTCTTGTCCAATTCTTATTTCATAATCATTTATTTCGTCTTCTTCTGATTTTTCGCTTTGTGATGTATTACGATTGTATTGCGTTTTGTTGTCATTCATATCTGCCATTGCCTGCATTTGCCCTTGATTATTTTCACTATTATGATTTATTTCTACATCAACATTTCCCATTTGAAGATTATGCTGAATAAGAGCGTCTTTAAGCGCACCCATATTTGATTCAACAATGTGTTTAACATGCTGATTTTCTACATAGATTTTTGCCATAACCACGTCACCTTCAAGACGAATTTTCAGGTGAACTTCGCCCAAAGACTCGGGTTTAAGCATTATTCTCATTTCGGTAATTCCGTTTTTTAAAGCAGAATTTACTTTTTCTAATATTCTATTTATTACCGACTCTTCTAAATTTTTAGGGAATATATTATCTATTACATTAATATTATGCAAATTTGTTGATGCATTCTGAATTTTAATATTTTCTGATGAAAACAAGGCTTTTTCTTCTGATTTAAAATTTTGTGATTCCTGCAATATAGTTTTTACAATGCTTCCCTTTAATGCCTGAGGTATATCCATTTTTTCGTTTTGACTTGCTGCTTGTGTATTTTGGTCTGCCAAGGCTTTAATGTTTTGTGAAACATCTATGTTAAGAAGCTTTCTAATTACTTTAATATCTAAAACATTTAAATTATCATAATCGCTTTTTGCCCCAAAATTATCTGTTGCTATCTCTGTAATTTTTTTTACGAGTCCAAAAGTATTTGGAGTTTCTTTTGTTTTAAGCACTTTAACAAGTTCATAAAAAAGCAATTGTAATTTTTCTTGACTAAAGATAATCTTTTTTCCAAATATTTGATTAACATAAGTAACAGGCATATTTATTTCTGATGGATTTTTTGCAGCTATAATTCCGTTAAATTCAAAAGTCTTTTCTTTTTCTGATATTCTTGAAAAAATTTCTTTAGAAAGGCCGAGCATTTTTAAGCATAATTCTATTTTAAAAACCTGCTCGCGTATTGTTTTTTCTAGCTTTTGCGCCTGAGAAATATCTAATTTAAAGTTGCCATATTCAATTGGCTTATTGTTTACAACTGATTCTTCAAAAAGACCCGCTATTTTTTTTAGAACAGAAAGAATTTCTGCAATTTGATCTAAAATTTCATTAGAAGGATTTTTAAGATTAATAGTATTTATACCATCATATACATTTAGATTTAAAGCATTTATTATTGTTATAATAGATTTTTTAATTATTTCTTCTGCCTCATTGGGCTGGATTAATAAATTTGATAAATTTGTATTTAAATTATAATTGTTTTCTTGTTCTATTTTATTTGAACCATCATTTGTTATAAAAGCAATTTCATTTGACGTTACATTATAAATATTATCAATTTCTGGAATTTGGCAATCTACATTTTCACAAGTATTTTTTTCTTCTTCATCTACTGTAATTTTATATTGAGATTGCTTATTGCTTTGAGCAATTTTATTATAGATTATTTGAAATTCTTTATTATTTGGAGAAATTTTGGTATTATTTATTGTATCACTATTTGCTTTTATATTTTCTGATTTGCCTGTTTTTACGCTTTTCTGTATAAAATCAACTAAATTTAATATTTTATTCTTGTTATTATTTATTTGATTAAAATCTTGTCCACTTATTCTTTCACACATATTTTTTTCCTTTTAAATCATTAACCACTAATTTCCTTTTGTTGGTTTACTAATTTTCTTACTCAGTCTAGAAGCCTTTTCCTGTGACATTGCCGAAAGTATTTTTGCCATCTGTCTATCGTCTCCCATAGAAATTAGAATAGAAGAACACAAGGCATCATCAAGAGTTTCTAATATTCTTGCTGCCTCTTCTGGCTTCATTGCCGCATAAACCTTGGCAAGTTGTTTAATACGTTTCTTTTCCAATTCGTCGCTTTGTGTAATTATCTTTTCCAGTTTTTCTCTTTCTGCAACGAGTTCTTTTTGCTTTTTATCAAGCTCTTCTTGAGCAATAAGCAAACGTTCCTGTTCCTGCTTTAAATTTTGTTTTTCTTTTTCTAATTCTTTTTTCTGTTGTTCTATAGATAAAAAGGTTTGAGATTGTGACGCAAGAAGAGAATCTTTTTTTGCATTGTATTTAATTATCTTTATTTCTTTTGTTTCCTCTTTATTTTTTTTATTATCAACCAGTTCTATTTTAGCTGTTTTTGTAGCCAATAAAAGAATAAAGAATATCACAGGAAAAGACAAGACAGCAGTAAGCGCTATTATTATAATATTTCTTAAACTAAAATTCATAATTTTTCCTTTTACTTTATTTTTAAATGAGCAACTGATATGCCACTAAATATTATAATATTATTATATTCCACTTATTTATTTGATTTTCAACAAGTTATATAAGTATAAATATGAGATATTTTTAATGAACTTTTTATCTTATTTTTCTATTAAATAGCACCTATTTTCCTAATCAGAATGGAAAATTTTTCCTTATTATATATAATTTTTTACCCAGGTTTTAACTTGTATTTCCCAAAATTATTTTTTTATTTTAAAAAACCAACTAACAATTTTTATTTATCATTTGTCAATTATTAAACAATATAATTCACTATTTAAATATTCTTAATTTCGCATTTAATGAACCTATTCTGACTTTTAAACAATTATTATATCGTGATGCAATCACATTTTTCCTAGAAGAGTTTTTATGACAATACTTTGCGGGATTTTTATAATAGCATTTTTTTTATGTTTCTGCTTTCTTTTTCTGTATCTGCCTATATAGAACACAGATTTATTTATTATTTAGGTGGTGGAAGCCTCCCCCTAGCTTCATACCTGCCTAGGTCCCGCCCTAGCGGGATACCCCCTCCTAGGTGTACCCGGGGTACCGCTCTCTGTTCAATTACTACCGTCTGGCAGGGCACACCCGTGAACCTCGTTGTTTATGAAAAAATTATCAGAATTTTTTTTATAAATTTTTTACTTTTTCTTAAATAAATCATCTATTGTAATTATTAATTTTATCAGCAAATAAAAACCTATCCTCATGCATCCCGTAGCAAAAGCTACGGGATATCCCGCCAGGGCGGGACGCTTCGCGGCGACACAGCTTAGGGGGAGACTTCCCCCAACATAAATAAATTAATTTTATTTGTAAATTTAAATAAAAATAATTCTTTTACTATTCTTCTTATTTTAACTTAATCTCAAAAACATAATAAGTGTATGTTTTCTATCATTTATAATTTTTTTACAAATGATTTTTATTTATCTATAAATTATTAACGATTTAATATTACCTCTCTTACAAAATGTATTTTTAAATCTTAATGAATAAATCCAAAAATTTATTTTAGTAAATATTTAAAAAATTAAAAAGAAATATTTTTATTAAAGGAGTTTTTAATGAAAAAAATATTACTAATAATTTTATTTGTTATATTGTTTATTTTTTCATGTTCTAAGCAAAAAAAAGAAATTTTTATTGGTGGTCTCTTCCCTCTTACGGGCAATACTGCTACATTTGGTTTGTCTTCCAAACAAGGAATGGAACTTGCTATTTTAGAAATAAACGAAGCTGGTGGAATAGAAGTTGATGGAGTAATAATGCCAGTTAAAGCAATTTACGAAGACGACGAAGGACAGCCAGAAAAAGCAGCCAATGCATGTCAGAAGCTAATAAGCAGAGATGGAGTATGCGCAATAATAGGGGCTGTTGCTTCTAAAAACTCGCTTGCCATTGCTCCAATATGTCAAGAAGCTCATATACCAATGATTTCTCCAGCATCAACAAACGAAAAAGTAACAGAAATTGGTGATTATATTTTTAGAGCATGCTTTATTGATCCTTTTCAGGGAATGATTATGGCAAGTTATGCTGCAAATAAATTAAATGCAAAAAAAGCCGCAATAATTTATGACAATGGCAACGACTATAACAAGGGTTTAGCAAATGTATTTGAAAAAAAATTTATTGAATATGGCGGTACCATTGTTGCTAAAGAAGCCTTTACAGATGAAGCTAATACGGTTGATTTTAAGGCTCAGCTTACCAATATAAAAGCAGCAAAACCCGACTTTTTATATTGTCCTAATTATTACGCAGCAGATGCAATTATAATGAAACAATCAAAAGAAATTGGTTTAAATGTTCCAACAGGTGGAGGAG
>Ga0123519_10015948_pt1 | contig 10501 bp, 4 predicted proteins | sample YelNatPaOPRAMG02_FD_87396 | JGI IMG/M metagenome (GOLD analysis project Ga0123519, IMG submission 87396) | Hot spring microbial communities from Yellowstone National Park - Yellowstone National Park OP-RAMG-02 (version 2) | ecosystem: Environmental > Aquatic > Thermal springs > Hot (42-90C) ...
ACAGCGCCCAGAGCGCCACGCCCAGGAGACAAGCGAGAATCCCAAGAATTCGGACGAATCCGTAAGACCCCATTGCTACACTTCGGTTATCGAAGCTGTACACCTGAACAGCATTCCGATAAAAATCTCAAGCCAGGACTAGAGCCAGCAGTCCAGTGTCCCGTGTTCATTCTGACCCAGCGGTAGTACCTGATGCGTCGATTATTCGCGTCATGCGGTCGAGAATTCTCGAGCGACCACTCAGCAATGCAGCTGCGAGCGCGCTGACATCGCGTAGGCGCTCAGAAGCGGGGTCCTTGGATAACCTACCGGATGGTGCGCCCGCTGAACACCGTGCTCTATCAACGCGGTGCTGGGAGCGTTCAGACTACCCCAGGAACATCCAGTGTCGATATCGGAGCTCAATGCGGAGCTCGAATACGCGACTGGCGCTGGCCGTGTACTGGGAATATAACCCACTCACAATGAGCATAAACGTATCATCTCAACCTACAAGAGAAAGAGACTATCTGTCAAGCAGCTTTTCGAAACTCCCCTCGAGTTTCTCAGACACGACGAGCAGCACGGCGGCACGATGCAGCAGCATTAGATAGCAGACGTGCAGCTGGAGCACGGCGTCGTACCGAACCCGGCGCCGCACTGCGCACTTTCCAGCACCTCCGAGCCAACACCGTATGCTGACCCAAGGATACGAGAACGCTGCTCCATCGCCTTGCAGCGTCCGGAGCGGCGCTACATACGTCATGCTGGGCGATCGTCGCAGGCAAGCGGTACGCCATAGGATCGTACGAACCAAGCATGATCTCTTCCAAAAGAAAGTATCGCTAGATCTGATCAATAGTATTAGCTGGTAGAGCTTGGATGGATGGTGCGGTATGATACGCACGACTCTAGATACCGATATGCATCGCGTTATCGATCATTCTCTGTGGGCAAAGGCAACGATCCGTCGATGAAAAGATATCATCGGTCGCATCCTCGAGCCGACGCCCGCTGTGTGTGGCACGACAACGCCGCTCTGTCTCTGTGAAGCGACCGCATCGGCGCTATAGGCGCCATTGCTGTCGCTTTCGGGAGGCACTAGGCACACACGATAGGACGCACGAAACGACCAGTATATTCGAGAAGAAGTATAGGTCATGTAACTTGGAAGTAGGGCGTTTGATAGATACCTCACCGCGCACTGAAAAAAAAAGAAAGAAAAGAAAAATGCGCATAATCGGAGAACGCTGGCCGAACTTCAAGTTCTGTGAATGAAGAAAGAAAAATCGAACGCTGTCGAGGCGCCAGAGCGGCAATCCCCACAGGCGCGACGCAGACTCGCGTCTGCACGAGTACGACGCCCCAACAGCGCTAGTCTGCCGCTGTGTGCGTGATTGGGCACTACGAGCCCTGGCACCACATGTCACAGGCCCTGATAGAGAGACGGTACAGTCGTCTCACTAGAGCGATAGAATCGGCTCGTGTGCTTGGCACACGCTCTGAAGACCTACTCGGCGCTGAGCTACTGCCTCTGGAGCCGAGCCTTGGCTCGCCGTTGGCTCGGGGTAGGCCGCGTGATCGGCAGCTTGCCGAGCAGCTTCGGAATGGCACCGCTATTCTGACCATAGGTGAGGGAGCTGTTGCCCGGCGGATACCTCTTGAGATCGGTCGACTGGCAGTTGCGGTTTCGGATAGGATCGGGATCGGCGAGGCGGAGGCCGCGGAGCTCGTACTCAGTTGGGCGGACGAACTCGTCACCGTTTCCGTCGGTGGTGTTCGGGAAGCGGTAACCGGAACCGACCCCGCACTGGTCTCTTATATTGAGGAACAGTATCTGCGGGAGCGTTGGGCGCTTCTGCAGGCGCTCTGGCTTGTTCTGGCGACGCCTTTTCTGGACCCGCAGACTGGTACCGCTGTCGCTGCTCGGCCGCAGCGAAACGGGACCCGCACAGCCGAGCGACAGCGAGCGTCACCGCTTCCGTGGACGCAGATCGAATGTCTTCTGCAGACGAGGCGGCGACTCGTTTCGGACTACAAACTGGTATCGAAACTGCTGGAGCGCCTGGAGACGCCGGAAAGTCTCTTCCCTGGGGAGCGGCGCGCACTCGCCCAGTGCCTCTTCACGCTCGCCTACAGCATCCAGTTCACTGCCGCGGATGCAATGTCGCTGACAAACCTATTCAAACGTTTTGTGCTTTCGATCGGCAGCGGAATCAGTGGTAATGACTCCAAAGCACAGATCACTCGTGGACCTCTACAGGGCTGCGGCCTCTTCGAAGCGATCGATGTGCTGATGCTCATGTCGTTGAGCTTGCGAGGCGTGCTGGATCCGACGCGCTACCATCCCTTGGAAGACTTGAATCATGAGCGTGCTGCATCTGGGCTCTTCTCCGCGAATAAGCTCCTAGAAGACGAGGCTTTCGTCACGGATTTGGTCCATTGCTTGGAGAACTGGTACGTGGACCTAGCGGACGCGTCAGCGGATTCGACGTGGATGCATCGAACGGCACTGGCTGCGGAAGCGTCAGGCACGAAACAGGCGCCGAGCGGAGCAGTAGCGCACAGCGAGTCGGTGACGACGTGGCAGCGGCACGCTGCGAATCTGGTGCACCTGCTGGAGCCAGTTCCACTCGTTGGAGCGCTGTTCCTGATCGGGACTCCAGAGGCAGGTAAGAACGCCGTGCTGGTTCAAAAATACCTTGAGATGGCTTATCAGAGCCTCCAGCGCGGTGCGCTAACAGCCATCCTTGAACACTGGGTACCATGGCTCGACCAGCAGCCTGGCTTGAACGGGGATGCACTTCGTCGACCCGGTGTCGGTGCGCTTGCGCCCCTTACCGTGGATCTGTTTGCAGACCTGGTGATGGACTTGGGCGCTGCAGGGCTCGTCACGCGCGTCTTCGAAACCGCTGCACGAGCGATGGCCGACGTGGACCTGTGGGACAAGTCCGCCATTCCCAGGCACGGCAGCAGGCACGAACTGGACCCGCGACTCCAAGCGCCCGCGGATACCGCAGCTGCCACACACCGCGGACTTGAAACCGCCCTATGTGCTCAGATCGTACAAGTACTGGCAGCAGGGGCACGACTAGCGCCCGCAAATGCGTATCGGTTCGTCACGGAACCCATGGGTGAGTTTCAGGTGGACCTCATCCGCATCGTAGGCGATGCCTGTTTGGAACTCGTCGAGCTGCTCTACGCGCGAATCACCGGTGAGGACCTGCTGGTGGCTGCAGGTGACCAGGGCTCCCTCACCATACTCGATGAGCGCATAGCATCGGTCTCGTTTCCGATGATCACAGCGTTTCTGGAGTTGTTGCGTTATACAGCCGTATGCGCTGAGCCAGTCTGGGATTTCCTCGAGAACGGCGGTCATCCAGTGGCGAGTTATGCGTACCTGATGCACGGTCTAGATGCCATGGCGAATCGGTGGGCGGTACCCGCGGGCACCTTCTCGCTGCCGCAACTTCGCCATGCAGCGGTCCTCGCTGGACTCATTCGCATCTTGACGGTGCTTACGGAAGTATCCCCGGAGATTGCTACATTACTGCGGTCAGAGGGTGCGCTCGTTGAGCACTGCATTCGCCTCATAAGCGACCGACTGCCGACCGTAGTGCAACGTGCTGCAGCGGAGTGGCTCGTTCAACTAGGCGAGCGGGGCCCTGCTGCCGCCACACTGCAGCTCCAGCGGGCACTACAACAGCAGGGCATCTTCCAGACGTCGTTCGCCGTGCTTCAGGAGGCGTTTTGGAGAGCACGCGAGACCGGAGATTGCGGGTTTCTGACTAGTCTGCTGCGACTAGCAGCACTTGGTGTGGCCTCAGATGCTTCCGCTTGTGCGCGATACGCCATTACCCAGATCCTGGGTATCTGGGATCGCTTCGTTGCGTTTGATTTTACCGACGGATGGGCGCTCACTGCAGCGCTCATGGAGCTGGTGCACACCGTACTGGACGTTGAACGTCACTCGGAGCAAAACGTACCCGCTGCCGCTGCTGCTGGTGCTGGTGCTGGTGCTGCTCCTGAATCGATTTGGGCATTGCTGCAGAGGCCCAGTGAAGTGACCGGTGCGGCATCATCGGCTTCGCGGACAATGTTCGCGATTGCAGCACGTGCCTGTCTTGTACTCCGCGACGACTGGTGGTGCCCATCAACAGCCCAGGAGGCGGCTGTCTGCGCACTGCGCGTCCTCTGCAGACTCGTCGCTGAAGAGCCGGTACCGAGCTCCGCGGTGACGGCTTCACGGCGAGCGATCGATGCTGGCCAGCAAGTCGCTGCTCTGTTGGCCCAATGCACCGAACAGACGCTGGTCCTCTGTAGCGTCATCCATGCCTCGCTTTCGGGCAATGATCTGGTGATTGCCGCAGCGACACTGCTAACGATGCTCTGTAGACACGCGCCAGCAGTGGCAACGACACTTGCCGATCACAGTCTGTTTTCGCGTCAGTGTGCGCAGATACTGCTCTCGAGTACAGATGATCGCCTCTTGCGCGCTGTCGGTGAACTCCTGAGCAGTTGTGTGTACGCGGGCGCGCAGTCGTCAACTTGGCCGAGGCCGAGTTTCCTGCCATTCGGCCCGCGTGTCCATCCCGCTGGACGACGACTAGTCGGCATTGGGCCGTATCACGTGCGAGTCGGAGCACCGTTTATGGCGGTGTTACAACGCCTCTGGCAACTGGTGGAATGGCCGGTAGCCGCAGTTGCAACGCCTTTATTCCAGCTGCTGCAGAGCTTGCTCTCCGCTCCCGAACTGGTGATGCAGTTGGCGCCAGAGCTACTCCCTCGTAGTGAAATAAGCCGGCGGTCGATCCTGACCCTGTGGTTGCGCGTGCTGTGCGAGACGCAAGTTCCGCAGATGGATCGCGTGCAGCAACAAGAACACGAGATGCAGCAGTTGTAGCTCATGACCTCTGTGCTGGAGGTTGTCGGACTTGCGCTGCACTGTGCTGGCCCAGAGTCTAGTCTGAGCGACATCGCTGGACCTGAGGCAATGCCAGGCATTCTGCGAAGCCTGGCTCGGGATCTGTTGGGACTGTTTGCGACCCCGTTGCTCAAGCGAATCTGTGCATTCAGCAACGCAGGTGTATCGGCACACGTGGTGCATCAGGCACTTGGCGCCTGGCACAAAGCGATTGCTGCGAGTTTCGAACACTGGCTCTCCTGGGACTCGGACACGCGCTCGGAAACGCATACGGATGTGGCGGCAACGTTCGTCGGGATTAGTTTGACGCTGGAAGAGGCGCTGAGTGGCCTCCAGCCTCCGAAAGCAGCAGCATCGACGTTCACTGAGCCTCTGTCGACGACACCGGTGTTGGACGCGAACGCTGCTGCTGCGCTGGTCACGATTTGTCGCTCCTGTCGCACCTTTTGGTACCAGGTGATGGCAAGCGACGCTTTAGCGACCACGAAGGACGCGGAAATGACCGCAGCGCGGCATCCGCAAACCGACGGAACGGGCGCGAGTGGCGCTGCGGTCGCTGCTGATGAAGCGCTCCATCGTATGGCGAGCGTTGCAGTTGCGATTGCAGGTGCAGTTGCACCAGCAGCAGCAGCAGCAGCACAGCAAAACACTCCAACCGAGACGCGACGATCCCTCTACGCTGCGCAGTGCGCCCTGATCGAGATGCTCGTACCGCTACCGCTTACGCTGAACGCAATGGATGCACCGGTTCACCTCTCGAAATGGAACTGCCAACCGGAACATCGCGTGAACAAAATCACTGGACAGCTCGTGAGGTATTTCCGAGCATCCACGTCATCGCTTGCCCGCTTCGAGCAACAAACAGCCGTATGGATCACCGACGCGAGCGCCGATGGCGAAGCAGCGCTTCGTGCAATCGCACTAGCGACCTTGACCTATGCACTACAGATGAGCACTGCGGTCGCGGTACAGGTTGCAGGTGAGGCGGTACCCGCGATATCGACACCAGGCGAGCGTATGCTTGCCAACAGGGACGCAAGCTCATCTTCACATCGACATCCACAGGTGCAGGTGCAGGCGAATCGATTCGCCCACATGATGATGATTGGACAGGCGAGTGCGATGGCGCGACTCGGACTCTGTGCAGCTGCACTCGGTGAGGATGCGGTGATTGGGCACGAGGGTTCAAGTGTGACACATGTGTCGCTTGCCGTCCGCAACCTTTATCTGTTTGAACAGCATTTGTCGCTTTTTGTGCAACTGGCAGTGAGCGCTGCGAGGCAGGGCACCACGATCCGCCTGTTGCCGAGTTTGCTGGAGGCACTGCACGCTTGGGTGAGGCAGGGTGTCGACTCAGGGGCGTTGCTGTTTCCGGTGGTGGTTTCGTTGGCGCAGCGATCCGGCAACATATCGCCGCTTCTCCAACGACGAGCGGTGCTGGTGCGTCGCCTCATTATGTTCGCTGCGCTTCTCGCGCTTCAGCTACCGTCTGGTGTTGCGACTGCGGCGCCGTCGTGGCGAGCGCTTGTCGAGATCGCGCTCCAACTGGGTAGCCTCTGGTTAGCGAGCCGATCCCTGATGCATACCGAGCATGCGCTGACGACGCTCCAGATCGGTATCTGGTATGGGCGTTTGCTGTGTGCGCTTCCCGCAGCGCTCTACGCGGAGCAGTCGGCCCTGGAGGCCATGCGTCACTCGTTTGTGCTCCAGTGTGTCGAGCTGCTTCCGCACCAAGCAGGTGCGGTGCATGAACCCGACACTGCGACTCGTGGCGACGTAGCAGGCATCGCAGGCGCGGTGACGGTAGGCACAGCGCCCTGGGATGCAACCCGGTCTGCCGCCGATGCCGTGCTGACCACGTCGTTGCCGCGCTGGCATCGAAACTGCGAGCACCCCGAGTCGCCTGCGGGTACCCCACAGGCCCTGAATGGATCGCATGCGGCGCCAGGGCCGAACGATAACCGCATCCAGTCGTTCCTGCTGTGTCGTCTCGAGCTTTTACGCATCATGCTTGAACTGAATATGCACGAGAAGGTGCCCGGAGTCAGCGGTTGGAGCGATCCGGTACCCGGAGGCGACACCGTTCGTACCAGCCCACTGGCGCAGTTCATTGCCGGCAGTGCTGGCAGCACAGCGCTTCCCGCACCTCCACGGATACGTGCCGAGCATCTATCGCTGGGACTTTTGCGGCTCGCCAGCGAATGCATCACTGCGGAACGCGCTCAGCGCGGGGCCAGTCATCGAAATGCGGCTGCGGGACCGCGCTGGGCGCTGGAGCGCCAGCAGCAACTAGAAGCGATGCGCTACCGCGAGGTGCTCGAGCGAACGCTCTGGTTCCTGTTAGCGATTTTTGAGCCGTCACCTGCAGGCGTTGCAGTACCATGGCAGGTTGCCTCGCAGCGAACACGTCACTGGATAGACTGGCTGTACCAGGAACTGGAAACGCATCGAGATGATGCACGTTGGTTACTTCGGCGACTGCTGGCGCGACGACTGCGCCAGTGGATCCCCGGTGCTCCCGCTCCGACGGTGCGTTCGGCAGGGACGCGCTCGCCACCGGTCGTTAGAGCATGAGGGAGACCGATTTTCACAGGTTTCTGTTCTCTCTGGCAGCGGCCGTAGCAGCAGCAACAACAACAACAGCAGCGTATGAAGGCAGGCGGTGCGGCAAGCGGTGCGTATCTGCGATAACGCGACTGTGGGGCGCGAGCACAGACCACCCCCGAGCGTGTCGCCCCAGGTCGGCGTCGAGCGAGCGCATGTCGATACCGCTTCCATCCGTACCACGAGTTTTTATGGAGACGACATCGTAAAGTTGGCTTTGGCGCCCTGCCCAGAAAACCACGGTCCCAATGCCTGCTGCAACTCCGACGGAGTCGACAATCGCAGATCAAACTTATCCCAGGTAATCATTTCGTACAGCTGAATATAGCGCCGGCTGAGTTCGGTTACGAGCTCGAGCGGTGCTTCTGGGAGCTTCTCGTCCTTGTAGGGATCGCAATGATCACGGTACCAGAGCCTGAGGATCTCTTTGTCGATATTTTCAGGTTCTTTGCCGCTGGCGATACGCTCTTCATAGGACGTGGCGAGCCAGTAGCGACTCGAGTCGGGTGTATGGATCTCGTCGATCAAACAAATCTGACCGTCTGCATCGCGTCCAAACTCGTACTTTGTATCCACTAGGATCAGGCCGTGCTCCGAGGCAACTTGTTGGCCGTACTCGAAGAGTCGCAACGCGTACGCTGCGCAGGCGTCAAAGTCGACCGCGCTCATGAGACCGCGGTCGATGATTTCCTGACGAGAGATGAGGGCATCGCCGATGTCCTCCTTGGTTGTTGGGGTCACCAAATTCATCCAGAGTTTTTGGTTTTTGTGAAGATTGTCGGGGAGCTTAATACCACAGTATTCCCGAACGCCTCGCTCGTAGTTCTTCCACAGGGATGTCGATGTGGAGCCCGTTGCATATCCTCGGACAACGAACTCAATCGGAAACGGATCACAGCGCTTGGCGATTGTCACATTGGGATGTGGTACAGCGATCAGGTGATTGGGCACGATGTGTTCGGTGCGGCGGAACCACCACGCCGATACCAAGTTAAGCACTGCACCCTTGAAGGGCACAGCAGCCAGCACTCGGTCGAATGCCGATTGGCGGTCTGTGGTTACGAGAATCATGTGCTTGGCAGCGTCCGAGTAGAACTGATCTCGAACCTTGCCTTGCTTCTTTCGCCAGGTACCTGCATGCTGCTGGACCAGCGCAGACAGCACTCCATCCGTCGAGACCAGCACGTTGTTTTCGCGTGCTGCAGCCTGGATATCCGCAAGGTAGGCGCTGGTCGCGACCTCCGCGTCATCGACGTACAGCCGATCGCGATTCGCTTTCTGGAACGCCCGAACCCGGTCTCGCACGAGCGGATCGTGAATGCCCAGAATCTTCGCAGCTGTTAGGGCTGCATTGCCGGGGTCCAGAGAGACCACCGGCGCAATGCCACCCGGCATACGCAGGCTCGAGAAGATGTCAGCACCGCCAAAGGCATCCGACGGCGGCGGACAGGCGATCACGGGCGACGCCACCGATCCGTCGAGTAGCCCCGAGAGTGCGTTCGAGCGACCAGCGACCGAGATGTATACTTTGGGTCGAGGATCGGCCTCGAGTCGACCGACAACCTCCAATAGCCGAGTAGGCACCTTGTGGGCAGAGAGCACGTGCATCTCCGTTGCCAGGCCGAAGCGATGGCAGGCTGCGGCGATCTGATCACAGTGTTTTTTGTCGGCCTTGGATCCCATGAGAATCGGCACAAGTGGCGTCAGACGACCCTGTGCGCTATGATCGCCTATCGAATTGTTCCCAGAAGACGTCACAGGCGCAGTCAAGTCCATCGTAGAGCAATTCAGGGTTCGCAACACTCGCGGAGGCGCGAGTCGTCGGCTTCCTAGTCGTGCTGGAGCACCGTTCGCTGTGCGACAGGTGCCTCCAAACTGATTCTTCCCAGATGATACGTGATGAAAGCAAGTGATTGTGTTTGAATGAAACGATGAGAAACGCAGTCCCAGTGGACTGCTTGTCGACGTTACGAATCCAAACATGGAATAGTGAATTCGAATCAGAGGATGCCTCGAACAAGCACTCGTCGAAAGTGAATCGGACCGTGAGAACTTCTCAGCACAGCACACAAAGCACAGTTGTTCCGTTCTGTTTCGTATAACGTGCCTCAACACCGAAACACACCCTGGTTCTACGAATAAAACGCACAAGCGAGGCAAGCCCTGTACCAGTTTGGCAGGGGAACCGTCGACCCGCGCGGGACGATGCGTGGCGCCGCGGATGGAGGCGGCGGCGACGCCCCCCGTCGGATGCAGAGGCGCCATCACCGCCATCCGCCATCACCGCCATCCGCCATCACCGCCTCGACGGGCGCTTCATGCGTGCTGCCATCACCGCCTCGACGGGCGCTTCATGCGTGCTGCCATCACCGCCTCGATCTTTCGCTTCATGCGTGCTGCCATCGCCGCCTCGATCTTTCGCTTCATGCGTGCTTGGATCGTTTCCCGAATGTGCACGGCAGCTCGTTGACACGCTCGTGTACACGCGGGATACCTGATCGAGCGCTCGGTATTCGGTGTGCGGTGAGGCATCCGTCGTTCCACGAGTTGCTTCCGAGTTCAACTGCCAGCACGTTCCCTCTAAGATACTGGTTATTCATTTGTTCTATTGTGGATCGAATGCGGGCAATGAGCGTCACCGGCTTCGCTTCTAGCGTCAGAGCGGTCGTCGACTGTGCTTGATGCGGCGCGTGCGCTGAGGGCGCTGGCTGGTACTTGGCCGTGTTCAGCATCGCGGATACCGTGCTGCTGCTGTAGAATGGCGTCTTGTCGATGAACACATATAGGGGGAAAAAAGGCTGGCCTTTCGGACGCAATCGATGATTCGCATTGCCGAGTTCAGCGCTATCTCAGCATTGCTATGTGATCAAGGCATCGAGGGAAGATCTCGGGTGTTTGCTCTCGTCCATCCAGCGGCGCGAATCGCTGTACCCACAAATCCTCTTGAACCTGATTGGTAGAAAACCTGATGCATGCTAAGTCTGCGCATACTCT
>Ga0123519_10015949_pt1 | contig 10500 bp, 8 predicted proteins | sample YelNatPaOPRAMG02_FD_87396 | JGI IMG/M metagenome (GOLD analysis project Ga0123519, IMG submission 87396) | Hot spring microbial communities from Yellowstone National Park - Yellowstone National Park OP-RAMG-02 (version 2) | ecosystem: Environmental > Aquatic > Thermal springs > Hot (42-90C) ...
ACCTTATGAAGGCTAAGCTAGCATGGTTCCTCTCGTAAGAGAGGTAGCTTAGCCTTCATCAGAGCTAGCTTTGACTCGCTGGGGCAAAGCTAGCGTGTCTTTTAAATATTCTAATAGGTAATTCATGTAATAAAAAATAATTATTGTGTTATAGCATTATCATAAAATTCTAGTTGTTATTTGTTAATAAATATTAATTATTTTTTATTCTTTAAAATAACAAATTAAATAATTAAAAATATAAGTAATGTAGCACTTTTATTATAAATGAATTTAGTAATAGGTTTAGGCAATATTCTTTTTTCAGATGAAGGAATTGGCATTCACATACTTAAAGAATTAGAAAAAAGAAATAATATATCTAATGCAAAATTTTTAGACTTAGGAACATCATCTTTAGACTTAGATTGCTATATTAAAGAAGATACAAAAAAAATAGCAGTTATTGATTGTATTAAAACTAAAGATTATGAGTATGGGAATGTATTTAAGTTTTCAGTTAATGATTTAAAACAAAAAAGAAATAAAAATTATTCATTACATCAACTTGAATTTATAGATTCAATTAATTTAATGTTATTAAGTTGTAAAATGCCTCAAATAATAATATTTGGAGTTGTTCCTTTTGATATTGGAACTCCATCACTTTGCTTATCAAAACAGCTAAGCAATAAATTATCAAGTATAGTTAAAAAAATAGAAGAAGAAATAATAATATATTTTAATGATTAATTTTATATTAAAATTGCATTTCATATAGCATATTATATTATATGTTATTTGTTATTATTTATTATTAAGTTTCTAAAAAAAATTTTTTTAAAATAATTAAAAATTATAAAGAAGAAATAATGCATGAATTTTCAGTTACAACTTCCATAATTGAAATATTAGAAAAAATAATTAAAGAAAAAAATATAAAAAAAGTTTTAAAAGTAAATTTTCTTTTAAATCCTTATGGGGGAATTGAACCAGAATCAATAAAATTTTATTATGATTTTTTAACAAAAGACAATGATGTTTTAAAAGATGCAAAACTTATTTTTAAAAAGAATAAGATTATAATTAATTGTATTGATTGTAATAGTTTTTTTGAAAGTTCAAAAATTATTACTAAATGCAAAAAATGTGGAAGTGCAAATTTATCAGTTTCTTTACCTGATGATATTAAAATAAAATCAATAGATGTTTAGCTATAAACTGTAAAATTTGATCATAAAATTATAAAATAAACTTATAAAATAAAAAAATAATAAAATTTTGCTTAATACTTGATAATTATTTAAAATAGATTTAAATTATTTAAATCATTTATTATAAAAAGAACAGGCATGTAAAATTAATTTAACAATTTAATTTTTTCTAAAGGGGTGATCAAACATGGCCATTACTCCTATTTTAGGTAAAAAAGGCGCCCAAAATCAGAAAACAAAGTTCATGGAGTATAAAAACTACTCGGATACCCCGATAGAAAAACTTTTTGAAACATTTAATACCTCAGCCAATGGTCTTTCACAAGAAGAAGCAGAAGAAAGACTTGAAATTTATGGACTTAATGAACCTGCCAAAAAAAAGAGAAGAAACATTATTGTACGTTTTTTATTTACTTTTCTTAATCCCTTAGTAATAGTTCTATTAATAATTGCTACAGCTTCTATTTTTCTCGAAAATAAAATTGGTGCTTATCTTATATATTTAATGGCTTTTATTAGTGTAACTCTTACATTTACCCAAGAATTTAAAGCTGAAAAAGAATCATTAAAACTGATTGAAATGGTTAGTTCTACTGCAACTGTTTACAGAGATAATAAACTAACTGAAATAAAAATAAAAGAAATAGTACCAGGTGATATCATTTTTTTGTCAGCAGGAGATATGATTCCAGCAGATTTAAGATTAATATCTTGTAAAGATTTATTTATTAATCAGGCATCTTTAACAGGAGAATCATTTCCTATAGAAAAATACCCCAACCCTGATAACAATAAAAATATAAAATCCATTATTGAACTTAATAATATTTTATTTATGGGTTCTAGTGTAGTTACAGGTACAGCACTTGCTATTGTTATACAAACAGGTACAAAAACCCAATTTGGGGAATTAGCACAAAAGATAGTAAAAATTAGGCCTGAAACAAGTTTTGATAAAGGTTTAAAAAAATATACATGGTTAATGATAAGATTAATGTCTGTACTTGTTGTAGTAATATTTGCAATTAATGCCCTTACAAAAGGTAAAGTTCTTGAAGCATTATTTTTTGCTCTTGCCGTTGCAATTGGAATAACTCCTGAGATGCTTCCTGTCATGGTTGCTATAAATTTGTCCAAAGGGGCTATTTCAATGTCAAGAAAGAAAGTTATTGTTAAGCGAATAAATTCTATACAAAACTTTGGAGCAATGAATATATTGTGTACTGATAAAACAGGAACATTAACTATAGATAAAATAGTTTTAGAAAGACATTGTGATATAAAAGGAGAAGAAGATGATGAAGTTTTAAAATTTACATATATAAATAGTTATTATCAAACTGGGTTAAAAAATCTTCTTGATAGGGCAATTCTAGAACATGCAGAACTTGAAGAAGAAATGAAAAATTATAAAAAAATAGATGAAATGCCTTTTGATTTTGTAAGAAAAATAATGTCGGTAGTTGTAGAAAGTAATAATGAAAGAATTTTAATTACTAAAGGAAGACCTGAAGAAATATTTAAAAGATGCAAAAAATACGAATACGATGGTAAGATATATGAAATTAATGAGGAAATATGGCCTACTCTTAAAACACAAGTTGAAAAATTAAATTTTGAAGGATTTAGAACTGTTGCTATAGCTTACAAATATGTTGAAGATGCAAAAGATGTTTATTCAAAAGAAGATGAAGAAGGACTTGTATTAAAAGGATATGTAGCTTTTTTAGACCCACCAAAACCTGGAGTAAGAGAAACTTTAAAATTATTAAATGAGTTAGGCATAGAATTAAAAATTCTAACAGGAGATAATGCTTTAGTAACAAAAAAAATATGTGATTATGTTGGTATAAATATTAAAGGTTCTATTAATGGGGATAATCTAAATGATTTAAATGATGAGCAATTAAAAAAAGTAGCCATAGAGAATACAATTTTTACTAGATTAACTCCGATACAAAAAGAAAAAATAATTAGAGCATTACAATCAGAAAATAATATTGTTGGGTTTTTAGGTGATGGAATAAATGATGCGCCTGCATTAAAAGTTGCAGATGTTGGAATATCAGTAAATAATGCAGTAGATATTGCCAAAGAAACAGCAGATATAATACTTCTTGAAAAGAGTCTTTCAGCCTTAGAGGATGGAGTAATAGAAGGAAGAAGAGTTTTTGGAAATATAATTAAATATATAAAAATGGGTTCTAGCTCTAATTTTGGTAATATGATTAGCCCAACTATTGGTAGCATTTTTCTTAAATTTCTTCCTATGCTCCCAATTCAAATATTATTAAACAATTTTTTATATGACTTATCACAAATAAGTATCCCAACAGATAATATTGACCCGGAATATATCAAAAAACCAAAACCATGGGATATCCAATTTATAAAAAAGTTTATGTTTATCTTTGGTCCAATTAGTTCAGTTTTTGACCTTATTACTTTTGGGGTATTATTATTAATGAAAGCTCCTCAAGATGTTTTTCATACTGTTTGGTTTTTAGAATCTTTAACAACTCAAACATTAGTCATTCATATAATTAGAACTCAAAAAATACCATTTTTACAAAGTAAACCAAGTAATGCTTTGTTGCTTACATCTTTATTAATAGTCGGGGCAGGTTATAGCATAGTTTATTCTACAATTGGAAAGCATATGGGCTTTGTAAAATTACCATTATATTATATTGGCATTATTGCTCTCATAGTAATTTGTTATTTATTTACTGTACTTTTTGCAAACATATTATTTTCAAAAAGAAACTCACATAATTAAAAAAAGAAGGGCAATTCTTGACTAAATTTGCCCTTAAAGTTAAAATTATTTTATTATTTTTTTATTAACATTGCTTGATTGTTTGTACTGATTTTTAAGCTTATAAAATTATTTAAAATTTATTTTAAAATTTTTATTAAGTATTTATTTTTAAAATTAAAATATAAATTTTAAAATAAAAAATTATTAAAATTATTATTTTAATGTTTTTATATAAATCATTTTTAAAAGTTGAAAATTATTAAAAAAAAATTAAAAAATAAAAAATTTTTAATAATTAGATTTTAAAGGTAAAGTTTTTAAAAAAAATATAGATAATGTTATTAAATTTTAATTAAAAATAATTTTATAGCTTAAATATTAGTACAATTTTTCAAATCGAGCAATTTGCTCGATTTTTTTATTGAAAGGGAAAGGTCATAATGTTAGAAGCTTTAAAGATTATAGGAATTGGCGCACTAATATTGATTATAGGTTTTTTAGCTGGCATTTATTACAGAAAATTAGTTGTAGATGCCAGAGTAAATTCTGCTGAACAAAATGCAAAAAAATTAATTGAAGATGCAAAAAAAGAAGCTGCTGCTTTAAAAAAAGAAGCAATAGCTGAAGGTAAAGAAGAAATAGCAAATCTTAAATTAAGAAATGATGAAGATATAAAGAAGCAAAGATTTGAACTACAAAAATTTGAAAATAGGATATTAGCAAAAGAAGAAGCATTAGAAAAAAGAGCAGCTTTTATTGAAAAAAGAGAACAATCAATAACACAAAAAGAAAAAGAAATTGAAGATATAAAGAATGCTTTAAATGAAACATTAAAAAAAGAATTACTAAGATTAGAAGCTATTGCTGAGCTTACAAAAGATGAGGCTAAAGCTATCTTAATTAAAAAGATGGAAGAAGAAGCCAAATATGAGGCAGCTAAAGAAATTAAAAAAATTGAAAATCAAACAAAAGAAGAGGCAGATAAAATTGCTAAGAATATTATAGCTCAAGCTATACAAAGATGTGCAGTTGAACATGTTACTGAAATGACAGTATCAGTTGTAAATTTACCAAATGATGAAATGAAAGGTAGAATAATAGGTAGGGAAGGAAGAAACATAAGAGTTTTTGAAAATTTAACTGGAATAAATATAATTGTTGATGATACTCCAGAAGCAGTTATTTTATCTTCTTTTGACCCTGTAAGACGTGAAATAGCAAAAGTAACTTTAGAGAATCTTATTATTGATGGTAGAATACATCCTGCAAGAATTGAGGAAATGTATGAAAAAGCAAGTAAATTAATAAACGATGAAATTAAAACTCAAGGAGAAGCAGCAGTATTTGATACTGGAATAGGAGAAGTAAACCCTGCACTTATAAAAGTTCTTGGAAGACTAAAATATAGAACAAGTTATGGACAAAATGTATTGATGCATTCAAAGGAAGTTGCATATATTGCCGGGATAATAGCATCAGAACTAGGAACAAATGTAAAGAAAGCTAAAAGAGCAGGATTATTACACGATATAGGTAAGGCTCTAACTCATGATATTGAAGGATCTCATGCTTTAATTGGGGCTGAGCTAGCAAAAAGACTTCACGAAGATGATGAAATTTGTCATGCAATTGAAGCTCACCATAATGAAATTGAAACAGAAACCTTACTTGATGTAATCGTACAAGTTGCTGATGCAATTTCTGGTGCAAGACCTGGGGCAAGAAGAGAAACGATTGAAAGTTATGTTAAGAGACTTGAAAGTCTTGAAAAAATAGCATCAGAATTTAAAGGAATAGAAAAGTCTTATGCGATACAAGCTGGTAGAGAAATAAGGGTAATAGTAAAGCCAGAGGAAGTTGATGATGAAATGTCAGCTATTATTGCTAGAGATATTGCTAAAAAAATTGAAAGTGAGATGGAATATCCAGGGCAAATAAAAGTTACTGTAATAAGGGAAAGTCGGGCAATTGAATATGCAAAATAATTCAGATATTAAAAATTTTTTATCTGAATTAGGTCTAAATAATGTCTTAAATATAGAGCAAGATTTAGGAGATGGATTTGTAAAACTAAAAATATCTGAAGCTGAAAGAAGACAGGCTTTACAAGATATTAAATCAGTAGAGGATATTATTATAGAATTATTAAGAAATAGTAGAGATGCCTCTGCAAAAAATATATTTATTGGCACAAAAAAGATTGAAAATAAAATAAGAAATATTTATTTTATAGATGATGGTATAGGTATACCTGAAAGACTTCATTCTTTAATTTTCGAAGCGCGAGTAACATCAAAACTTGAAAATCCTGTAAAAGATTCTTATGGACTCCATGGCAGAGGCATGGCTCTTTTTTCAATAAAATTAAATGCTAAAGAAATTAAAGTTGTTTTTTCAAAAGAAAATCAAGGAACTTCATTTTTTTTAAGTATTGATTTAGATAAAATACATGAAAAAAAAGGTCAAAATATTTTACCACAAATAATAGAAGAAAATGGTAATTTAAATATATTTGGTGGTGTAAATAACATATTTAAAATATTATTTGATTTTAAATTGCAAAATCCAAATATAAATATTTATTATGGAACTCCAGCACAAATTATATTAGCAATGAGAGAAACACTAAAAAAAACAGATATTTATAATAATTTGCCTAAATTTGAAGATTGGAGTTTATTTTTAGATTATATAAATGATGAAAAAGAGCAATTAAAAATAACTTATTTCCCATGCTTAACAGAAAATTATTTAATTTTAAACAAAATTATTAGTAATTTTTTTAATATTAATATTTCAGAAAGAACAGCTCAAAGAATAATTTATGAAGAATTTAAACCAATTTACCCAATAACAATAACGCTTAATAAAGATAATGATATTAAAAATTATAATTTATTTGAAAATATTAAAATAAATAATGATAATAATTATAATTTTAATCAAAATAGTAGTAATCTAGAATATAATGATGATATTAAAAACGATAATTCGAGAAATATTAGGAAAAATTTAAAACTATACGAAGAGCAAAAGCTAGCTTTTAGATTTAATGACAGTGAAATAAAATTTATAATAAATAAGTTAAATTATATTTTAAAAGAAATTGGTAAAAAGTATTTAATAGAGCCAAATGAAAGCAATATAAATATAAAAAGAAAAAATAATAACATACTAATAAATATAGAATTTAAGGAAAAACAATAATTATATAATAAAAAAATAAGATTATATAAAATAATAAAGTAGAACAAAAAATAATTATGAGAGTATTAAAAGTTTCATCAACAACAAAGCCTAATTCTATTGCTGGTGCTATTGCTGGCATAATTAGAGAAGAAGGTAAAGTTCAAATCCAAACAATTGGTGCTGCTGCATTAAATCAAACAATAAAAGGCATAGCAATTGCGAGAGGCTATATAGCACCAACAGGCCGTGAATTAGTTTGTACACCTTTTTTTAATGATATTGAGGTAAATGGGGAAATCAAAACAGCTATTGTATTAACAGTTGAAACAAAAGCAATAGAATAAAATAACTTAAGTAAATAAGTAAAGTGAAATAAAATAATTTAATAAATAAGATATACCAAGTAATTTATTAAATAATCATTGTTTTAATTACCAAGATATTATTTTTAATATTTTCTTATAAAATAAATATAAAAAACTATGGGAAAAAAATATTTTATTGAAACTTTTGGCTGCCAAATGAATGAGTTTGATTCTGAAAGAATATCATTTATTTTGGAAAAAGAGGGTTATAAACCAGGTAATAGTATAGAAGAATCAAATATTATAGTTATTAATACTTGTGCAGTTAGAGAAAAAACAAAAAATAAATTATACGGACATATAGGTAATTTAAAAAAACTTAAAGAAAATAATAAAAATTTATTAATTTGTGTTGGAGGGTGCAGTGCTCAAAGTCTAAAAGATCAAATTTTAAAAAATTTTCCTTATGTTGATATTGTTTTTGGCACACACAACATCTCTAAATTACCTTACTTAATAGAAGAAAGAAAAAAAGTAAATTCTGGTATTTGTGAAGTTATTGAAAATAACTTTGATTATGATTTAAGAAATTTTAAAAATAAATACAACTTTAAAGCATGCTTGCCTATATCAATTGGATGCAATAATTTTTGCTCTTACTGTATCGTTCCTTATGTGAGAGGAAGGGAAATATCATTAGATCCTAATGATATAATTCAGAAAGCAAGAAGACTCGTAGATGAAGGAGTAGTTGAAATTACTTTAGTTGGTCAAAATGTAAATTCTTATGGAAAAGATTTACCTTATCATATTACATTTGCTGAACTTTTAAATGACATTTCGCAGATAAATGGATTAAAGAGAATAAGATTTATAACAAGTCACCCTAAAGATATCTCAGAAGATTTAATTAATGTTATAGCAGAAAAAGAAAATATAATGAATCACATACATTTACCATTGCAAGCTGGTTCTAATAAGGTTTTAAAGTTAATGAATAGGGGATACACTAAAGAATATTTTCTAGAAATTGTTGAAAATATTAGAAAAAAAATTAAAGATTGTAGTATAACAACAGACATCATAACAGGTTTCCCAGGAGAGGAAAGAAAAGATTTTGAAGAAACTTTAGATTTAGTTAATAAAATAAGATTTAATAGAGCATTTACATTTATTTTTTCAAAAAGATATGGAACTAAAGCATATAATTTAAAAGATGATATACCTTTAAAAGAAAAAAAGATATGGTTTAATGAACTCGTATTACTTCAAAACAAAATATCACAAGAAGAAAATAATAAATTAATTAATAAGGAATTTAAAGTTTTAGTAGAAGGTGAAGGTACTAAAGATTTAATTGAAGGTAGACTAGAAAATAATTTGATAGTAAATTTTAAGGGCGAAAAAAAAGATATTGGTAAATTTATAAATGTAAAAATAACTCAAGCGAAATCATTTTATCTTATTGGAGAAAAAATAAAAAAATAAAATAAATATTTTATGGATAATTTTGAAGTTATAATTAATGAAATTAAAAATAAAAATTCAAAAAAAATTCAAAAAATTAAGAATGAATTATTATTAAATAAATATCTACTAATTATCTGTGGTCCTACAGCAACTGGCAAAAGCAAAGTCGGGTTAATTTTAGCTAAAATTTTAGATACTAACATCATATCTGTCGATTCAATGCAATCATATATAGGTATGGATATTGGAACCGATAAACAAGATTTTACTAAATACAATGTTTTACAATTTTTAATAAATATATGTAAACCTGATTATTTACTTACTTCTGTTGAGTATAGAGATATAGCACGACAAATTATAAATACTGAGTTTTTTAATAAAAATAAAATACCAATTCTTGTGGGTGGTTCTGGCTTGCATATAAGAGCTATTGTTGATAATTTAATGCAAGCTCCTCAAGGTGACTATAAAATTAGAAAAGAAATCAAAGATGATATAAAAAAACATGGTATAGACTTTGTTTATGAAAAATTAAAAAAAGTTGATCCATCATATGCCAGTAAAATTAGTATAAATGATGAAAGAAGAATTATAAGAGCTTTAGAAATATATGAAAAAACTGGGAAAAAATATTCTGATTTTTTAAAAAATTGGCAAAATAGAAAATCTATTTATAATTGTATTTTTATTGGATTAAATTCAAAAAGAGAAGAAATATACAAAAATATTGAAAATAGAGTTGATAAAATGATTGCAAATGGATTAGTTGATGAGGTAAGAAATTTAATTAATGCTGGATATAAAGATTGCTTTAGTTTAAAACAAGCAATAGGTTACAAAGAATTAATTAATTATTTTGATGGAAAACAAAATTTAGATACGACTATTAATGAAATAAAAAAGAATACAAAGCATCTTGCAAAAAAACAATTAACATGGTTTAAAGCAGATAATAGAATAAATTGGATTGATATTACTAATTATGATAATATTTATGATTTAATAAATGAAGTTTTTAATATTATTTTAAATGTGACCAAGAAGGAAAATTTATGAAAGAAATTGAATTTTCTAAATTAAATGGACAAGGCAATGATTTTGTTTTAATTGATTCTTTTAATAAAAACATAATATTATCACCTGATGAAATAAAACAAATTTGTGACAGGCATTTTGGTGTTGGTGCTGATGGCGTTATTTTAGTTAAAAAATCAAGTATTGCAGATTTATTTATGGATTATTACAACAGCGATGGTACAATTGCTGAGATGTGTGGGAATGGCATTAGATGTATGGCAAAATTTGCTTTTGATAAAAATATTATCAATAAAACTTCTTTTTTTATAGAGACAAGAGCTGGAATAAAAAATATAAAAATAGAAATTTTAAATGACACTAAAAAAGATATTGAAAGAGAAAGCGATATAGGAGAAATTGAAGTTAATATGGGAACTCCAATTTTTACTCCAGAAAAAATACCAATAAATTTAAATTTATTCGATAAAGAACTTTTTAATAAAGATAATATTTATGATATTTTAAAAGAAAATAATAATGACAATTTAATTTTTAATTATAA
>Ga0123519_10015953_pt1 | contig 10497 bp, 7 predicted proteins | sample YelNatPaOPRAMG02_FD_87396 | JGI IMG/M metagenome (GOLD analysis project Ga0123519, IMG submission 87396) | Hot spring microbial communities from Yellowstone National Park - Yellowstone National Park OP-RAMG-02 (version 2) | ecosystem: Environmental > Aquatic > Thermal springs > Hot (42-90C) ...
AATTTTAGCCTTGTATAAAAAAGGGCTTTCAACCGACCACAGCTCAGGGTTATTAACAATAATATTCTGAATGATATTATTTTCATGATCATCAATAATTGTAGAAATTTTATTTTCAACAATCTTTTTACCTTTTTGGTTGTATATACTTGTTATTATAATTGCTTTCTGAGATTTTTGGCTTTTATTATTGATTTTTAACTTTATATTAATTTTTGCTTTATCATTTGAAATTTCAGGAGTAGTAATAAAAACACCCCAATGGTCAACATGAACTGCATTGACAGTAACCAGCCAAACATTTCTGTAAATACCTGAACCGCTGTACCATCGCGAATTTGGTTGTAATGAGTTATCGACTCTGACAGCTATAATATTCGGAGTTTTACCGAAATTCAAATATGGTGTTAAATTATATCGGAATGAAACATAGCCGTTGGGACGTTTGCCAAGATAATGTTCATTAATCCAAACCTCACTGTTTTGATAAATACCGTCGAAATCGATGTAAAATATTTTATTTTTTAATGATTCATGAATTTTAAATGATTTCCGGTACCATCCTATACCAGTTGGTAAAGAACCTCCTTCGGGAGTTGAAGGATTATCAAAATTAAACTCACCTTCAATGCTCCAATCGTGCGGAAGATTTAATATTCTCCATTTTCTATCATCAAATTTTATTTTGTAGGCTGAAGAATCATCACCTAAAAAAAAATGCCAATTATTATTAAATTTTTCGATAATACGAGATGAATTCTGACAGTGGATAAAAGAATTATTTATAACAAAAAAAATGAATACAAAAATGTTGATATTAATAATTTTCATTATTTTGATTTAAAGTTTAATTTACTTTTTCCCAGAAATTTTGAAGTAGCGACAGCAATTCCGCGGTCTTCATTTTTATTAACTGCACAATAAAAATGATAAACAATCCCATTATGTTTTAAAACATAAGATTTATGAGCAAACCAGTTATCATAGTCTTCAGAAGGTTTTATTAAATCATCTCCATTCCATTCGGTCCAGTTAATTAAATCATAAGAGCAGGCAAAGCGATTAAAAGCATCAGCATCTTTTCGGTCGGGCCAAAAAGCTCCAAAATAAAACATTACCCAAATATTCTCAATTTTTTGGATAACAGCATCGCCTGAAATTCCCTTGTGGTGATTAATTATTGGTTCTGCACCAAATCTTTTCCAGTGTATCATATCATCTGACACGGCCATACCAATACGTTCGGCACCACGTTTCGGCTTTATACTATCGCCTTTGGCATTATAGAACATAACAAATGGGTAACCCGTGGTTTTATTTTTATCCCAGATAATTGAGTTTTTATATATAGTATTGTTTTCCCACCATCTTGCGTCTTTGTCGGTAGAACATAATACAGGGCTGCTTAATCTTTGCCATTCATGAGGTTTTGCAGGATTATTTTTTGTATAAGCTATACCTATTGATAATAGGCCTTTTTCGTATCCTGTCGAGCTACCTCCAAAATATGACATCCAATATTTTCCTTTATATTTTCTTATTTTATAATTTTTATTCCACATGTAATCTATTAAAGCAGGATATCCGGCTTTCTGGTCGTCGTCCCAGTCGGTAGAATCGGTAAATTGCATTATTTTACCTAAAGTAGTCCAATTTAAAAGGTCTTTGCTTTTAGCAAGCCATGTTTCATATCCACGACCATTATAAATAATGTATGACATATACCAGTTTCGGCCCTTTCTGAATATTGTGGGGCAATCGATTTTTTTTGAAGCATCTTCTGAAATAACTACCAGTCCATATTTATATGGAGTTTTTATTTCATTATAAATTTTATTCATTATATCTTGCGAAACATGCTTTTCCTGTGAAAAGAGTTTTAAATTAATCAGAATTAATATGATTATTGATATTTTATTCATATTTATATTTCATAATTTTTTACTGAAAGCGGTCAACTTAAATAATTTCATCTTTATTATTTTAACTTATTTCTCAAAAACAAAATTATAGTATCCTGAGCCAATTTTAATTATTAAATTGGTTTCAGTTGTTTCCAAATTTATATATTTTATATTTTTTAAATCTCTATTTTTTTCTTTAATATTTTTTGCATTTATTGGCAAATATAAAATGGCATTAGTATTTACAGGAATTTCTACAGATAAAAAAATTTTATTTTTTTCTTTTTTCCAGTTAGTAGATATTTTACCATAAGGAGAGTTAATACTTGCAAAATTTTCATTAATACCATCAATAAAGGCAGGTTTAATAGTAATTTCTTTAAATGCAACCGAATTTTCAGATTGTGAAATACCTCCAATTCCTTTATAGAAAAAATCTATTATATGACCAAGCATAAGATGATTATTTGAAACGTTTTCGAGAGCTTGCCACGATTCGGTTAAGGCTGTAGCTCCTTTTTTAATTTGAAAGCCATATCCGGGGACATCGTCACGGTTTATCATATCATATAAGAGTTGATTTTCGTTGTTTTTTAATAGTGTTTCAACTAAAAAATGAAAACCTATATCACCAGCAGTAAGAGATTTATTGATTTTATTAATTGAGTCAATAAGATTTTTATATACTTTTTGATAGTAAATATCATCGACAAGGCCTACATAGAGTGGCATGGCCATAGCAGTTTGACTTCCTGTGGAATAAATAAAAGCAGATGAATTGAAAAATTTATTATTAAAAGATTTCTTTATATTTTCTGCAAGCAAAGAGAAATTCTCTTTATGTTGTTTCATATTTAATATATCTGCAATTTTTGACAAAATTATTGCATCGTAATAAAATATTGCTGTAGCTGTAAGTCCAACAGGAGTAAGTTGTGAAGTACCCGGACGTTTTGGTCCTAAATCATACCAGTCGCCTAATCCATAGTTAAGTAAATAGTTATCTGATTTATTAATAAGGTAATTCAAATACTTAACCATCATAGGCCATGCTTTTTGCAAAACCGAAGTATCATGGTATAATTTATAAACTAACCATGGAACCTGAATTGATGCACTTCCCCATTCGGGAGAATCTCTGAAACCATTATTAAATATGACATATTCGGGGGCAATATCGGGAACTAAGCCATTATCTAATTGTGCATCCATCATATCATCAATTATTTTGGAATATAGATGATAAATATCAAAATTATTGAAAACAGCATTACCCATAAGATAAGTCTGTTCGAGCCATCCTAATTTTTCACGATGAGGGCAGTCGGTCAGAACACTTTGAAAATTACTTTGTATAGCGTATATTATTAGTCTATTTATTTTATTTATTAATTCATTAGAACATAAAAAACTACCATTTCGTGGAGCTGAGTTATAGGTATGCAGCATTTTAATATCTATGACAACCGGTTTATTTTTATTATTTATTTCATTTGAAGGCACAGCATTTTCGATTTGTACATATCGAAAACCGTAATATGTAAAAAATGGAGTATAACTTTCTTCTCCTTGTCCTTTTAAGGTATATTCAAAATAGTAAGGCTTGCCGGTAGCACGTTGATTTACATAATTTTTATCATTTACAAGTTCGCCGGGATAAATTTTTATTTTATCGCCTCTCTTGCCTTTTAATTTTATTTCAATAATACCTGAGGAATTTTGAGCAAAATCATATAAATAATTATTTTCATCAATTTTTAAAATTTTAACAGGATAAAATACTTCATTAGCTTTAATAGGATACGTATATTCGGGTTTTAATTTGCCTGAAGGTTTTCTGACATAAATGGCATTTTTCCAGTTTTTATCATCAAAATCAATATTATTCCATCCCTCCTGATTTAATTGAGCATCATATTCTTCGCCACCATATATACTTGTAAATAATAAAGGTGAAGGTGAGGTTTTCCAGCTTTCGTCAGAAACAATATATTCAATCGATCCGTCTGTATAATAAATTTTGATATTACATATCAATTTGGGCATACCATGAGTTGTCAGTAATTTACGGTAACGCTCGTTATTTATATTATAAAAACCATTCCCGACAATAACACCAATGGCATTTTTACCATTTTTAAGATATTGAGTTATTTCATAAGTATTATATAAACATGCTTTTTGATAAAATGTCCAGCCTGGTGAAAGGAAATTGTCGCTCACATCAATTCCATTAATATAGGCCTTATAATGACCTAATCCACATATAAACAAATATGCACTTTGAATTTTTTTTACAGAAGTAAATTCTTTTCTGAAATATGGTATAACAGGTCTTCGAAGAGCAATATTTTTAACATTTTTACCATAAGGTTCAATTCCGGGAGCAAGGATAAGTGAGTCGGGAATATCTTCATATCCAATCCATTTAGCATTTTTCCAATCGGTACTATCGAATAAGGCAGTAACAAATGTTCCATAGTTTGACCAGTCAGTAGCTCTATTTATTTTATTCCATATCCTTACTTTCCAAAAATATTTTTTGCCCGCTTCGAGAGGTTTGCCCAAATAATTTATATTTATTGATTGATCTGAAAACACTTTTCCTGAATTCCAGCAATTGGCTTTGTTTTTTTTAAGAGAAGATAAATTATCGGCAACAATAATCTGAAAAGCTGTTTGATATTCATTTCTGTTATTTGACTGAATTATCCAACTGAAAAATGGATATTTGTTAATTCCAACAGGATTAACTTTATTGTTACATTTAATTTCAGTAATATTAGTTCCAAATAACGGAGATGATATTAATAAAATAAGACAATAAATAATTTTGTTCATAAATATTTAACTTTTATAATTTTTATCTAATATATTTTAATTCTGTTATTAGAAGAAATTGGTGAAAATAAAATAAATCAGACATAGGTATTAAAATGTGAAACTTGAGTATATTTTTTGCATAGCATGGATCAAAAGCGAAAAATTCTATTGAGGCATAAAAGTATAAATAATTTTTCCTTGTTGTAAAGGGGGTGCATTTTTATCATAGTTAAATTTTGATATGCCTGCAGCTTTTAAAGCCGATTGTAAGATGCATTCATCAGTTGATGTAACTGCCTCAGGTTTTACCGAAATCACTTCACCTGATTGATTAACAACAATATTAACAGTTACCGATCCTCCGTTTTTGCATTTATATACGGGTAAGTACAAATATATTCCATATCTGTTTTTTAAATCATAAACCAGTGTACTTGGGCCTTTGACAATTGTTTTAGGCAAAGGCAATTGAGAAGAATCCTTTTTTAAATCGTCTTTAACTGGTATAACATCTTCATCCTGATTTAATTTGTTGTTATTCAGATACTTGTTATAATCATCTCCAATAATTTTTTTTAAAGCCTCTTTTTTGTCTTCTTCGGTAATTTCATCAGTAGGTTCAAGACCTTTATACATTTTTTCCTCCAATTTTTTTAAATTTTCAAGTTTAGCTGCATAATTTGTATAATCAATATCTTCAGATATAGTTACTTTGGATTTAATAATTTTATCAATATTAGGTTCTTTTTGAGGTTCTGGCTGGATATCAATTATTATCTGAGGTTTATCATTATATCTTATTTTATTTATTTTAATTATTATTATAATATTAAATGCTATTGCATGAAGCAGAATAGTACCCAGAATACCTATAATTGATTGTTTACTAAGTTTTAACATTTAATAAAATATAGTTATAAATATTTTGTAAAATTAATAAATGATTTAATATTAAATTTTGTAATTTAGTATCACAATAAAATAACTTTGAGTTATGCAGAAAATTATAATTGAACAAACACCTAAAATGCCGGGTATATTATTTGACCCTGATGAAGGTAAACTTGAAATAATTGGCAATTCAATACCAGAAGACGCCAATAGTTTTTATCGGCCAATAGCCGAAGCAATAAATGAATATTTCAAATCGCCTAAACCCTTAACAAAAATAAAATTTGACCTGGAATATTTCAATTCGAGCAGTTCAAAATGGTTTATGAATATTTTGAAACTTGTAAAAACAAATTTAAAGACAGGAGTTAGCGTAGAAATCGATTGGTATTATGATGAAAATGATGAAGATATGGGTGATGTAATAAGTGATTATAAAGCTATTCTTCAACTTCCTATAAATATTAAGAAAAAATAATATTTTTTATACTTTATCATAAATAAATATCCGAATTTATAGATTGATTTTACTAAATTATTTCTTATACCAGAAAAAAATTTGATGTTGACGATCACGTTCGTTTTTATCTTTGGCAATATAAATCTTTTTTAATGTATACGGATCCATTTCGGTGTAATACATTACCGATGCCAGAGTCATTGGTGTTGGTGTAAATAATTGAACCTGTTCGGGCTTAATATTAAGCATTTCCATCTTTTTAGTTAAAAATTTCATCTCTGCAATATCACAATCGGGTAATCCGGAAATAAAATAGGGTATTAATTGGAGATTTAGGCTATATTTTCTGTTAATATTATAGAAAATTTTATAAAGGGTTTCAAAAAGTTTGAAAGAAGGTTTTCGTGTCAATTTCAGTACTTTTTCAGAGGTATGTTCGGGTGCTACCTTTAATCGTCCTGAAACATGATATTTAAGTAATTGGTAAAAATAATCTTTACCTGACTCATCTATAAAAGTTCCATTTTCATTTAAGAATAAATCATAACGAATTCCGCTTCCAATAGTAATTTTATTTATTTTATTGAGTGAGCGGGCTTTTTTATAAAGATTTAATAATGGAGTATGATTTATATTCAAATTTTTACAAACATTTGGATATAAACAGGAAGGTCGTTTACATTTCATGCATTTTTCTTTATCAAATCCATGCATCTTATACATATTAGCCGACGGACCTCCGAGATCGGAAATATGACCTTTAAAACCATTTGAATTTGTAATTTTTTTTAATTCATTTAAGATTGAACTTTCTGACCTGCTTGAAATAAATTTTCCCTGATGTGCTGAAATTGTACAAAAAGAACATCCCCCAAAACAACCGCGATGAATAACTACTGAATTTTTTATCATTTCATAAGCAGGTATAGGTTGTTTTTTTAAATATCGTGGGTGAGGCAATCGGGTAAAAGGCAAATCATATATTTCGTCCATCTCTTTCTCGGATAATGGAGGGTAAGCAGGATTCGCAACAATATATTTTTCGCCATATGGTTCTATCAGATATTTTGGATTTAGACTATTCGAATTTTCTTCAATAGCTTTAAAGTTAAGGGCAAATTTTATTTTACTTTCTTTACAATCTTCATACGAATTAAGAATTATGTATTCAGAAGAATTGTAGTTACTAATAAAGGTAGTTTTATCGATTAAATAAGCAATTTGATTAATATTTTTAATGTTTTCAATCTTTTTATCAGAAATAAAAAAATCGGTTAACATATCAACTGATTTTTCGGCCATTCCGTAAACTAAAATATCAGCACCGGATTCAACCAATATTGAGGGTTTTAATGTATCGGACCAATAATCGTAATGAGTTAAACGACGCATTGAGGCTTCGATACCACCCAATAACACAGGAACTTCGGGAAAAAGTTGTTTTAATATTTTAGTATAAACAATTGTTGCATAATCGGGTCTAAATCCGGCTTTATTGCCAGGCGTGTATGCATCGTCTGACCGGAGGCGTTTATTTGCTGTATAGTGGTTAACCATTGAATCCATATTTCCGGCTGTTACGCCAAAAAATAAGTTGGGTTTTCCAAGTTTTTTGAAATCGCGCAGGTCGTCACGCCAATTTGGTTGAGGAACAACTGCAACACGAAGGCCTTTTTTTTCTAATAATCTTGCTATAATTGCAATACCAAATGAAGGATGATCAATATATGCATCACCAGTAAATAAAATTACATCAAGTTCTTTCCATCCTCGTTTTTTAACTTCGTCAGCCGAAGTGGGGATAAATTCATTAATATTTAGTCTATTCGCCAAAGTTATTTTTATTCTAAAAATATTATAAAATCAATATTTTGAAATAATTTAAAACAATGATATGGTTAATAATATTTAAACATTTTAAAAAATGTAATTTATAGTTAACAAAGTTATGTTAAAACCGAACTTTGAAATTTACTTATCAATCAAATAAATGAAATGATTAAATTATGTAATACTTATGAAGTATGATTATTATTGATCATAGTAAATACTTTTTCTAATGATTCATGTAAATCATATCTCATTTGTTTAGTATAAGGGTTAAAACGTTGCAGATCAATAAATAACTGCCACGAATCGTTACATGTTTGTTCAATAATTTCGAGCAATTTTTTATATCCAAGTGTCGAAATGGGAGTTTCTTTCAGTTTTAAATCGGCAAGAACACGTCCGACATAATGAGTTATGCCTTGCGAATAGGCCACAATTTTATCGTGTTGTTCTGGCGACATTATTTCAGTTCTCATTTTTTTTGTTGAAAAATATTTGCACCACCAGTCAAACACTTTATCCTGTGCATTTACATTACACATTACAATGGGCAAATTATCTTTAGCCGAATAATATGAATCGGGTCCAAACATTGGATGTGTGGCAATTATTTTATTATTTTCAGGAAGATTTTCTTTCATCCACTTAACAGGAAATACTTTTACCGAGCAAGTATCAAATATAGTTATTTTTTTATCTGCTAGATATTGTTTTGATATTTTCAGAGTTTCTTCAAATGCTGATATAGCAACACAATAAAAAACTGCATCAGTATCAAATAAATCTTCAAGGCTTGTAATTTCGACATTTTTCGAAACTTCTTCAGGTTTCAATCCTCTTCTTGAATATACTTTTACTTTAAAATCTTCTGCAAGAATATCAGCCCATAAACGGCCAAAACGTCCGTATCCGAATACCGAGACAGTTTTAAAAAATTTATCCATTTCTTTTCTTTTAAACAAGCCTGCAAAATAATTGAAAATTAACCATAAATTATATAATAATATGATTTTTTTAAATCAAGTTATTTTAGAAGAATTAATTTACCTTTATCGAAAACAGGAATTACGTTTGTAATATTTGTAGAGAAGCAATATGGAATAATTCCATCAAGTTTATTTTTTTTTAGTCTATGTCTTTGAGCAGCCTTTTCTATAAATTGTGGTAAATTTTCCTTAGCTTTATGCCATAGGGCTATCGAGGCATGTGCAGAATCGCATACAGTTGAAAAAGTTTCGGATTGTAAAAGCTTTTCTGAAAGTGCACCTGCAAGAAGTGTATCTTCGATGTTAAATCTTCCTTTCCAGCCGGCGCATACAATCAATACGTCGTGTTTATCATCAATCAAAAATGAAGTTAATGCATCAATATTTAGAAAAGATCCAATAATAACCCTATAAAAATCGGAGACCTGATGAATGAGCTGAGTACCGTTAGTAGTGCTATAAACTATTGTTTTACCACTTACAATTTCTTTGGTAAAATATGAAGGACAATTTCCAAAGTCGGCAAAATCTTTAACAATACCGTCACGTTCGGCGGCAACAATATATCCCCTTTTTTTATAATCAATAGCTTCTTCAAGAGTTTCGACGGGAATTATACATTCTGCCCCATTATTAAAAGCTGTGCATATAGATGAAGTTGCTCTGAGAACATCAACAATAACAACGTTTGAATTTTTTGATAACTGAATTGTATTTAATAAAATAGGTGAAAAACAAACTTCAACAAGCAATTTTTCTGAATTCATCTTAAATAGCTATTATTCAATCACCTAAACAAATATCAAGATTACGGGCAGAAATAATAAGTTGGTCGTCCATAGGAACTATTTTTTTCTTGCCCGCTACTTCTTTAAGTGGGATAGTTGAGTATTTGCCGTTTTGGTATGTTACCATAATGCCAAATTCACCTTTTAAAATTGATATTCCAGCTGTTATTCCAAGATGAGTGGCTAAAATACGGTCGGTAGGCGTTGGAATGCCTCCTCTTTGCAAGTAACCTAAAGAAGTAACACGTGTTTCGATACCAATTTGTTTTTCGATTTTATCGGCAAGAACATCACTTTCCGATTTTTTGTGAGGTATAAAAGCATGTTTTTCTTTGTCCTTATGTTTTCTTTGCTTCTTATCATAATTTTCTAAGCCTCCATCATTTCCAAATTCTTTTGCACCTTCTGCAACAACAACAATACTAAAACGTTTATCATGTTCTTTACGTTTAATAAGGGCTTCAAGAACTATATCGAGTTTATAAGGTATTTCGGGAATCAATATTACATCAGCACCTGATGCAAGACCTGAGCTTAAAGCAAGCCAACCCGAATTATGTCCCATAATATCTACAAGCATTATACGATGATGGCTGCTTGCTGTAGTGTGCAATCTGTCGATAGCTTCGGCTGCTATTGAATAACCTGTATCATATCCTATGCTCAAATCAGTTCCGTAAATATCATTATCAATGGTTTTAGGAATAGTAATGATATTAATATTTCCTTCTTTCATAAGATGATATGCATTTTTTTGTGTGCCACCACCACCAAGACAAATCAAACAATCTAATCCAAGCCTGTTATAATTTTCG
>Ga0123519_10015957_pt1 | contig 10496 bp, 18 predicted proteins | sample YelNatPaOPRAMG02_FD_87396 | JGI IMG/M metagenome (GOLD analysis project Ga0123519, IMG submission 87396) | Hot spring microbial communities from Yellowstone National Park - Yellowstone National Park OP-RAMG-02 (version 2) | ecosystem: Environmental > Aquatic > Thermal springs > Hot (42-90C) ...
AACAGCGTCGCGTCCAAGCTTACTTGCCGACAAGCAGTTCATACAGTAAACCTCTTTACCACCAAGAAGAGCATCATTTTGCAAATCAATAACTTTCGTGGTTCTACTGCCCCAATGACAGTCCTCACTTCCATGGTCGTAATGAACATACAGAGCAACATTTGCCAAAGCGCTCTCAACTTCAGCTCTCGAAACTTCTCTACCGCCTATATCGACAACATCATACAACGCTGTCTTCAGCCAATCAGCAATCTCCCTACTCCACTCGTACGAATATTCAGTCGCATCGTCAAATTTAGGAGCTACAACAAGAGCTGTCGCCAATGAAATCACCGCCCAGCTACTTTCTTGAACGACTTAATTAACTTCTTCACGTACACATTCAGACAACGAACTCTCTGCTCATCAGAAAAAGCATCTGTTTTCCCTTCAAGAATCAACGCAAGCTCTCCATACGTAAAACTAACACCGCCAAAAAATATTTTCTCGTGCGGCTTGCTTTTCGCCTCAGCCAACAACAACTGTTTAGCTGTCTTGTCATTCACACACATCACCTCTTTTTCTGCTCCCTAACGTCAATAGCACCGTACTTCGCCATGAACAACTTCTTTGCTTCTTCCTCCGCGGCTTTTCGCAACTCCTCACATTTCTCGTACGTATAGCTCTCATCGTAAATAAACTGATAGTAATTTTTCTCCAAGAAATCGTAAATTCTCGGTATCGGCACAAACCATCCCATGTGCGTTATAGCATTAGCGCTAAATCCGACAATCGTAACAGCTATCCTCGCCGGCATTCCAATAAACTCATAACGCCCTCTTACTGGACTGTAACGAAACACAGCACCGCCAGAGTTTCCAAAAATCGTCGGAGCCGTCGATAACCAATACGTGTAATTGTCAATGATTTCATCCATGAAGTTAATCATACCGGAAGTTACAATCGGTTCATGCGCCATCGCTGCACCGCAAGCAAAAACCTCATCGAAAATATGAATTTCATCAACTTTATCTTTCGGGAATAAATAACAAACCGGCTGCGTCTCAGTCGTCTTGTCAAGCTCTAACAACGCAACGTCTTGGTCAGCATCATACGCAACAATATTTGCTCTGTAGCTGCCAGCAATTCCTTTAGCATGGCTTAAATTTTCATAATAGAACATCTCAATTTCAACCGGCGTCCTAACTTCTTTCTTAACTTCCATACCAACAAGCGGTTCCCATTTGGTCGAAACCTCAATATTGCTCTCTACAACGTGATAGCACGTCAAAACATACGTGTGAAAAACACCTTTCGCATTCGGCTTGCTGTAAATCAGCGTCCCAGAACCCCAAGCTTTCTCTGCTCTGATACGCACCACTGTCCACATAATCTCTCGATGCATTTTTTCAATATCTTCTAGGCTCTGCACTGAACCACCAGATAAAATAAAAAACAACAGCACAGATTTAAACTTTCCTATGAAACCAGAAGAGCACCGCACAACAACCAGAGAATTATCAAGAAAATCCAAACCACAGCAGACCACAGCAACAAACCGATAGTCAACTGCCACAGCGGAACCGACAATACAAACCATTCAAACTTCAAAGCAACATACGACACAAAGAACACAACAACCGACGCAAATATCTTAGCTAAAATCCACGCTAATCTCACGCTAGCCACAGTTGCATCCCTCTTCCACAACAACGGGCGACTCTTTTTCCAAACGTTCCAAATCTCTAACTTTCAACTCCATCAAGAATGGACACTTCAGACAGTCTTTATCACCGTTACACCAGTTACTGTACTTACACACAATAGCAATTTTGCGACGCTCCTCGGCTTCTTGCTTTTTCCTCAAACATTCAAGCTCACGCTCACACATCAAACCGCCTCCGCTATCTCCTTCCACACACCATCTACTTGAACTTTACTCCGCAACCTCATAATTTCCCACCGCAACCTAATAATTTCCCAACGCAGCCTAGCACAATGCAACTTCTCCTTAACAGTTTTCTGTCTGCATTCAAGAAATTTCAAAATCAAATACTTCAGCTTATCAGCACCTTCAAGCTTCACTTTACCGCCAAGAAATGCACGCAAATAATCCGGCAACGGAACCGGACTGTTCTTCATCTCATTTTTCAGCAAATCAAGAAACTGCTCTGTCTGCCCAACACTCATCAACATTTCATTAGCAACTTTAGCATACGCACACGCTAGAGTCTCCGGATAAGCGGCATCTCTTTTCTGAAACGCCAGCTTAATCTGCTGAATCATTTCACCAAACTCTTTCTCGGTCAACATGTTTTCGCCACAACCTCAGCAACTATTTCACCTAGAAAATCTCCACTCAGCCTCGGATATATAAAGGCTTTCCTCGTCTTGAAATCGTAGTAAGCGTACATCAAAGGATTCGCCGTCTCAAGCTCATCATTAACCCTTTCTTTTCTGTAAACTCTCATGATTACAGATAGCGCGTTCCCATCTCGCCATAAAATTGCGCTACTGTCAACTCTGTAATGTTCCAATTCCAAACCGTAATTCTCTCTAGTCTTAGCAGCAAGAAGCTCAACAAAATCCATTTCGGCATCGGTCAAATTCATGCCTTCAAACGTCCAAATGAGAAAATCAGCCAACAAAAATCTAATGCATTTCTTCGCCTCTTTACCCTCTTCATCACAGACAATGAAAAACACCTTCGCCTCACCCCTCTCCAACTTACCTCTGCATTCTTCTAACGCATTTACGAACTCGTGCCTAAACATCGCTTCAGACGGCTTCGCACTCTTATGCGGCAAGCGACTTTGATGACTCCAACCAACAGTCAACCGGTTACCCAGATAGATGAAATCATACGGCACACCAGCATCTTGTAACTGCTTTGCCTTCGACATCAGTGCAGATGATGGAATAGCGTAAATTTTCACGCCGTTCGCTACGCCTCGAAATCCTTCATCGCCGAACTCAAACACTACACATCATCTCCGCAGCCATTTCATCAAAAACCTCATCTTTTTCTTTCAACGCATTTCCCCAACTAGAAATCACGGCATACAAACTCTTCAACACATATCGACAATTTTTCAGCGGAACAACTAACGAACGTTCAACATTATGCAATCCTCTAATTTTAAAGAAACAATGTTTTCTGCAATCCTCATCCACCCTAACAGTACACCATGTTACACAATCAAATTCCGGCTCCATATTCTTTATCAGTTCACCAAGTCCTTCGTACTCTCTCATTTTTTGTTTAGTTTCAGCAGCCAACTTCAAAGCATTCCAGAACCAACAATATCCCTCGTCGCAAACAATAGCTATTCTTGTTTTCGGCAAAGAAGTCTCAAGAATTCTCAACGCAACATCTAGCATTTCTTCAAACGGTCTCTCCCAGTACCGAACATTTCGATGTTTAACATCGTACTGCCAAACATTACAAAGAATCTCCGGCGCATCCTTGTATCGGCTACCAACATAACACACATGCGTGAACTCCAATTCACGATGCTTCCTCACGTACTTCCATTTCCAATCTCCAAACGTCAAGTAAACGAACTCGGCGCCGTTGTAAACAAAACTATCCTTTTCATTCATGAAGCTTCACCTTCACAGCAACATCGAATCCGCCATGCGCTTCGTCTGTCCAGCAGAGAATCTTCAACGCCTTACATTTAGACAACATTTTCAGAGCATCGACTTCGGAGTCAAACCAGACACCATCAGTTAAAACAACCAAGAAATCACCAACCTTCATTGCCGACAGCAAATCAGCCAAGCATGTTATCACAGTACCACCACCAGCAGAAATCTGTTTCAGCGACACCTTCGCCTTTAAGTCATCCTCGCTCCTCACTTTAATCGGCTCGCTATGCGCTGTATCCCAGAACACAGCGTAAACATCAGTCAACTGTGCAATCTTCAACATTATTCCAATAAACTTCTTGTAAACCTCTGGTCTGTAATACACACTGCCACTAACATCGACGCATGCATACACCCTCGGCTTTCTGATAATCTTGATGCCCGGATAATCGTCAACACGCCTATTCGGTCTCGTCCAGTCTTGAACAACCGTCTTCATTAGCTCCGACTTTATCGAATTGTACAACTTCAAATACCAAGCAATCTCCTCTGGCTTGATAACTTCAGCTTCAACAAGCAACGTGCAATCTCCTTTTTCCTTACCAGCCGTAACAACCTTCGCCTTCATAATGTCATCTATCACTTTACGCCTAATGGCTTCCATGAACTGCTCTCTGCATTTTTCACGAGCTTCCTTCAAACCTTTACCCCATTCTTGAACAGTCTCAACACCAACTTTTCCGCCATGCTCATCTTTAAGCTCACCTTCAAAACCTTCATGAACATCGACGACACATTTACCCTCTTTCGCCAACGATTCAGACACCGCTTTCGTGCTTGCTCCACGACCACAACCTCTCTTATCCAGCATCTCCATCATGATTTCCTCAGCGCTGCTTTTTCGCACTTTCTCATTATCCAAACAAACATAACACGCTGTCACCCAATTATACGGCAACGACTCGCCAGAATCCCTCAATATTTGGTTCACCTTTACATCTTGAGCCAGATTCGCCACATACTTCGCAACTCCTTCTTCAACGCCTTCTTCGACAAGCCTTTTAATCATCTTCTCTCCTCTGAACATGTGCTGAAGCATCCAATGCAACAGCTCATGCTTCAAACCAAGAACCACGTTGCCAACATCTTCTTTGTCAGCCCAACCCTTCCAGAACATTATGCCATCCTTGCTCACAGACAAACTTCCAAGACGAATCGCAATATCACCACATCTACATGGTCTGAAATCGCTGGCAATATCGCTCAACACATAACCGCCGCATCGCCTACAAACATACGGATACTTGTCAATATACGACACACGCAGTCCAGACAATTGAAAGTAGAACAGCGGCGACGTTCTTGCGAACGCCAACCGCACATTTTTCAAGACTTCTCTAATCTTCTCGACTTCGCTCACGCCAATTCACCAACCTTTACTTTAGAGATTATAATGGCTGACTTCAACAATGCTTGAAACACTTTCGGCAACGTCTTCCTCGACGCCATCACAAACTTCTTCTTCTCCTCGTCTGTTTTCAACATCACAAGCAAATTCAAGAACTCTCTATCGTTCACCGCTAAATATTCCATCACATTCGGATACTTCTTCAGTGCATCCACGCCAAGATTCGACAGCTCCATCACCACGAAATACTTCACATCTTCAGACAGCAAATCCCAAGCCTTCGCATTCTCCTCAAGCTTATCCATTTCCGGCAACTTCGTCCTCAAGAACGAACAGAACTGAACAGCAGCGTCTCTACCAACAAGACCACGAGCAACAACTTCAACGAACTCCTCTCTACTCAATTTATGCGACTGCAGAGCAACTTTCGTCCAACCTCTCGGCGACCTCAACGCACCGTAACCTTCAACCCATCTATTCTCAATAAACAGCTCTGGAAACTTCTTCAAGAACAGCGCCACTCTCCTATCCCAATCGCCATACGTCCTATTCATATAGTCAATCCAAGAATCCAAACTCGGCACTTTCATGTCGACAATCGTCACCTTCCCAGCTCTCATCGGCTCACTCAACGCCGTCGCCAATTTAGAATGCTCCTCTCTGTTTCCAGCGGCTATCACCAGCGTATCGTCTCCTAACCTCGTATATCCAACAATCTTCTCACAAACAACCTTCAACATCGCAGACTGCGTATCTGGTCTATGCACATTCGTCACCTCATCCAAGAACAAGCTGCCCTTGCCACTTGCCAAGCAGACAGCCCACGCCAACGGCTTATACTTCGTATATCCATCAGCATCCCTCGGTATTCCCATGAAATCCGACGGCTCAGACAGTCCGGCAGCAAATTCATGATGCACCCAGTACTTCTCTCTGTTCTTCATTATCTCGTCAAATTTGCGGTCGTCATAAAGCACAAACTCCAAACCCTCAGATTCAGCCAACTCTTTACACAATTGCTGAATGCCCATTGTCTTCCCAATTCCGGGAGCGCCAAGAAGCAGCCATGAACCGCGATAGCCAGCAACTTTCCAACTTTCTTTTATCAACGCTTTCACATCTTCTATTTCCAACTCGACCAAATTTTCAACTTCTCTTTCCGACATCCTACTTTTCACCTCTTCTTTCTTTTTCCAATAATGGATATGCTCTTGTTGATTTATAAGCCTTGCTACCTAAAAATGAGTAAGCCTCAAGCAGACTGTTAACGGCAGCATGCTTCCAACACAACGTCATACACCTATTCCAGTCTTGAACTGGACACTCGGCACATATCGCCTTCGATAGTTCTTTCAACAAAGAAACAACATCACTCATTCTCCTCACCCTCCCACTCTACAATCGAGAACATGCAATCGTTTAGCAATCTGTACAGCCGAATCTTCGTCCGCATATCAACTTCAGCATTCCAAATTTTCTTGGCAACACACTCATAGAACATTTTCAACGTGAACTTCCCACCTTCCAACGTCTGTCCAGCTTTAGCAGTCGCCAACGCCTTTTCAACATATTTCTTCGGCATATCTTCAGCCAACATTTCAAGAACTTCAACGTTATCCTTCGCCTCAACCAAATCAAGTTTCGCCAGCCACTGCTTATAACCAACAGCAGCATTCATGACCTCATCGATAATCTCGCCTAAATCACTCAAATCAGCCTTCGGCGTATGTCTTCTATACACGTTCTGCAACTTGCTACCAACCAAGATAGAATGCTCGCTTGGAACATACGCGATAACCTTCAGCGCCTCTGAACCGTCAACGCTGTTCACCACAAGAACACCGACGTATTCGCCTTCTTTCTCCAGCCACCAATATTTACGCCACTTCTCGGCTTTCTCACTTACAGAGAAATTCTGCAACTTTTTTATCTCAGCCTCGACAGCTTCGTTCGGTATCAACTTGTATCCACGACCAAGAATGGCAATCAGCTTTCCATCCTTGACAATCCCCTTGTACTTCGTGTCGCTCCCCTTGTATTTCAACAGCTTTTCTTGATAGCCGTACTCACGCTCAACCGTCTTCTCAACGTCAAACTCAACAACTATTTTCTCACTCAAACCTATACACCCCCTTAACCTTTACACAATTCGGACAATTCTTTTCCAAACACTTCTTAACCGCCATGAAGAAATCGGTCATGTCAATCCTATGCACGAGACAGTAATATTGCGTCTTCATCAGCAACCACCCACTTTTAAAAATCTATCTCCAACCCTCTTGTTAAGATGTCCCTTCACGCAGACGTATTCAATGTGCGTAGGAAGCACTCTAAAACTCTTTATTCTTTCATGACGCTTACACACGTTGCAGTAAAGCTTTGCGTAGTTAAGCTCTAAACACTCATTGCAATTCGGATTTGGTTTCTTGTGCCGGTAGCAACCTCGATACAGAACCTCTTTTCCCGCCATCACGTTTTTTCTGAACTCTTCAAACTCCAAATTTGACTGCCCACCATTTAGACATACAATTTTAACAACCTTCATTCCGTCATCGCCCCCAACGCTGTTTCGTAAATTGCCACAATATCGTCGTTTTCATCAAGCTCTTTTTTCAAGATCAGAAGTCCGTCGTAACCCCACCAGATGTCAGCCAACTTTGCGAACGCATCCACTTTCCTTTCCCAGACCTTCGCCTCGATCACCGCCTTTGAACAGTTGCACTCGTACTCCCAATACTCTTTTCCGTTCAACCTTCTCTTTTTAACCACCGGAATAAATCCACAATTCGGGCATCTGTCCGAAACCAACATCTTTTTCCTATATTGCTTCCAGAAGTCGTGTTCTTTCCAATTTGCTGTTTCTTGGAAACTCCTCTTCCTTCCCATTTCTTACCACTTTCCTTTTGTTTTACGTGAGAAAATATCTCTTATTGAGTATTTAAGACTTACTACCTAAAAATGAGTAAACCCGCTCTTCTAACAAAAAATGGGAAAATGGGCAGAGCTCACTGCTCTTCAAGCCAGTCACTATATTCAACTGCTGTTCCAGCCGTGACAGACGCACCGAAAACTATGGCTGCCCAAACCGTCGGATTCCACGGTAACGGCGCTATCTGGTTTACCGCCGAAGCTAATAGATATAGTGCGCTTCCGAAGACTAAACCTACGACGCTTCCGTAAATCATGCCTTTCATTAGCCTAAACAGCAATCGATGCCCACCGCCATTTCCAGTATTAGACATTCACATCACCTCACGTAACTACTTCGTTTTTCTTCTTTATAAACTTTCTCTTTCGCCTTATTTTTCTACCCCACTGAACAAGATTCCATAGCCGCTCGTTAATATAGCCAAACATCATACAGAACGATTCAACAATGAAAGCTGCAACCACGAATCGCCAGCCAACATCCCACTCTGCAACTATGCAGAAAACCGCCGCCATAACAAACACGTCAACTATTATTTCAAACGCCCTCTGAATCAACACCTTCAAGATGCTCCGCAATCTAGTTTCAGTCACTTCCATAACACATCACCACCGATATAACCAAGAATGTAAATCACAAAATCTTTCAATGTTTGAATAACCGGCTCTTTCTCGGTTGCTTGATACACAAAGTACACAGCAAGAATCATCAGCGAATACGGTTTAAACACTCGCGTCAACACGCCAAGAATAAAATGAACAGCATCTGTCCACCGTAACGACATTTTGAAAGTCTCAACCATAAACATCACCGCCAAGAAATACGCCAGCAAAACATATAGCTGTTTCGCTGTAAGACAGTCTAGAAAACCACACCGACAGAAAAAGGTATTATTCCTCTGTTTTTCTGTTGCATCGTGTAAACAGTTTCGCGGTCAAGAAAACAACGAGGGCGGCTCAGCGGTCTTTCATTGACGCTTTTTGCCTTGCTTCATCGCCGCATTTCATGAAGGACTCGACGGATTGCCTTTGACGAGAGAACGTCTGTCTCATCACCCCACTTCATGGCGGAGCGGTACAAGAACTCGGCGGGGCTGTATCGACGCGGCATCGCTTGCTTCATCGTTCAACCGCATCCGCTTTCATGAAAGGAACGGCTCGGCGGTAAAGTCCTGACGCATAATCCCTTGCTTCATCGCCGTTAACATTCAAGAAGACGGAGCGGTTACTTAAGCCGCTTTTCTTTGACGAGCCGTGTCATAACAGATTCAAACCGATGCCGCCACGTATTATACGCCATCGATTTCTTGTCAGTATAGCTGCTTGCCGTATACCAATGCAACAGTCCACGACCCATTTTCTTGCCTTGAAGCGTATGCATGTCATATGCGTCGTCCGGTACTTGGCTCAGTTCATCATGCCACTGTTGCAGTTCAACATCATCCGGACATTTCTCGAACGCCTCCAGCAGTTCCAACATTTCGTCGGCACGTCTATCCTTCGGCGCATCCGCCAATATCTTGGCAGCACATGCCACGCACCGCAGACAGTCCCAGCCTGTTCCATCGCCGTCTTTACCTTTCCATTCAAGAAATTGCCGGTACAATGCTTCAACCGCGCTTATCACGTCCGACTGACCGACGTCTTCAACCGCAATGACACGCAACCGACGCCACGCCATATACCAGCCGCCTTTCTTCGCCAGCTCAATGGCAAAATACATCGCCTTCTCGGTTTGACCGCGACGAATACATTTCTGCAGCGCCGACTTTAACAGTCCAACCTCAGCTTTTTCTTGGTCGTCAGATACAGTTACAACCTTACCGCTTAAATCAATCTGTTTCATTGTCATATTTGGTCGAATAAAAATACCTCATGAAAGTATTTAAGCCTTTCTACTCATTTCCGAGTAGCCGCAGCAACAGCAAAGAACAGCACAGTCCACGACGAATAACAGTACAGCCAATCAGTTACAGTTTTCATGACAGTATACAGTAGACGACGACAAACAACACAACTAAACACAGTGGTATTCTTCTCGTTGTCTTATTGACGTCTTAACCGTCTTCTTTCATGATGTGCGGCGTCTTCTCTGCTGTCTTATCCGCCAAGAAAAACGATGCGGCACGAAACAAAAAACAGCGGAATCTGCAATACAGCTTCACGAATACTTATTACAGCGCCGGCATCCATTCATGTTCGAGAAAACGGTCATCGTAAATCACGCGACGCATAAATTCAGACGACAGCTTCTCGGCTTTTTCTTTCTCTTCAGACGCCGGTTTCAGTTTCAACTCCGCCAAATCACCGAGAATTGCACGTTCAAGCTGCTTATCCTTCATCGCAAGACGCAGCGCAGTTTCAATCACGTCACTTCTTGTACGTCCACTCTTCTTCGCCAAATCATCAACATAAGACAAAACAACGTCATTCAACGTTATACTGCATGTCGGTCTTTTACGTCTATACTCCGGCGAGCCAGAAACAACACGACTCATATCTTAATCACGTCTTCACAGTTGCTTATTACAGACTACCACTCTTTTAGACCTTCAATAGCATCATTAACATTGCGAACAGCCGCCACCAC
>Ga0123519_10015958_pt1 | contig 10496 bp, 15 predicted proteins | sample YelNatPaOPRAMG02_FD_87396 | JGI IMG/M metagenome (GOLD analysis project Ga0123519, IMG submission 87396) | Hot spring microbial communities from Yellowstone National Park - Yellowstone National Park OP-RAMG-02 (version 2) | ecosystem: Environmental > Aquatic > Thermal springs > Hot (42-90C) ...
GTATATCTTAAGAAGAGGGACGTAACATCAAAAATAAATATGCCAGCTGAAAGGGAGGAGACCAAACTTAGAAATGCCTCATTTTTGTCTTGACAATGGGGGAAAGCTCAGATAGCTAAACAAGGAGAAGGGCAAAAAGTAAGAGAGGTAGTAAATAAGATAAAGAATGATAAAGAGCTTAGCTATTTAGTAGACCTGCATACTACGGTTTATAGACCATGGGGAAGCTATACAGAACTCGAAAAAGGAGAAAGATACAGAATAAAAAGAATAACTGTATACCCGGGAGAGTCTTTGAGCTTACAGATGCATTATCATAGAAGTGAACACTGGATAGTGGTAAAAGGCACTGCAAAAGTAGTTTTAGAAGAAAACGGAGGGATAAAAGAATACTTTGTTCATGAAAATGAAAGTATATACGTTCCAAAAACAACTAAACATCGGTTAGTTAATCCAGGAAAGATTCCGTTAGAGCTAATAGAGGTACAAGTTGGTGAGTATGTGGAAGAGGATGATATTGTTAGATTTAATGATATGTATGGAAGGTGTTAGGAAAATGAGAGGTATGTTTTTTGTCATTCTGAGCGAAGCGAAGAATCTCGTCCTTGTCCTTTTATTGAAAGTTTTTATTTAAAGACATAAAATACACAGAAAGAATATGTAAAATTAGAGGTGAAAATCATGCGAGAAGCTAAAAAATTAGAGGATATTATAAAAGAATTACCAGAAGATTTAATAAAAGAAGTTGAAGACTTTGCATTGTTTTTGTTAGAAAAAAGAAAAAGAGAGGAAACAGAAAAGAAAAAACCAACTCTTTCATGGGCAGGCGGGCTATCTGAATTTAAAGATAAATATACTTCTGTTGAATTGCAGCATAAAGCCTTAGAATGGATGACTGAAGATGTATTTGATAGACACTAACATTTGGTTAGAACTATTACTTGAGAAGGAAAGATCAAGAGAGTGTAGAATTTTCTTTGAAAAGATTGATAGTAAACTTCTTTTTATATCTGAGTTTTCGTTATACTCTATCGGAGTAATCTTGTTTAAACTTAAAAAAGAATCTGTGTTTGACGATTTGTTAGAATATTTATTCAAATCTGAAATATCCATTGCCAGTTTGTCATTAAAAGATATGAAGCAATTGGTATTAATAAAGCAAAAGTTTAATCTTGATTTTGACGATGCTTATCTGTATGTAGTGGCAGAAAAGTTTGGTTTAACCATTGTAAGCTTTGATTCTGACTTTGATAAAACATATCTTGGCAGAAAGACACCAAATGATTTGATATGACAGTTATTATAGGCCATATTTAGAAAATATTAGGAGGAGGTTACTCCAAAAATCCACACCGTCATTTTGCAGCCATGGGAAGAGCCTCTTTTTTATTTTTAAAAAACATTAAAACATGAGATCCTTCGGACTTTGTCCTCAGGATGGCAAAGAATGTGAAAGTATGTTAATAATTGCCTTATATGTCATTCTGAGCGAAGCGAAGAATCTCATTTTTTCTTATTTTTAAAAGAAGAGATCCTTCGGCTTACAGCCTCAAGATGACATGGAAAGGTAAACTTACGAGATTTTGGAACAGCCTTAAATTAGGAGCGAATAGACAATATGTTTATGATAAAATAAGCAGCTTAAAAGTTTTAAAAATATTTTTGAGAGGTTGTGAATGGAGCAAAACAACGAATGTAATGATGAAATTGATTTATTTGAACTGTTTCAAAAACTTTATGAAAAAAGAAAGACAATATTAGGAATTACGGAATAGGCACTAAAATATAAAATCCATGAATATAAAAGAATACAAGGAAAAGCTTTTTAAATCTGATACAAGAAGAAGACTGATTGAAAATTTTTTATCTTTATCAGTACTTCAGATTGCGAACTATATATTACCTTTAATTACTTTACCTTATCTTGTTAGAGTATTAGGACCTGAGAAATTTGGACTTATTGCTTTTTCGCAAGCTTTTATTGGGTATTTTATGATATTAACTGATTATGGTTTTAACCTTTCAGCTACAAGAGATATATCTATAAATAGAGAAAATAAAGAAAAGGTTTCTGAAGTTTTTAGCTCTGTTATGATAATTAAACTTGCTTTAATGATAATATCTTTAATTTTAATATCTGTTATAATATTTTCTTTTGAAAAGTTTAGACAAGATTGGATAGTTTATTACTTAACATTTGGAATGGTTGTAGGACAGGTTTTGTTTCCGGTATGGTTTTTTCAAGGTATGGAGAAAATGAAGTATATAACATTTTTAAACATTCTTGCAAAAGTTATATTTACTGTTGCTATATTTGTGTTTGTTAAAGAAGCGTCTGATTATTTGTATGTGCCAATATTAAATAGTTTGGGTTTTATAATTGCAGGGATACTGGGTTTATGGATTGTGTTTAGAGATTTTGAGATTAGTTTTAAGTTTGTAGGCTTGAAAGAGTTAAAGAGACAGTTAAAAGAGGGGTGGTATGTATTTGCAATTTCTGTACAATCAAACATTTTAAGTTCATCTGGAGTTTTTGTATTAGGATTGTTCGAAAATAAAACAGTAGTTGGCTATTATTCAGCAGTTGAGAGATTACTCAAAGCTTTCCTTTACATTTTTTATCCTATTACACAAACAATCTATCCTTATTCTACTTCTAAGCTAAATAATAACATTTACGAAGGAAAAAAGTTCATAATCAAAGTAGGGGTTATAACCGTTATTATCTCAATATCGTTAGCTTTTGCTCTTATTATTTTTTCTCCTGATTTACTAAGTATAATCTATGGTAAAGATTATGTTGAATACTCTATAATAATCAGGATACTATCAATATGGTTAATTTTTGGGGTAATTAATAATTTTATCGGGATACAATATCTTTCAGGGCTTGGGAAATATGAAGTATATATAAAATCATTTACTTTGTCTGTAATTGTAACTTTATTTATTTATATAGCCTTCACACCATTAATATCTTATTTAGGTATAACATTTGGAATGCTATTTGGAGAGATTACATTAACATTAGCTATGATCTATTATATAAGGAGGCACAAATTATGAAAAAAAGTCTTTTTATTTTTGGTACTCGTCCTGAGGCAATAAAGATGGCACCTGTTATAAAAAAAATTAAAAATTCAAAATTAATGGATGTAAAAGTTTGTGTAACAGCACAACACAGACAGATGTTAGATCAGGTGCTTAATCTATTTGAGATAGAACCGGATTATGATTTAAATATTATGAAACCGAACCAAGATTTGTATGATATCACAAGTAATGTACTACTCTCAATAAAAGATCTCTTAAAAAAGGAAAATCCTGATATTGTATTTGTTCAGGGAGACACAACAACAACATTTGCTGCAAGCTTAGCGAGTTTCTATCAAAAGATACCGGTTGCTCATATAGAGGCCGGCTTAAGAACTTATAATATTTATTCTCCTTTCCCGGAAGAAATAAATCGTCAACTAACTTCAAGGATAGCTACCTATCATTTTGCACCTACAAAAAGAGCGAGGGATAATTTAATAAAGGAAGGAATAGATGAGAGCAAAATTTATGTTACTGGGAATACTGTAATAGATGCTTTATTGGAAGTAGTTGAAAAAATTAAAAATAAGGATATAAAAATCAAGGGCTATAATATCACTGATAGAAAATACATATTAGTAACTGGCCATCGTAGAGAGAATTTTGGGAAGAGTTTCGAAAATATGTGTAATGCTTTAAAAGAAATTGCCCAAAATAATCCAAATATAGATATAGTATATCCTGTACATTTAAATCCAAACGTACAAGAACCTGTTTTTGAAATTTTAAGCAATATTCCTAATGTTTATTTAATAGAGCCTTTAGATTATGAGTCATTTGTTTATCTTATGTACAACTCTTACATAATATTAACAGATAGTGGTGGAATCCAAGAAGAAGCTCCCTCATTAGGTAAGCCTGTATTGGTAATGAGAGACACAACAGAACGCCCGGAGGCTGTAGAAGCAGGTACTGTTAAGTTAGTTGGAGCAAACAAAGAAAAAATTGTTAAAGAAGTTGAAAATTTATTGTATAATAAAAGTGAATACGAAAAAATGAGTAGAGCGATAAATCCTTATGGAGATGGAAAAGCCAGCTTAAGGATATTAGACGCTATTTTAAAGCAAGATTGGAGTAAATAAATGATTGAAATCGGCTATTTAAGTGATTATCCTTTCTATGTTGGTTTTGGTGGCAAGGAAATACAATTGCTTAGCTATCTCAAATATATAAATAAAAGTTCAAATGTTTTTAAAATTAAACTTTTAAATCACTGGGACAAAAGAGAATTAGATAGTGTAGAAATTTTACATTTCTTTGGACATGGCAATTTTTACCATATTTATAAGCCGCTTAAAAGTAATGCAAGAGATAAGAAAATAATCTTATCTCCAACTATATATTACCAAGGTTGGAAATTTGGTAAATTTGCTTTTTTTATTGGCTCAAATTTACCATTTCGTAATTCTTACAGAAATATTAAGTTTGAGATAGAAAACTCTGATTTAGTAATAGTAAATAGCAATAGCGAAAAAGAAAAAATTTTTAAAACAATCACTTCTAACGCAAAAGTAGAGGTTATACATAACGCTATAGAAGATGATTTTTTGCTAATCGAGGATGACGAAAAAGATGAATTTTTAAAAAAATTTAATTTAGAAAAATTTTCTTATGTGTTAAGTGTTGGTATGCTTGATGAAAGAAAAAACTCAATAAATATGATTAAAGCTTTCTTAAATGTTCAAAAAGATTTAGATAAAAAGCTTGTCATCATAGGATCTCCTCGTTTCTCGAGAAAGGAGAATTATGACTTATTCAAAAAATTAATAGACAATAATAAAAGTATAATACACATACCTTATATAAATAAAGAGACTGAATTGAGCTTATTAAAATCGGCATATTATAACTGTGCTTTCCATTATCTGCCAAGCCACATAGAGACTCCGGGGATTAGTAACTTAGAGGCTTTATCCTATGGTAAAAATATTGTAGTAGGTAAATGTCCACCTGTTGAAGAGTATTTTGGAAGCCATGCAGTTTATTGTAATCCTAAAATCATTGGAAGCATAGAAAGAGCTTTGGTAGAGTGTAATAAAATGGCTTACTACAATGAGGCTAACAAAGAGTTAGTTAAATCCAATTTTATCTACTCAAAAGTTATGAAAAAATTACTGGAAATTTATGAAGATATTAAAAATAGGTGATTGCTCAAAATAGTACACGTATACTATAGTAATAAGTAGTATAGGAGGTAAAACATGAATTTGGTAGAATTACTACAGATAGCGTCATCTGAAGAAAAAGCAGAGGAATTTTTAAGAGAAAAAGGCGTACTTAAAACGTTTGATAGCTGTCCTTTCTGTCATGCCAAAAACGTTGGTAAAATTAGAAGAAACTTCTACAAATGCTATAAATGTAAAAAAGAATGGAGTGTTAGAAAAGACAGCATCCTTGAAGATTTTTAAAAGTTCCATTCTCTATATTCATATTGGCTGTAAAACTATTCATTCTTGAAGCTGTTGCTCATAAAGCACATAAAGAGCTTGATTTGGCTTACAATACTACGCACAAGATCTACACAAAACTTAGACAGTGTATATATAAATTTGTCTCAAAAGATGACCAGCTTTTATCAGGAGAAGTAGAAGTGGATGAAAGCTATTTTGGAGGAAAAAGGAAAGGCAGTAGAGGAAGAGGAGCAAAGAATAAAATTCCTGTGTTTGGAATTCTTGAAAGAAATGGAAAAGTCAAAGTTGAGATAGTAAAAGATGTATCTGCTGAAACACTACTGAGAGAAACCATAAAGAAAGTAAAGAGAGGAGGTTTGATATATACAGATAAATTCAAAAGTTATGATGGTCTTGTGATGTATGGATTTAAGCATGAGAGAATAGATAAAACTGTAAAGTTTGCAAATGGTAAAGTGTATATAAATGGCATAGCAGGGTTTTGGAGTTATGCAAAGGAGAGGCTACTAAAATTTCATGGTGTAAGTAAGGACAATTTTATCTACTATCTAAAAGAGCTTGAATTTAGGTATAACTTTAGGGATAACATTGATGATAGTTTATATACTTGTTTAGGTGGAATAAATGGAGGAATTACCTAAAAATACATAGCTTATATATCTCAGAAAGTCTAAGAATAAAACTATTAACTTTTATCCAAAGCGGTGATAATTTAGGTTTTGCTGGTGGCAATAATGTTGGAATTAGGTATGGAAAGGATTTTGATAGTATTATTCTTTTAAATAATGATACAGTGATAAAAAAAGATGCTATTTCAATTTTGGTTAGTGCAAGGCTGAAATTGGGAGAAAAAGCAATATACGGAGGAAGAATCTATTATTATTCTAATCTTGATAAAATATGGTATGATGGGGGAAAATTTAACGAGTGGACAGGTAGGTCTAAGCATTTAAACATGAAAAGATTAAAATCAGAAATTGAAAATAATCATGACATAAAAGCAGTAAATTTTATTACTTTTTGCTATGTTTTAATCCCAAAATTCATTTTAGACAAAATCGGTCTACTTGATGAGTCTTATTTTATGTATGTAGAAGATTTAGATTATTCATATAAAGTGTGGAAATCTGGATATAACCTATACCATATAAAAAATTCAGAAATTTGGCATAAGGTAGGTACAAGCTCAGAAGAAGAAATCAATAAGTTTTGGGCATACTGGTATTATAGGAATAGTTTGAGGTTTAGGTTGTATAAACAAAGGGGGTATAAAAAATTCATAGCCTTACTTCTTATTATTCCGGCAAGGTTAAGGATAATATTTAGAACTCCAAAGCTCTTCAAAGTTATATTTATGAGTTTTTTAGATGCTATTAAAAAGTAATACGAAAAAGTATCTTTATTTGTATTTTTACTTTTACTTTATTCTAAATGCATGTTGGCTATTGTTATCTATTTTCATTTTCCGTTTTAATGATCTTAAGCTGACCTTAATACTATGTTTATCTATAATAGGGGTAAATACTCTATTAAGTGTTATAGTTATAAAAGTTTTAAGAAGAAAAAATTTAATTCCACATCCCGTATTTATACCGAATATAATTTTCTTAACCTACCCCTTAAATTTTTTGATGTATAGTGAATATTATAACGATATTTATAAATATAATTCGTTATTAAGTGCTTTATATTACTCTATGCTATCAAATGTTGCATTTAACTTATCTTTCATTGCATTCCTTATTATCAAAAACTTTTTTACAACATTTTTAAAATCTGATATAGTACATTACAACGAAAATAAGTTTAAGAAAGTTTTAACTAATGTAACTGGCGCTTTAAACGATAGTGCAGTAAAGAAGCTAATTATATATTTAGCTTTCATGTTATATTCTTTTGGATTAGTGACAGGTATAGGAACCACTCATGCATCAGTTACTGACATGAAATTAAGTTTAATTATTATTTTTATGCAGGTACTAAAACCACTTTCATTAATTATTATCATAAGGGAAATACTGATAGAAAAAAGATATCATCTTATTTCCATTGTACTGTTGCTTTTATTTTTATTTGGTTCGTTTTTAAGTGGATCGAGAGCGGGTTTCTTACCTTTTATCTTTACTGTTTTGTTTTTATATAGTGCTTTTAATAAAAAGATACCCAAAAACTTCGTATTCGTAGTTGTAGTTTTTCTTCTTGTTCTTTTATCTTCATTAATCGCTAGCTTGTCGGAAGTTTATCGGATGTATGTAACATTTGGAGGAAAATATAATGTTAGTATCATTGATAAGATAAAATAGTCTCTAATGTATTATCTGAATATTGAGATCGAATATCCCCTTTTTCTATATTTTATCTTCTGATAAATAGGATAAGTATGTTTGAACCCCTAGTTAGAACTTTTGAATATACTGGAATATACGTCCCATTTCAGCATGGAAAAACAATTCTTCTCACCTTGGAAGCTTTTATTCCTAAAGTCATTTATCCTGAAAGACCTGATACAAATATAGGTAAATGGTTTGGGGAAATGTATAATTTTTCACAAGGCAATGCATTTATATCTCTCGGTTTGCTTGGAGAGTTTTACTTGAATTTTGGGATTTACGTTGGAATTATTAGCGTTTTTATCTTAGGGTTAATAAATATGTACGTTTACAGTAAACTTAAAAGACTCTTTGGTAACTTGGGAATATTATACATTTACTATACTTATTACTCTCTTTTTATTTTAGGATTCAACGAAAGTTACTTCGCCTATGCTGTAAATACATTCATTAAGATTTCAATTATATTAATTGTGCTTATTATAATAACTTTATTTTTTAAAATAACTCTTTCCAGCAAGGTGAATTATTGATAGTAGAATATTATAACAAGATGAAAACACAAGTGCTAATAGATATGACTTCCATCTATGGACGCAGTATAACGGGTATTGAAGTATTTGCTCTTGATTTATACAACACATTGTGTGAGTTTAAAGATTATAAGGTAAAGAAGATGATAAGATATAAAAATATAGATAATAATTCTGAAAATACTATGCTTTTAAGCTCAAAAAGCAGGCTAATAGCAGAACAGTTTCTAATTCCAGTTGTTCTCAGAAAGGTTTCCGCACAACTTGCTATATTTGCAGTTTTCCCACCGGGACCGTTAGCTTACTGCCTAAAACCACGCAAAAGCAAAATCGCAGTTGTTATACACGATACAGTACCTTGGAAATACTATGATATTTATCTTCAAAAGCTAAAATCTATCTTAAGCCACTTTTTGACCTTGCAATTAAAAAAGCTGATTTTATACTAACGGTTAGTAAGAGCGTAAAGGAAGAATTAGAAGAATTATTTAAATTAAACCATATTTTTTATATAGGAGAGAAAATATCAGAAACATATGCAAGAAACAATATAGATAAATGTTCTAGCAATATATTGGAAAGATTGAACTTGAAAGGAGACAATTATCTTTTATCTGTTAGTACTTTAGAACCAAGAAAGAATTTTAAATATTTACTTAAAGTATATTGGAAATTAACAAAGTTAGGTTTTAACAAAAAACTAGTATTAGTTGTACGTCAAGGTTGGGACAATGATATATTTAAAATTATTAATAAATTTGATTTAAAAGATAAAATTATATACACAGGATATGTTACAGATAAAGATGTGATTACTCTTTATAAAAATTCGTATTCATTTGTATTATTGTCTATATATGAAGGATTTGGGAGACCTCCATTGGAAGCCTTAGCATGCGGAACAAATATTATCGTAAGTGATATACCAGCTTTTAGAGAAAATTTAGGTATATACGAAAACAAGAATACATTATTTGTGCCTTTAGAAAAGGAAGATTTGGCTGTGAAGATTATATATAACAGTATAGAAACATTACACAAAAACAAGGACATAGATATATATACAGAACTATCAAAAAATTTTGAAGAAAACATATCACATTTTTTAGATCTAGTAAAAAAAGGTTAGGCTTATGGATCATGTTAAAGCTTTCAATATCAAATTTAATGGATTAACTAAAGAATATATTTTTTCCTTACTGAAGCAAAAAGATTTTAAATTGATTATAACAACAAATGCAGAATTTACAATATTAGCTAATGAAAATGAAAGATTTATGGAAATTCTAAACAAAAATACAGTTACAATAGATTGACAAATTCCTTATTGGTTGATAAAGTTAAAATATAAAAATATAAAAATAGAAAAACTATCTGGATCAGATCTTATATACGATTTATGTGAAGAGGCAAACAAAAAAGGATTTAAAGTATTTTTACTTGGTGGCTTGGAATCTTCAAACGTAAAATCCAAAGAAAGGTAAGAAGTTTATTTTCTGAACTTATTATAGACGGTTATTCACCACCTTATTATCCTTACCCATTCCCAGAGGATTTGAATAAAATAATTATAGATAAAATCTCTAAATTTTCGCCGGATATATTATTTGTAGCCTTTGGCCCTCCAAAACAAGAATTTTGGGCTGATGACAACAAAGAGCTTTTAGAAAAAATAGGCGTAAGGATTACTATAGGGGTTGGTGGGGCATTTGAAATGGTTGCTGGTGTAGAGAAAAGAGCTCCTAAGTGGATACAAAAAATGGGATTAGAAGGGCCGTGGAGAATATATCAAAATCCAAAAAGATTTGAAAGATTTCTAAGACTTTACAGATTTTTTAAGTATATATTTGATTAAAAGGGAGGTCATAATATGCTAATCCGCTCAGTAGTACCTTTGAGACTTGGACTTGCAGGCGGTGGTACAGATGTTAGCCCTTACTCGGACATCTACGGGGGTGCTGTTTTAAATGCTACAATTTCTATGTATGCCTATGCCACCATTTAGCCAAGAAACGACGGAAAAATTGAAATTATTTCATTTGATAGAAACGAATCTGTGTTAACAGATGCTATACCTGAGCTTGAGATTAACGGAAAGCTTGATATTATAAAAGGTGTTTACAATA
>Ga0123519_10015959_pt1 | contig 10496 bp, 7 predicted proteins | sample YelNatPaOPRAMG02_FD_87396 | JGI IMG/M metagenome (GOLD analysis project Ga0123519, IMG submission 87396) | Hot spring microbial communities from Yellowstone National Park - Yellowstone National Park OP-RAMG-02 (version 2) | ecosystem: Environmental > Aquatic > Thermal springs > Hot (42-90C) ...
CCCCGCCACGGACAATGCATCAGGTAGGCCGCCCGGCCCTGTTGCTCGCCCCAAAAGGAATAGCTGGCGCCCGAAGTTCCGTCGGTGCCGGTCCAACCCAGAGGGAACTGCTGTTCCGGTTGCCCGCTGTAAGCGTAGCCGACGGCATACACGCCCAGCTCCTCCAGGTTCATCACCGCTGCGTCCGGGTTGATGACCGGCTGCGCCGCGGCCGGCCCGGCCAGCAAACCCGCCAGCAGCGCGCCGGCGAGCCGAGGTTGAGAATACCCTTCACTGCCCACGCCGCACATGTTCGCTCTGACACCAATGCCCCACCGCCCACACTCCGTCCAGCCTGTTTACTGGTTTAAGGCCAGCCCGTCCTGTGTTTTAAACCGCGTGTCCTACCCGTGAGCCCGCCCACCCGACGGCCTTCAACTCTGTTTTTCCGAGCTCCGCGGTCGCGGTAGGTGCAAAAAGGCCTGTACCATCTTGGACCTTGGCTGCCGCACCGCCCGTACGACCCACGTAGCCCCGACGCCTAAAAGAACCCAGAGATAACGTCCTCGGCGCGAGACTGAGCCGCTTGTCGGGCATTGGTCGGCGGGCTGTTAATCCCCTTCACCGCTAAAGCGACGCATTGTTCGAAACGACCAATGCGGACAAAGCTTGCCAGTGGCTGGCCAGAAGCGCCTCCCCGCTGACCTCTTGATGCGCCACGCCGGACAAACAACTCAGGCCATCAACTCCCGACGGACTTGTCATTGGCCTGCCCGCAGCAAGTCCAGCAACAGCATGTGCAACCGCAACTGCCGCCCCAACACCAACTGCCGATACACCCGGCCAAACTGCCCTAGCCGTTCCCCGCACCGCGCTGACCTCCAGCCGCCACCGCAATGGCTCCAGCGGTAACGGCTGCGCTGAGGGCCTGCCGTCCAACAGCGCATCCAGTTCCCACCGCCCCGCCTATCTCCTGGATCTCCTCCGACGTCGGCTTGTTTAGGCGCTGGGCCCCTTGATGGCGTGGTATCGGGCGTGAGGATGCACTGGACCAACGACCACTCCGTGTAGTGGTGGGGCCAATCAGTTCCCTATGGTGCCTATGGTGGGGTACAAGCAGCACGGCACATGTGCGGGCTGCCGTGGCGCCTGCAGTGGGGTCTCCTGCACCACAGGCACTCCTCGGTAAACGGGCCGCAACTCCCCAAAACACGGACGCCGCTTGCCCGGCAGACTTCTCGCCATTTCGCCATGCACTGAAGAACTTGGGCAAGCGCCGCCGCGGCGGCCGGCCCGGTGGCCTTGCCGATGACAGTGGGCCTTCTCGCCCTTATGCTAGCGGCGCGCATGACGGACCCTGTGACCATTGGGTTGAGCTGCCTGGGCGTGCTGTTCATCGGGCTGTCCAAGGCCGGATTCGGCACTGGGCTGGGCATGTTGACCACGCCGCTGTGCACGCTGGCCTTCGGGGCAGCCGGCCAGCCGCCCAGCTTTGCCCTGGGCACGTTGTTGCCGTTGCTGTGCGCGGGCGATGCGTTCTCGCTATATCATTACTGGGGAAAGTGGGACCGGCGCAACCTGGTTTATTTGTTGCCGGGTGTGGTGGTGGGCGTCGTGGTGGGGGCGCACCTGATGAACCGGTTTTCCAGCCGCCAACTCAATGCCGTGATCGGCCTGTTGGCGGTGCTGTTTGTGGTCTTTCAGGTAGCCAGGGATTACATTTTCCGCGCCGAAGGTGTGTTCCGGCCCAACGCACTGATTGGACTGCCCTTCGGCTTGGGCACCGGGTTGACCTCCACCTTCGCTCACGGGGCCGGGCCGGTGGTGAGCATGTTTCTGGTGCCTCAGCGGTTGGCCAAGGAAACTTACGTCGGCACCACCGTGCTGATCTTCACGTGGGTAAACTGGATCAAGGTGCCGTTCTTTGTGCAGCAAGGCGTCATTACACGGCAGACACTTTGGGCCGCTTTGCTGTACCTGCCCTTGGTGCCGATGGGCGTTTGGCTTGGGTTGTGGCTCAATCGGAAGTTTTCCGAGGAGCTCTTCCTCAAGGCAGTCTATGCCATCACGCTCCTGACCGGACTGCAACTGCTGTTGGATTTCAATCTGGCTCGGCTGCTGCGTTAAGCGGCGGGGCGGGCGGCTGCGCGTGTTCGAGCCAACTGCCGGGCCAAGCGGATCGCTGCGCGCATGCTGGCCTCGTTGGCGATGCCCCGGCCGGCGATGTCGTAGGCCGTGCCGTGGTCAGGCGAAGTGCGAATGAACGGCAAGCCCAACGTCCAGTTCACGCCTGAGTCGAACGCCACCAGTTTCAGTGGAGCCAAGCCTTGGTCGTGGTACATGGCCACGACCGCATCAAATTCCCCGCGCCACGCCTGATGAAACAGGGTGTCGGCTGGGTGTGGCCCCGATACATCCAATCCGGCGGCCTGCGCGGCCGCTATGGCCGGGGCAATCAGCCGGGGCTCCTCGTCGCCGAATGCACCCCCTTCACCAGCATGTGGGTTCAGGCCGCAAACCCCCACGCGGGCTCGAACCAGGCCTAGGTCGCGACACGCTTCGACGGCGCGCTGGATGGCCAGTTGCACTTGCTGAATCGTCAGTCGCACCGGCACGTCCCTCAGCGCCAGATGCGTGGTGGCGAGAGCCACCCGCAACCACCGGCCTTGCTCATCGGCCCCCAGCAACATCATGATCACGCGGGCCCCGCCTGCCACCGCTGCCAAGAATTCCGTTTGGCCCACAAACGGTTGGCCGCTACGCACGATGGCAGCTTTGTTGACCGGCGCGGTCACCAAACCCGCCACCTCACCGCGCAGGGCGCGCCGGGCGCCGTCTTCTAACCAGGCCACCGCCGCCCGGGCTGCCTCAGGTGCCCCAGGAGCCAATTGGTCTGGTAGCGCTCGGTTCAGTGGGTTATGCACCAGTAGCCGCGCGGCGGCGGAACCTTCACTTAGCGGTTGCCAGTCCAAGTTCAGGCCGAGCTGGTGGCGGATGCGGCGCAGCCAGCCTTCATCCCCCAAGATTAGGTACCGGGTATCGTCAGCCGCCAACTCGGCAGCCAGTGCTTTCAAGGTCACTTCCGGGCCGATGCCCGTCACATCCCCCAGCGCAATGGCCAAACACAGCGACATGGCTTCACGTCAGCCGCAAACGCGGCCCGAGCACCGAAGCGGCCTCGAATTGGAGGCCTTCGGCTTGGGCCGCCCGGTTCGGCATCCGGACTCGGATTAAACATATGGGGTTCACTGGTCCAACGCGCAGGCTTGCAGCGCGCCTACCCCTCGGCAGCAGGCCGGCTTCTAGAAGTATCGGATGAAAGCTTTGTTGCGCAGTCGGCCAAGCCAGCGCGACTGCAGGCGGGCCCGTTCCGAGGCGATGAGGGTCTTTTCGATTTCATCCCGCACTTCTTCGAGCGTCCGGGTGCGGGCTGGCCGGCGGTCTTCGACCTTCATCACATACAAGGCCTCAGGCGGCACGGGCATCTGCTGGAGCGCCGCTGGCGGATCAGGTTGTTTTTCCTGCAATAGCTCGCCCTTGGCCGAGTAGCTGCGAGCCAACGCGACCTTCCCGGCCCGGTCGAACACGTAGGCCCAGTAACCTTCCGCGCTCTCCGGCGTCAGGCCCACAATGTCACTATGCTGTCCCACCTTCAGCCCAAAAGCCACATCAGCCAAACCGCGCTTGAGGGTCGAGCGGTCCGTCCAGTCCCAATCCCCACCATGCCGACCGGTGGACCCCTCTGAATAGACCGCGGCCATCTCGGTGAACGAAGCGCCCTCGTCAAGCTTGGCTACAATCTCGCGCATCCGCCCCAGCACCTGGGCAGCCGCACCGGGCGGCACCGTCAAGATAATCATCCGCAGCTTGATCTGTTCAGGCACCTTGAACTGGGCCAGATTGGTAGCGTAGTAGCGCTCGATCTTGGCGGGCGAGACCAAGACCGCCTGGCTGACCTGCTTGGCGCGCATGTAGTTGACCACCAGCTCCTCGCGAATCCGCTGCCGCAGCATCTCGTAAGTGATCCCCTCCTCGCGTAACGTGCGGGTCAGTGTCGCCCGGTCGCCGCCATACCGTTCACGAATGCGGTTCTTGATTTCCTCTTCGACAATCGTGTCGGGGATGGTGCCGCCTTGAGCCTTGAAATCGTCCATGATGAGCTGGCGCTCCACTAAATCTTCCAGCGCGCGGCTGAAGGTCTCGCGCCGTTTCTGCTCGAAAACCTCAGGCTGATTAACATACGTGCGGGCAAACACTTCCACCGCCGGCAGTGCGTGCTGCTCGACCTGATAGAAGGTGATCACCGCGTCGTTGGCTAAGGCCGCAAGCCCGTTGATCAACCGCGGTTGCCCATGCGCCAACGCCGCAGTAAACAACCCCACCATAATCCCAGCCCCAATCGCTCTCATTGCTGAGCCGAGCCGGATGCTAAGAGGCAGCCTCCGGCCAGTCAAGCTGCCGCCCAACCCACCTTCCGCCATGAGGAAAAGGCCTATCGTTCTACGTGAGGCCAGCGCTACGTCAGCGGCACAGGACCCTTCCGCTGAACACCAAAGCTCTTTGGGCCCAGGTCAACCGAGATCAACCCCTCACCTAATCTCCGCATGAACTCATGGGATAACCCGGCCTTGACTGTCCATTCGAGACAACCCCCCAAAGGCTCGGAAGACGAAAAATGCCCAAAGGGCCACACAACCCGAAGCACCGGCCTTGCGCGAGCCCACCGACTGCAGCGCTTTAACCTCGGGGCGCCACTGGCCATGGGGAGACCGGCCGTCGCCCGGCCGGTTTCAGCCGTTGCCCGACCCCCCAGCCTCGGCCACACACCCAACGGCCAAATACCCGAAACGCGAACGGCTGCCAAACCTGTCTATCTCTGGGCTCTTGGCGTTGTGCTGGCCTTTGAGCGCTTGGGTGCCAACGGATAGGGTGCGTGGCGGGGCGCAGCCCTAGTGCACCCGATCCGACCAGGTTCACAGAACAAAACAAAGCAAACAACGAGTCGGGCTGAGTTGCCCGACACCGCCGACCCCACGACGCCAGCAAGCTGGCGCTCCCAGAGACGGTTAAATGACCGGTGTAGGAGCCGGCCCTTCAGCGAACAGCCAGCTCAGGTTCGGGGTGCGCCGCTTCGACTACCCAGGCCGGCGCTTCGCCTGCCCTGGACTACTTGTCCGCCGCCTCACGGCGGCGGCTACCGGTTCCATCCCTAGCCGCCGACGTAAGTCGGCGGAACAATCGGTTGCCCCGCGGCGTCAGTGGGCGGATCGACCCCGGGTCCACTACGTCCACCGCCGGGCTCGGCAGATCATCGGCCTGAAGGCACCGCGGAGCGGTGCCCTGATGGTCGCCGTCGGTTTTAACCCACAGGCCGCGTGCAGCCCAACCCCGTCCGTCCCGGCTCGCCGCTGGAATGCATCCATCACCGGTTTCAGGCGTCGCTCCGCGACGCAATGTGTTTTTGGGCTCTGCGGCCACCGTGGGCTGAGGCCCACGGCTACCGTCAGGCCGTCGCTGCGCGACGGTCCGGCCAACATGCTCGCCGGTCCATCGGCGCCAGCCCCCACTCCGTAGCCGCTGACGTGAGTCGGCGGATGAAAGCCCCATCGGTTCTGTCAGGTCCGCCGCCTGACGGCGGCGGCTACGGTTGCCCGGTTTCCGTCTTCGGTCCTCTGAACTCGATGCTCCATGTCCCATGCGCCAGGCTCCATGCGCGATCCTCTAAGGGCGATGGTGCTTGTGCCCAAGTCGCCCGTGCTTCAGGGCGCTGCCGATGCTCGGCCCGAAAGAAAAGCACGATTCGGGAATAAGCCCGCAGACAGGTTAGCGCCGGCGCTTGCGCCGAGAATAACTGACTGGGCTGGCTGCGACAGCAGATGCTGGTTGACCTGAGCCTTGGCCCAGGCCGAACTGACGTTTCAGTTCGCGGATTTGGTCGCGGAGTAGGGCGGCCTTTTCGAATTCGAGGTTATCAGCCGCCTCCAACATCTCGGCCTCCAGCTCGCGCAAGGTCTCAGTGAGGTCGAAATCGCCACCGGCATCGTTGATGACCGCGGCGGCTCTTTGGAGGCCTTGACGTTGGGCCAAGCTTTCTTCGATGGGCCGGACCACACTGCGCGGGGTGATGTTGTGTTGGGCGTTGTAGGTCAGTTGCTTTTGGCGGCGATACTCCGAGATGGCCAAGAATTCCCGGATGCTGTCGGTCATCACGTCCGCATACAGGATCACCTCGCCGTTGAGGTGCCGGGCAGCGCGACCGGCGGTTTGGATGAGGCTTGTGGTCGAGCGCAAGAACCCTTCTTTATCGGCGTCCAAGATCGCCACCAACGCCACCTCCGGCAGGTCCAAGCCTTCGCGCAGCAAGTTGATGCCCACCAACACGTCGAATTCGCCTTTTCGGAGTGCGCGGAGGATCTCCACCCGCTCGATTGCATCGATTTCGCTGTGCAAATAGCGCACGTCAATACCCAGCTCGCGCAGGTAATCGGTCAGTTCCTCCGCAGTGCGTTTGGTCAAGGTGGTGACCAGCGTGCGTTCCTTGCGTTCCACGCGGAGCCGGATTTGATGAATCAAATCGTCAATCTGGCCTTGGAGCGGTTTGACCGTGACTTTGGGATCGACCAACCCGGTGGGCCGGACCACTAGCTCGGCCACGCGGCCTTCCGACCAAGCCAGTTCCTTCGGCCCGGGCGTGGCGCTGACGTAAATGGTCTGGCCCTGGAGGGCCTGGAATTCCTGGAAGTTGAGCGGGCGGTTGTCCAACGCGCTGGGCAGGCGGAATCCGTATTCGACCAACACCCGTTTGCGCGACATGTCCCCTTCATACATGCCGCCCAGTTGCGGGATGGTGGCGTGCGACTCGTCGATGACCAACAGATAGTCTTTCGGGAAAAAGTCCAGCAGCGTGCTCGGGCGCGAGCCTGGGGGCCGACCGGCCAAGTGGCGCGAGTAATTCTCGATGCCCGAGCAGTAGCCCATCTGCTCGATCATCTCCAAGTCGAACTCGGTGCGCATCTTCAACCGCTGGGCTTCCAGCAGTTTACCCTGCTTTTCGAACCAGGCTACCCGCTCTGCCAACTCTTCGCGGATGGATAGGATCGCCCGCCGCAACTTGTCGCCCGGGGTGACAAACTGTTTGCCGGGGAAGATGGTCACATGCTCCAGACTTTCCAACGTGTGCCCGGTCAGCGGATCAAACCGAGTTAGGCGCTCGATTTCATCGCCGAAAAACTCGATCCGCAGTGCGTCCTCGGTGTGGGCCGGGTGCACCTCCACCACGTCGCCCCGCACCCGGAACTGGCCCCGTTCGAAAGCGACATCGTTGCGACTGTATTGCAAGTCCACCAACCGCTCCAACAGATATTGCCGAGTGCAGGCTTGCCCCACCCGCAACGGCACCACCATCTCTTCGTAGTCCTCCTTGCTGCCAATGCCGTAAATGCACGAGACGCTGGCCACCACGATCACGTCCCGTCGCCCAAACAAGCTGCTCATGGTCGATAGCCGCAGCCGCTCGATCTCTTCGTTGATCGACGAGTCTTTCTCGATGTAGGTGTCGGTGCGCGGGATGTACGCCTCGGGCTGATAGTAATCGAAGTAGGAGACGAAATACTCGACGGCGTTATGGGGGAAGAAGCTCTTGAACTCGGCATACAGTTGGGCCGCCAGGGTCTTGTTGTGCGAGATGACCAGCGTCGGCCGGTTCAGCTCCGCAATCACGTTGGCTATCGTGAACGTCTTGCCTGAGCCGGTCACCCCCAGCAACGTCTGGTGCCGGTGCCCCTGCCGCAGCCAATTCACCAGTTGGGCAATGGCCTGGGGTTGGTCCCCCGCCGGTTTGTATGGAGCTACCAGTCGAAACATGGGCGTCCACACCCCTTGGCCTGGGGCAAAAGCGGCCCTGGCTGACCGCGCCCTGAGCCCTCCCGGCTCACCAGCGCGACTGCTGGCCCCAGCATGGCCTTACACCGTAGCTGCTTCATCATTAACCCAACCTACCAAGCATGCCCGGTTTGACAAGGCCACACCTTGGGCCTGACCGGCTGTGCGGCCCGGCTCAGTTCTTGCACGGGAGGGCAGAACTGGATGCGGTGCAAGCGCACGCGCCAGCGCACGGTGCTCCCAAAGCTGTGCGCACGCAGCCCCGCTTGGGCACCCAGCCCCAGTGCGAAACTGCCGCAGGCGCTCGAACCGACGCGGAGCCCCGGCGTCGCTGCCACCTGCCCGCCCTAGCCCCCAGCTCCGCCTCCGCCGGATCATGCCATTGGTGACACTGCCGGCAATAGCCGTGGCTGTGGCGCAGGGTGCTCAAGCCAACAACAGCCGCGGAAAACTGCGCTGACGGCCGGGCATCGGACTGCTCAGTTGCTGCCTGCAAGCCGACGCCCCGGCAGCGCAGGGGGCATGGGACTTGGCACTTTGCAACGGGCTGGGTTTGGCGTAGGTTAGTTGGGCGAGGCGTCGGATGCCCAGTGTGTTCATCAAAACCTATGGCTGCCAGATGAACGAGCGGGACAGCGAAGCGGTGGCTGCCCAGCTCGTGGCCAAGGGCTATACCTTGGCCGAGTCAGAGGCCGTGGCGGACGTAATCTTGCTGAACACATGCAGCGTGCGCGAGCTGGCCGAGCAGAAGGCCCTAGGCAAAATGGCCAGTTTAGCCGCTGAGGTGCGGGCGCATCGGCCTGGGGTGATTTTGGGGTTTATGGGTTGCATGGCGCAGCGGCAGGGGCGCCGTTTGCTGGAGCGCTTTCCGGAGGTAGCCTTGGTGACCGGCACGCAAAAGGTTCATCGGGTGGCCGACTACGTGGAGGAACTGTTGGCTGGGCGGCGTGATCGGATTGTGGACGTGGGGTCTGAACCGGATGGCTCGGTGCACCCGCATTTGCACCTGCAGCAGAATCGAGGGCTGAGGCCGGTGACGGCCTTTGTCAGTATCATGGAGGGCTGCAATCACCGGTGTGCCTTTTGCGTGGTGCCCACCACCCGCGGGCCGGAGCGGAGCCGCCCGATAGCCGACATTGTGGCTGAATGCCGCCAACTGGCCGCAGCCGGGGTCAAGGAAGTGACGCTGTTAGGCCAGGTGGTGACCAGTTACGGGCGGCGGGAAATCCCAGTGCGGGACGGCAAATCGCCCTTTGTCCAACTTCTGGAAGCAGTCCATGAAGTCGAAGGCCTGGAACGCATCCGGTTTACCGCATCGCATCCGATTGGTTACGGCGAGGATTTGATCGAGGCGTATGGTCGGCTGCCCAAGCTAGTGGAAAGCGCGCATTTACCCGTGCAGAGCGGCAGCAACCGGATTTTGCGCCTGATGCGCCGAGGCTACACGCGGGAGCGGTATCTTGAGCTAGTGGCCAAATTGCGTCGGGTGCAGCCCCGGCTGGGCCTGTGCACCGACATTATCGTGGGGTTCCCCGGCGAGACCGAAGAGGACTTCCAGCAGACGCTGTCCCTGATGGAGGAGGCCCAGTTCGACCAAGCGTTCCTGTTCAAATACTCGCCTCGGGAAGGTACCGCCGCAGTGGACTTACCGGACCCGGTGCCCCAGCAGGTCCGCGAAGAACGGCACCAACGGGCCTTGGCCTTGATGAACCAGTTGGGCCGACGCAAATACGAAGCTTGCGTGGGCCAGATCATGCAAATCTTGGTCGAAGGCCCCAGCAAGAACAACCCAGCCCGATTGATGGGCCGCACCCGCTGCAACAAGATCGTCGTGTTCGAAGGGTCCCCGCGCCACTACGGGCAGTTATTGGATGTGCGGATTGTTCGAGCCGGGTCCTTCACGCTCTACGGGGATCCGGCGATCAAGAATCTGGACTGAACCAGCTCGGCCCATGCTGGATCGAATCAGCGCTCGTTCCGTGAAGCCGACTGCTGCGTGGGTTCATGCTGGAGTAGCCGAACCGGGCCCTACCTCTGGGCAAAGCAGACGGGCCCATTGACATCGGTTTAGCCATGAAATTGTCCACACTAGCTACTTTGTTAGGTTTGGCTGTGGCGCTACTTGGCGCTTGGGGCCTGTGGAAGCCATCGGCCTTTGCGGCCTTTGCCCGGCGGTTCCCGCGCAACACGCCTTTGGGCTATCCGCTGGTGCTGGGAGCTACCGTGTGGTTCCTGTATTACGTCGGCCAGGAAGCGGTGGCAGATTTCATGGCCCTGAAGCCGTTGCTGTATGTGCTGTTTGCCGGGGTGGGGGTGGGCACGTGCATTTTTGTGCGCGACTTTTTGCCGGTGCGCGGTTTGGCGGTGCTGTATCTGTTGCTGGCCAAACTGATGTTGGACACCGCCCGGTGGGAAGAGACGCCATGGCGGCTGGTGATCGCCGTGTGGGCTTACGTGTTGGTCATAGCCGGCATGTGGTTCACCGTTTCGCCCTGGCGGTTCCGCGACCTGCTGCAGTGGGCCACCGCCACCGAATCCCGTGTCCGGCTGCTTAACGGTCTGCGCCTGGCTTTCGGACTGTTTGTGTTGGTGTTGGGGCTGACGGTTTACCGGGCCGCTGAACAGCGGGAGGAAGC
>Ga0123519_10015960_pt1 | contig 10495 bp, 7 predicted proteins | sample YelNatPaOPRAMG02_FD_87396 | JGI IMG/M metagenome (GOLD analysis project Ga0123519, IMG submission 87396) | Hot spring microbial communities from Yellowstone National Park - Yellowstone National Park OP-RAMG-02 (version 2) | ecosystem: Environmental > Aquatic > Thermal springs > Hot (42-90C) ...
AGTTACATTTTTAACAACTTTGGCAGTATATCGTGGATTTAATTCTTTTGATTCAATAATCACATTTGCATATTTAAAAACATCATCACTTGAATTGGTTGGATGCACAGCCGGAAACGTAATTTCTTTCTTATAAAATGCCGCTATTTCCCTAGCAATTCCAAGATGTGACAAACAATCTCCACGATTAGGAGTAATTGAAATTTCAAAAATCACATCATCTTCATCTAAATATTCATAAAGAGGCATACCAATTTTCGCATCATTAGGTAATACCAAGATTCCACTATGGTCTTCACTTATTTCTAATTCATAAGGAGAACATATCATACCATTTGATTCGTAACCTTTTATTTTCCTTTTTTCAAGTTTTAAACCATTTACAGGAACTATTGCACCGGCAATTCCAATTATTACTTTTTGACCAACGGCAACATTAGGAGCACCACAAATTACTTTGTGTTGTTCTTTGCCTGTTGTTACTTCGCAATAATGCAAATGGTCTGAACCTTCCACAAATTCACTTTTTAACACTTCACCTATGAAAAAATTATTGTATTTTTCCCGATTGTATATAATTTTTTCTACTTCAATTCCTAAATCTGTTAAAACTTTGTCTATTTCTAACGGTGATACATCAATATCCACAAATTCTTTTAACCATTTCAATGATATTTTCATTTTTTTCCAACTTGATTAAATTTTAAAATATTATAAAATTAAATGAAAAGAATTTCAAAATTAAGAATTTTGCTTATACCTTTTATAATTTAAAACAAAATTAAGTAATTTTTTAGTAAATATAAAACAAATTACAATTTCTTTGAATTGCTACAAATACATCAATTCATTAAACATTTTACGAATTGCGAAATTACAGAAATAAGGCACGAATTTTTATCAGGATTAAGAATAAATATTCAAACATCTATTTCGTCAAATTAATAACTTTTCAATAGCATAAAATAATGTATCTAAAATATATTGCAATACTTTTTTTGTTCATTATTATTTTTACAACAAAAGGTTTTTCTCAAACACTTGAAGCACGAAAATATGAACTTGCAAAAAATTATGAACAAAATGGCGATTTAGAGAATGCCGCACGTCTCTATCTTGAATTAGCACAGAACAATCTTAAAAAAGATGCTTACTTGGAAGATTGGGCAAGAACTATAAAAGAACTAAATAAATATACAGATTATTTAGATTATTTAAAAGAAAGAATTCAACAAACCCCAAATCTAACTACAAATATATTGCTCGGCGAAGCTTATTGGTTAAAAGGTTTTCCTAATGAAGCCAATGATGCTTGGGACAAAGCAAAAAAATTAGCAAAAACTAAAGAAGACTTTTTGTTTTTAACTCAAAGTTTATTTGATTTAAGGCAATATGATAAAGTCAGAGATATATTCTTAGAAGCACGAAAAGAAATGGATAACCCTAATATTTTTGCTGATGAATTATCTAAGATTTACACTTTGTTAGGCGATTATAGCAATGCAGTAAATGAAATTCTAATTAATTATAATTTAACAAGAAATATATCATTAACAGAAGGTCGTTTGTATGCTCTTATGTTAAACCAACAAGGCAAAGAGACGGTCAGATTAAGCATTGAGACAAGGTTAGCACAAAATCCAAATAATATTGAACTAATTTATTTATATGTATGGTTCTTACGTTCTGTGAGTGATTATAACAAAGCTTTTGATGAAATAGTAATATATGATAAATTAGTCAATGCCAATTTTAGAGAAATTTTAAATTTTGCACAACAATCTTTAAATGATAATCAGTTTGATGTCGCTTTAAAGTCTTATTCTTATATTATAGACAATGCAAAAAATAAAAATTTCCCTTCACTCTTAGCTTCTGCATTATATGGATTTGCCCGAACAATGCAACAAAAAGCTATTTTCAATAGTACTTTATCTAAAGATAATCTAAATGAAATAAAAGATATTTATTCAAAGATAATTAAGCAGTTCCCTAATACCACTAATGAATATGATGCCTATTACCAACTTGCACTCATTTCAATGAATTATGACAAAGACAATGAAAAAGCCATAGATTATTTAAATAAAATTACTGCTAAATTTGGATTAAATGAAATTTTTGTAAATTCACAATTCACTTTAGCTGATTTATATGCAAAGACCGATAATCTGGATAAATCGCTTAAAATTTATGCGCAGCTGCTTAATGCAATTCCTGCAAAATATTCTTCAAATTATCAAGAAATTGTGGACAAAGCAAATTTCAAAATTGCAAAAATATATTATTATGAAAATAAGTTTGACAGCACAAATGTATATTTAAATAAAATCAATATCGCTTCAAACACAACTTCAGTAAATGATGCTCTTGAATTAAAGAACTTTTTAACAACTAATTCCGGTTATACAAAAGCGTTAGAAATATATTCGCAATCGGAATTTCTTGAATTTAAAAAAGATTATAAAGATGCAATTGCTAAATATAATGAAGCAGCGGAAGCTGCCGAACAAAGCGATTTAGCACAACAAGCATTAATGAAAATTGCAAATATTCATTTCAATTTAAATCAATACGAACAAAGTATAGATGATTATAAAGCCATTTTAGATAAATTCCCAAATACTATATTTGATGATTTTATTTATTTTGAAATAGGAAAAGAATATAATTTATTAGGAAAAACAGATGATGCAGTTGAAAATTTAACTAAAATTATTATGAACCACCCAAAATCAATCTATTATGAGGATGCTCGTAAATTAATTCGTGAAATTAGAAATAAGAAAGAAAAATCTTAAAAAACTTCAATTAAAAATTTTACTCTGTTCTTATTTAAATTAAGTTTTAAGCAAAAATAAAAAAATAGAATTAATAAAGAACTTTTAAATTCAAAAGTTCTATTAGGAGATGTATTAGAGTTCATCCCAGGGGAAATTTTCTTTAATTGGGATTGCTCGTGGCGGGGTATCCCCTAAAATTGCTGGTGAAAGCGAATTAATAAGATAAACAAGCACACCTGGTCGTTTCAAAGGAGGAACTAATGCCCAAGAAACCGATACGCCATGCCCAGAAAATGCTTTAAATGTTAAATCATTTTGTAACTTTATTAGCTCTTGATAAATATTACCTTGCCCAACCTTTAAAACTCTCCTTGTGTCATCTTTTCCATACCAAATTATAAATACACCATTGGTTTCTTTAATTGCTGGGTGATTTAAATCTACTTTAAATAAATCACACCAAACATCGCCTTTACATTTATACCACTCTAACATTTATAAACCTATATATTTTTTTATATTATATACAATAAATAAGCAAAAATAATGCCATTTCTTATTTAAGTGATAAATGCGTATCCTTCTTTGTAAACGTTTTTTCTAATTCACTCGCAATATAATCAAATGCCTCTTGCGGAGTATTGCAATACTTAAATAATTTTAAATCTTTTTCTTCAATCATTCCCTTTTCAAGAAGCAAATCCATATCAATTAACTTTTTCCAGAAATTTTCATTATAAAGCACAATAGGCAGTGGTTTTATAACTTTGGCAGTTTGCCGTAAAGTTAATATTTCCATTAACTCATCTAATGTTCCAAATCCCCCTGGCAAAGTTACGATTGCTTTCGCTAAATATACAAACCAAAATTTTCTCATAAAGAAATAATGAAATTCAAAGTTAAGTTCGGGAGTGATAAACTTATTTGGCTTTTGCTCAAATGGTAAACTGATGTTAAAACCAATATTATCACGTTGAGCAAGATAAGAACCACGATTAGCGGCTTCCATCATTCCAGGACCACCACCTGAAGTAATGAAATAATTTTTTGTAGATGGATTCTTTGCTAACCATTCTGCTAACATCTTAGATAACTCTACGGCTTCCTCGTAACAATTAGTAATATCCTCAACTTTTTCTAATGCTAAAATTTTATTTTGTATATCTTGTTTGCTCTGAGATGAAGATTGTTGCTTTAATTCTGTTTGCAAAAGTTTCATTTTAGCATCATAATGATATCTTGATAATGATCTTGCAGAACCATAAAACACTATTGCCCCTTTTACATTCTTTTTTCTCAAATATTGTTCAGGATAAATATATTCAGCCATTATTCGCATTATTCGTCCATCACTACTATGGAGAAACTCGAAATTGTCATAGGCTTTATTGCTTGTTAATATTTTGTCTTGTTTATTAAATTTCACTTAATACTCTAATATTATAATTTACAAAATTACAAAAAAACATTTAAAAAGCACTATGTTATGCAATTAGAAAGCAATCAAAGCTTTAATTTTACAGTAACAATTTTGCTTAAACAATAGGGCTGTCTCATAAGTACGAAAATACTGACTTGTCATTTCCACGAAAGTGGGAATCCATTATTCCATAGTGCTTTTTTATTCCCATTTTCACGGGAATAACATATACAATTTGAGTTTTGAGACAGCCTCTACCATAAAAATTAAGGACTTATTTGAACAGTCGCCCTCGTCTGTTCAAAAGATAATGACTTATCATACTGCCCCCATTTTTCTACCGATAATTCTTCAAGTTCATCAGACATCCTATCTTGGTTCTAATATATTAACTGGGATAATCATTTCTTCTAAGGAAATACCGCCATGTTGGAAACTATCTCTGTATTTGCTTAAATAAAAATGATAATCGGTAGGATAAACGAAATAGGTGTCTTCTTTTGCAATATAATTACTAACAGAAATACCTTGTTTAGGGATTCTAATTTCTTCCAAATTCTTAATTAACATAGCATTTCTTGAATCTGTTTTTACATTTTTACCGAATTTGTATCGCAAATTTGTTGATGTATCTTTATCGCCTAAAACTTGTATCCCTCGCATACATCTTACTGTTCCGTGGTCAGTTGTAATTATAACTGTTGCATCTTTTTTTTCTGAAATTAATTTTAAAACAGAGAATAAACTGGAATGTGAAAACCAAGATTTTGTAAGAGAACGGTAAGCGGATTCGTTCGGTGCAATTTCTTTCAAAATTGCATAATCAGACCTTGAATGAGCAATCATATCAACTGCATTAATAACAAGTGCAGTTAAGTGATTATTGATATTTTCATTAAATTCCCTTTCAACTTTTTTGCCGTAATCTGTATCAAAAACTTTAATAAAATTATATCTATTTTTCAATTTAATTTTTTTTCTATCCACCCATGCTTCAAGTAAGTCTTTTTCAAAAGCATCTTGCTTATGGTCTTCGGTGTTTGCATCAACATTCCACCATTGTGGATAATACTGTTTAATTTGCAAAGGATAAAGACCGGCAAAAATTGCATTGCGTGCATAAGGAGTAGCAGTTGGCAATATAGAAGAATAGAAATTAACTTTAGTTGAAAAATAAGGATTTAACAAATCTTGTATAACAAGCCATTGGTCATATCGCATACCATCAATAACAATAAAAAAGACAGGACCACCTTTTTTTAAGGCTGGTTCAAGATACATATTTAATAGATGCGGTGAAAGCGGCGGATTACCATACTCTGGCTTATCGGTAAGCCAACTTTTATAATTTCCTTCAACATATTTTGAAAATTCCAAATTTGCATTTTTCCATTGGTCAAACAAACTTTGCTCTAAACCTGTATCTTGTATCCGGTCTAATTCAATTGTCCAATCTACTAATTGCCGATATATTTCTACCCAGTCGTCCCAATTTTGATAAAATGTTATTTTTTGTGATAACTGATTAAATTCTGAAAGAAAATTTTGGATAAAACTAGCTTGTTTAATTTTATCTTCTTCTATAAATTTCTTACAGGTAAGCAGTATTTGTGCTGGATTTACAGGTTTAGTTAAATAATCATCTATTGATTTACCAATAGCATCATCCATTAAACTTTCTGCTTCATTTTTTGTAACCATAACAACTGAAGTTGCAGGGTCAATTTTCTTTATTACAGGCAATGTCTCTAATCCTGTAAGACCAACCATCGTTTCATCTAAAAACACAATGTCAAAATGATTAGCTTTCACTAATTCAATTCCATCTTCACCATTGGAAGCTATTTCAACATCGTAACCTTTTTCTTTTAATAAAATTATATGAGGACGAAGTAATTCAATTTCGTCATCAATCCAAAGAAGCTTTCCTTTACTCATTTTACCTTCTGTTAATTAATAGAGTAAATTAATTATCATTTTTTATCTTTTATTTTTTTAGGAATTTTTATCAATTGGAATGAAGATATAGTCTTCTGAAATATCTGGCTGTAATAATTATATAATGCAAGTGGCATTACAAAGGATATTTCCACCAAATGTTCTGAATAAGCTATTGCATAGTTCCAATTTATTGATGCTATTGATTTTATATCCTTTTGAATTAAAATTTTATCTAAAATAGATGGATATGAATGATACGTTTTGCTTATACGCTCTGCCGGTTGATAACGATAGTATTTTATATGACCAGCAATTGAATCTTGGGTATTTCTCCATTTTTCAATAATGTCAGCAGGTTCGTTTGAACCAATAATCTTTGAAAAGTAAGGAATAATCTTTACTTTGATACCGATTCTATTATCATAAGTTAAAAGAGAATCAGGATAAAAATCCGCAACAATACTATCTTTATAAAAATGTTGGTGCATTTTAAAGTCTTCGGGCAGAAGAATTGAAAAAGAAGAATCTTGCGAATAAAATGTTTGCAACTTTGCTTTGTTTGGGTCTAATGTTGCACTTAAATTAATGTCACTGACTACTTGTTTGTCTTGTTTTGCATATAATGAATCTCCTACGGCATCATAAGCAAAAGCTCTATTGTTATACGCAAGAATATTTAAAGGTTCCCATAAAATAACTTGTGTATAATCTTTAATAGCGTCTTCATATTTCTTCGCTTTATAATACGAATTGGCTCTTCTATAAATTATATCCGAATTGAAATAATTATAATCAATCGCATTATTGAAATCTTTAATAGCATCTTCGTATTTACCAAGTGCATGTTCAGCACGGGCTTTTTGGAAGTATAATTCGGCATTTGTTGTATCGTATTGACTCGCTTTTAAAAGCAGCGCATATCCTTCTTTATCTTTACCTTTATCAAGCAATATCTTGGCTTTATTTAACATTGCTACTGCAAATTTTGGGTCTATCTCAATTGCTTTACTAAAATCTTTGTCCGCTAAATTTGTATCTTTTAAATTAAGATACACTAAACCTCGTAAATTATAAGCATCTGAAATTTCAGGGACAACTTTTATTAATTTATTTAATACTGGAAGTGCTAAATTAAAAGAATCAAGTCTAAAAAGGCACAACCCTTTGTTAAATAAAGCATCTGGATTTGTTTGGTCTTTTGTTAATACTGTATCAAAAACTTTTACCGCATCTTCAAATTTATGTAATGTCATTAAGTTCCTTCCAAATTCTATCTTTTCTGATATAGCATCTTTTGAATAAACATTTGTTAATGAAAATAATGAGATAATTACAAGTAAATATGTTTTAGCGAATTTTGATTTTAGTGCCATCTTTAACTTAAATAATTTTATTATTAAAAGTAACGAATAAACATAAAAAAGATTGAAATTATAATTGAAATAATTTAATTACTCAACATTGCAAGTAAAAATCTATAAAACATATTGATTTTCTAATATCTTATCGCAAACAAGTAAATTTATTCTAATAATATTCACCTGTCCTCTTTCTACAAGGATAATAATCTTATTTCAAATAACAATAATAAATGGAAAAATAATTCCAATAAAAAAGAGCAACTCAAAGTTGCCCCTTTCATTAGACTAATTACAAATTTTTACCAAATTATTCTGATTCTGAAATTCTTTGCTTTGTTTCGTTAATTCTTTTTTCTTTTTCACTTATTTTTACTTGAATACGGTCAAATTCCTTTCTTATATCATCTTTAATAGAATCATCATTTGCTTCATTTAACTTAATTTGCAATTCGGATAATTCTTTTTTATCCATTTCAACTGCTTCTTCAAGTTTTACTAATTTTTCATTTAAATTTTTAAAGATACTTTCTGTTTTGGATTTTTTGTCTTTCTTTTGAGATTCGAAAAAGATATTCCTTTTTTCGTCAAGCAAAGCAAAAACATCTTTTAATGTATTATAAAGTTTATTGCGATGATCGGTCTTTAATTTCCAAACACGAATTTCACTTTGTATAGTTAAAAGGTTTTCTCTAATTGTTTTAAAATGCGGATTATCGAGTAATTTTTCTTTTTCAGCACCAATTTTATCAAGCAATTTTTGGAAATTTTCTTCCGAAACTTTTATAAATTCAGTTCTTTCTTCTTCTTGTAATTGGTTGATTTGCTGGAAGATAGTGCGGATTTTGCCATACAGTTCATCACGTTGCTCTTTGGTTAAAGCCATACCTTTAATTGAAGTTTGTGCGGCAATCAAAGTCTCACGAGCTTCTTTAAAAGTATCGGTACTAGTAGCTATTTTGATAGCATTTTCAACTAACGGAGAAAGTTTCTCATAATTTTCGTTAGCTTCTTGCAAAAATGTAGATTTTTCGTTTTCTTGATTTTGTGTCAAGATTTCAAATCCATTTCTTATCATCTGGTACAGTTCTTCTTGATGGCTTCTTTTTAAGGTCTTGCTTGCAATAAGTTTTTGAGCTTCAATTAAAGATTGTCTTACTTTTGAATGTTCAGTCGTATTATCTATTGAGGCAATTAATTTTTCAAAAATATTTTTAAGTTGTAAGTAATTATCTGAACATTCCATCTCGTAATTTTCTTTTTCAGCAATTTGTTTTTGAGAAATTGAATTTAAGGCGTCGGCAATAATTCTTTTTAAATCTTCTATTGTTGAGCGAGAAATATGTTCTTTTGTATTATTTATTTCTTTTTGTAAATTCATTAATTTTTGACGAGCAGAACGCAAATTTTGCCATTTACTTGGAGTTTTCAATAAATCTTCAATTTTTGCTTTGAAGTTATTGTAGAACTTAGTAGATTCGGCATTAATTTGATTCCTGATTACAGAATAATTTTTTTCTAATTCGTGTAAATATTCGTTAATTTCATTATTTAATTTTGTAAAATTCTCTTCATCTAAATTTAAAGACTGCAAAGTTTTGCTTAAATTTTTTAAAGTTGCAATAGAATTTTTAAAGTTGCTATTATCTGGATTTGAATTTTTAATAGCAATTAATTCTTCAAGAATTTCACCTGCTTTTTCTTCATTAGTATAATTTTGGAAGTTTGCATATTGAAAATAATACTTGCGAAGTGGTGAAATAAATTCATCATTTCTTTTAATAATAGATAAATCTGCATTGTTCCAAATTAGAACAAAATTATCAAGATCATTCTGGTCGATATTTTGTTTAATTGAAAAAATTTGAAATTTTTCTTCGTTAATGTTCTCAAACTTTTTGCCTGAGATTGCACACAATCCATTTTGCCTTTGCAAAATTTCGTTAATTCGTTCTTGAGATAAATCAATTGTAGTCATAATTTCACCTTAGTTTTGAAAATATAAATTAATTATTTTTTTCCAAATTATTTTGTAACTCTTCTATTTTATTATTTTTGTTATTAAAGTTCATACTGCGTAAAGCTTGCATCTTTATATTGCTTATTGGGGATAATTCTTCGCCTTTAACAATTTGGTCAAGTTCTTCGCCATCAATAGTTTCACGTTCTAATAAAATTTTTGCACCTTTGTGTAAAACATCAATATTGTCGGATAAAATTTTATAAGATTGATTACTTGCATTTAGGAGCACTTTTCTAACTTCCGAATCAATCAATTGAAAAGTTTCCTCACTAAACTCTTTTACATGAGAAAAGTCTCGACCAAGAAAAACTTCGTTTTGTTCAGCATTAAAACTCATAGGTCCGATAACATCACTCATTCCCCATTCAGTAACCATTTTACGAGCAAGTTTTGTAGCTCTTTGCAAATCATTAGCCGCACCAGTTGTGTAAGTGTTAAAAATAATCTTTTCAGCAGTTCTACCACCGAGCAACATCACAATTTGAGCTTCAATATACTCTTTAGAAAGTGAATGTGTTTCTTCGTTAGGTAGATAGGCAGTAACACCTAATGCTCTACCTCGTGGAATAATTGAAACTTTATGAACAGGGTCTGCATTTACGAGGAATTTTCCAACTAATGCATGTCCCATTTCGTGATAAGCTGTTATTTCTTTTTCTTTATCTGAAATAACCATACTTCGTCTTTCAACACCCATCAATACTTTATCTTTAGCCATTTCAAAATCATACATTGCCACCGTTTGGCTACCCTTACGAGCGGCAAGTAAAGCGGCTTCATTAGTTATATTTGCAATATCAGCGCCTGAAAGTCCTGGTGTGGATTTTGCCAGAACATCAAAATTTACATCGCTCGATAAAGGCAATTTACTAGCATGAACTTTGAAGATACCTTTTCTTCCATTAACATCAGGTCTATCAACAACAACTTGTCTATCAAAACGACCCGGTCTAAGTAAAGCAGGATCTAA
>Ga0123519_10015962_pt1 | contig 10494 bp, 6 predicted proteins | sample YelNatPaOPRAMG02_FD_87396 | JGI IMG/M metagenome (GOLD analysis project Ga0123519, IMG submission 87396) | Hot spring microbial communities from Yellowstone National Park - Yellowstone National Park OP-RAMG-02 (version 2) | ecosystem: Environmental > Aquatic > Thermal springs > Hot (42-90C) ...
ATAAATTTTAACGGAGAGGCAGGGATTCGAACCCTGGGTACCTTTCGGTACACACGCTCTCCAGGCGTGCCGGTTAAACCACTCCCGCACCTCTCCCAAAATTTTACATTGCCTTTAAATATAAAAAGCGCAAAATAAATATTCCTGCCAAAAGATAAACTAACCAGTGAACTTCTTTACCTTTACCGGTAAATAATTTTAAAGCGGCGTAACTAATAAAACCAAAGGCAATACCAGTGGCAATACTAAAAGTAAGTGGCATCATAATCATCACTAAAAATGCAGGAATAGATTCGCTATAATCCTTCCAATCAATTTTTAATACAGAATGAAGCATCATACTTCCCACTAAAATTAAGGCAGGAGCAGTCACCGGTCGAAGAATCACGCCTTCAGATACCGGATATCCACCACCAATCATTTTTACTAAAGGATAAAAAAATAAAGCCACCAAAAATGCTAATCCCGTAATCACACTAGCTAAACCTGACCTGCCACCTGAAGCAATACCCGCTGCACTTTCAATATAACTGGTTACTGTAGGTGTGCCACAAATTGCTCCTACACAAGTTCCTACCGCATCGGAAAGCATGGCTTTACCTGCACGCGGGAGTCTTCCTTGTTTCATAAAACCACCCAATTCTGCTACTCCGGCTAAAGTTCCTACCGTATCAAAGATATCCATAAATAAAAAAACAAAAATTATAGAAAATAGTCCCCATTTCAATGCGCCAAAAATATCCATTTTAAAAAATGTGGGTGCCATCGAAGGAGGAAGAGAAAATAGACCTTGATATTTAACGATTCCTAAAGGAATTCCGACAAGGGCGGTAATTAATATTCCCCAAAGCATGGCGCCTTTAATATTTTTAAATAAAAGGATGCTGGTAATAATTAAACCAAATATTGCCAAAACTGTCGCCGGATTAAGCAAATCTCCTAAGGTAACTAAGGTTGAAGGATGACCCTTAACAATGCCGGCATCAATTAAACCTACAAAAGCAATAAGGATACCAATTCCGCAGGCAGTACCATAGCGTAAAGAAGCAGGAATCGCCTCAATAATGGCTTGGCGGATTTTGGTTAAAGTTAAAATAATAAAAATCAAACCTTCAATAAAAACACAACCCAAAGCTACCTGCCAAGAGATACCCATTGTAAGACAAACCGTATAAGTAAAGAAAGCATTCTCTCCCATTCCTGGCGCAAGCGCAATCGGATAATTAGCGTATAAACCCATCATCAAGGTGGCAACTGCTGCCGAAATACAAGTTGCCATCATACTTGCGCCAAAATCCATTCCGGTTTGAGAAATCATCGCCGGATTAACAAAGATAATATAAGCCATCGTCATAAAGGTAGTTAAACCGGCAATCACTTCGGTACGAATATTGGTATTCAATTCTTTTAATTTAAAGAAATTCTCCATTAATTTACGCATCTCTAAATTATATTTCAAAGTCTGTTCGAAGCGAAACTTCGAACAAAAGGAGAAAATAGAACGGAAGGAGCAGGATTCGAACCTGCGGTCGCTTGCGCGACTCACGCTTTCGAGGCGTGCGCTTTCGACCACTCAGCCATCCTTCCCAAAACTAAACGGTGGGGGTGAGATTCGAACTCACGGAGGACGAAATGTCCTCACTTGTTTTCAAGACAAGCCCATTCGGCCACTCTGGCACCCCACCTGTTTTTCCCGAATCAACAATCTAATTTCTAGAGGTCAGGACTCCCTCGCTTACGCTCGGTCGCAAGACAAGCCGACGATAATCCCGCCCCTATTCAAATATGCGGCGGAATTAAACCACTCCCGAACCCCACCAAAACTATCTTAAAAAGAGTTGTTTAAAAATAGCATACAAGAAATCTATTCCATCCTTGTAAGCCTGCTGAAAGAAGTTAACAAAAGATACTTCTGGAGTAATAAGATCAAGGCAGAGGACAAAAAGTATTATGTTAAGAATATAGATAAAAGAAAAACCAAAAAGATAATTTATTCTTAAAAAATCCTTTTTTGCACGTAGGACTTTAGCGGTAAAGATAAGATGTAGCCCCAAACTAAAACTAAATAAAAATATAAAATATTTAATGGCATAAAGGTTGGATTTAAATATCAAAGCATAAAATAAATATCCCAGAAATAAAATTATAAAGTAAACCGGTAGTAAATATGGCGCAACTTTAACTAAAGGCGCAAAAAAACGAAAAAGTATCTGGCATAATTTTTGCCCTTTCTGATAAATTATTAAAGGTTCATAAACAAAAAGATAAATGATTAAGAAGCTAATTAATCCTGCCCAGAAAAAATTTTGTAATTCTACCTCAATGAGGCGAAGTTGATTTAAAAAAGAAACCGAAAAACTATAAACAAAAGGCAGAAGACAAATTCCTAAAATGAGTTTAGGAATAATAAAGAACCAATGAAAAAAACTAAAAGTGGGCTTCTTTAGCTCAACTTCTGGTTTAGGGAATTCTTTCTCTTCCATCTTTAATGAGCAGAAAACTTATGGGCTGAAGCGACATAAATTGTAGCCAAAGGGCGTCTGCGAATTTGATCTTGCACCTTTGGTATTACTCTCTACGTTGGTTTAGCCAAAAGGTGCGGCAAAAAATATAATTAAACCTCAAGGGATCCTCTCTTTGCCATCAAGATACGGTCTTAAAACTTCAGGAATAATTACTGAGCCATCCTGTTGTTGATAATTCTCTAAAATTGCAATTAACGTACGCGCTAAAGCTACACCTGAACCATTTAAGGTATGCACGTATTCGGTGGTTCGTCTGCCTGCCTGCTTGTCTATCTTTCTAAATTTAATATTTGCTCTTCTGGCTTGAAAACTTTCAAAATTAGAACAACTAGATACCTCCAGCCACATATCAAGGCCAGAAGCATATGCCTCTAAATCATAACATTTTGAAGCAGCAAAACTTAAATCCTCAGTAGGAAGTAAAACCACGCGATAAGGTAAATTTAAAAGTTGTAAGACTTCCTCTGCATCTTTTACTAATTTTTCTAATTCCTCATAAGAATCTTGTGGCTTAACAAATTTAACTAATTCTACTTTATCAAATTGATGTACACGAATTAAACCTTTAGTATCTTTTCCATAAGAACCTGCTTCTCTTCTAAAGCAGGCAGTATAAGCAGTATAATAAATGGGTAAATCCTCCTCCTCTAATATTTCATTGCGAAAGATATTGGTTACCGGAACTTCTGCTGTAGGAATTAGAAATAAATCATCGTCTTTTAACCGATACATATCCTCTTCTAACTTGGGAAGTTGGCCTGTGCCGGTCATAGAAGCCCGATTCACCAAAAACGGCGGAAAGATTTCAGTATAGCCATGCTTTTTAGTATGTAAATCTAACATAAAATTAATTAAAGCGCGCTCTAGCCTTGCGCCCCAACCTTTATAAAGCACAAAATTTGAACCGCAGATTTTTGCTGCTCTGGGAAAATCAATAATCTCTAAATGCTCAGAGATTTCAAGATGAGTAAGAGGCGAAAAATCAAATTTAGGTAAATCTCCCCATGTTCTTACAATTTTTTTCTTTGTCGCATCTCCCCGTGGAATAGAAGGATGAGGAATATTGGGAATAAGTAATAACATTTTTTCTAAGTTAGCTTCCGCTTCCTTTAAAGCATCTTCCAATTCATCTATCTTCTTAGAGACTTCCTTCATCGCTAAAATTTTTGCCTCAGCTGGCTTCTTTGCTTTTAATAAAGCGCTAATTTCTTCATTGGCTTTATTCTTTTGACTACGTAAGCTTTCTAAATCAGTTAAAATTTTACGCCGTTGATTATCCAAAGCAATTAAATTCTCTAAATCCAAATTTAAGCCGCGCTCTTGAATTGATTTTTTTACTAAATCTAAATTCTGGCGAATAAATTTTAGTTCTAACATTTTTTATCCTTTTATTACCCCCAATGGCCTCATCCGACAGATGCGTTTTGAGATTCCTGCATTATGCACTACCTCTACTACTTCATTTACATCTTTATATGCTTGGGGGGCTTCTTCTACAATTGTACCTCTTCCGGAGGCTTTTACGGTGATTCCTTTTGCCTCCAATTCTTTTAAAAGTTGATTTACATCAATGGATTTAGTGGCTGCAGTGCGGGACTTAACCCTACCTGCACCGTGGCAGGTACTTCCAAAAGTCTCCTCCATTGCCTTTTGCGTTCCTGCTAAAAGATAAGAATTCCTTCCCATATCTCCGGGAATAATTACCGGCTGGCCGATTTTTTTATACCTCTGAGGTAATGCGGGATGCCCAGGACCAAAAGCGCGCGTCGCACCTTTACGATGAACACAAAGGGTTATTTCTTTACCATTTACAATGTGCTTTTCTATTTTCGCAATATTATGCGCCACATCATAAATTAAAAACATACCCATCTTCTGCCAACTCATTCCAAAGACCTTCTCAAAAACCCGACGGGTAAGATACATCAGACACTGCCGATTTGCCCAAGCATAGTTTGCGGCGCATTTCATTGCGGCTAAATATGCTTGACCTTCTTTTGAATTAACCGGAGCACAAGATAATTGTCGATCAGGAACATTAATATTATATTTTTGTAAACAATGCACCATACTGCGCGTATAATCATCACAAATCTGATAACCTAAACCGCGCGAACCCGAATGAATCATAATCGTAATTTGGCCTAAACTAAGTCCTAAGGCATCACAAATATCTCGGTCATAAAGTTGATCAATCATCTGTACTTCTAAGAAATGATTCCCTGAGCCTAAGGTTCCAGATTGCGCTTTTCCCCGTTCATAAGCCCGCTGAGAAACCGCTAAAGGATCTGCTCCTTGCATCGCGCCATACTCTTCAGTACATTCTAAATCTTCCTCTGTGCCATAACCTTTTTCCACCGCCCATCTTGCGCCCTTTACTAAAATTTCTCTTTCTTCTCTTTCGCTTACCCGAATCTCACCTTTTGAGCCTACACCGGAAGGAATATCGGAAAACAATACATAAACCAAATCCTTAATTTTATCTTTTATCTCCTCATATTGAAAATTGGTTTTTAATAATCGGACACCGCAGTTTGAGACCACAAAATTATTGGCAATAAAATTATGACTAGGATGCTCAACCGTTAAGTCATAAACTTCTGATTTATATTCTATCTCCTCAATAGAGTGGATTTTCTCCCAGAGATAACAACTGTCTTTAAGGCCCTCAGTGGCTTCCTTTTTATATTCCATAAAATGACAAAAATTAAGAGCAATTCTTGAACTGGTTTTTCTTCCTTCAAAAATACTTCTTTCTAAAAACCGCTTATTTACCCAGGGAGAAGACAATCTTTGGTAAATCTCTTCTGGTGCCAATCCTTGCTGATATAGGGCTATGGCTATCTTTTCGGCATTCTCCCTTTCCAAGATAACTTTCTTTTTTAATTTTAAATATTGCAAAACCAAATTTGCTATATTTTTCTTTCTTAAATTGTATTCAAAACCTAACTGCGCATAAAAATTTATTAGATTATCTGTATCCGAAGAAATTATTAAACGTAATCGATAAGCTATTTTACCATCTTTATTTTTATATTCTTTACGCTTACCGATCTTCTGAATCCTAACTCCAAATTCTTCTAAAATTAAAGTCAGTTGTTTTAAGAAATAGATGCCATTATCGACCAAACTTTTTTCTTTATTCATCGAAAAACAGGGAGGATAAAAATTATAATTATATAATGCCTTAGGACTAGAAAGTTCAGCATCAAATAAACCCGCTAAAAATAATCTCTTCTGCCACTTCTTTAATTTAAAAATCCAATAAGGTACTTGATAGGGCTGATAGGTTTTTCTTCCTTGAGGTATACCTAAAGCAAAAAGTAAACAGAAGAAACTATTACTTACCACTTTTATGCTATATTCTTTATGAGTAAACTCATAGGTATCATAAGAAGTAGTAATTTTGTGTTTTCTTTCTCTTAAATATACCCGAGAAGGTGTATAACCAAGATTGTAAATATCTTCTCTAATTAATGCTAAATCCTGTGGCGGTCCATAAAACCAAACGGTTGCTTTATTTTTAGTAATATACATTGTTCCGTCACCCAAATGATAACCTATAAGTTTTAAAAGAAAAGATAACTTAGGATTATCCATTTTAAGCGGTAATAAATTTCTTTTTTTAAGTTCTTTTATAATCTGCTCTTTTTTAAAAGGAATGTCTAAATTTTTTATCGCTTCTTCATCTAAAATAGTTTCTTGATTTGGCTCTTCAAATTCAACTCCTACAAAAGGACTAATTGCGATTTTACTACCTTCTTTTAAAAATCCTGCCTTAACCATTCCATCAGGAGTCCAGAAAGGATGTTCTTCGCTGGCAATAATTTCATCTTGCGCTTCAGTGGTAATTTTATAGATTTTGTTATAGGGCTTGCTTTTAATAAATCGGATTATTTTTGTGGGTTTCTCTTTGTTTTCATTAAAATCTATACAAATCGGATTTAAAAATTGTTTTTTTTCTAAATCTTTTATCGTTAAGTAATATCCTCCTTGCATTCTAACTTTTGTCTCAGCAGAAAGACAATTTATATCATACCCGACTCCAGCAGGAGAAATGACCCCACCCTGTTCGGGATCAGTTGCCGCAACTCCACCAATGCAATTTGAAACTACAAAATTGTTAGCAATAAAATTGTGATCGGGATGAAAAACTGTAAAATCATAAACAAAATCATCGTAAGGAATCTTCTCTATTTTCTCAATCTCATCCCAAACCATTCCACTCTGCCCAAGATTTTCCGTAACCTCTTTTAGATAATCTTCAAATAATGGAAAACTCGCTGGAATGCGTGGAATAATACCCCTTTTACCTCTGTTAAGCTCATAACAAACATCGATAATGAACCGTTTAGTTAAAGGATTGCCCGCTAATTTAAGAGCAATCTTCTGGTAACTTAATCTTTCTTTTAATAGCTTAGGGATAGTTATTCTTATCGCTTCCTCTTTTTCTCTTAATATTTTTAACTTTAACTTAAGATAATGACAAGCTACATTTGCCATAAAAGACCTTCTGAAATTATATTCAAATCCAATTTTTGACCATAAATTAAAAAGATTTTCTGGCTGGGGTGAAATTAATAATTCCAATGCCCAAGAGACTTCTCCTTTTTTATTAATATGCCTTTTTCTTTTATCAATGTAAAGCGTCCTAACTTCAAATTCTTTTAAGAGTTTAGAGAGATCATTTAAAAAATCTTTTCCATTTTCTATCAATTCTTCTCTTTTGGCCATAGGAAAAACCGGAGCATTAAAATAACCTCTTCTTTCTAATCTCCGATGAGGCATCCTTAATTCGCATCCAAAAAGAGAAGCTAAAAATAGACGCTTCTGCCAAAGAGGTGCTTTAAAAATCCAGTTAGGAACTCTATAGACCTGATCTACTTTACTTCCCCGAGGAACTCCCAAAGTCTCAAGAAGCACTACAAGACTTGCGGCATTAACATTAAATGAAGAAGAATTATAATATTTATTAATTCTTGGATTCTTTTGTTTTCGAAAATGAATAGGACTTGATGTATAACCAAAACTATCTAAATCTTTCCGCACTTCTTCTAAATCTTCTGGTTTGCCACAAAAATGTAAAACACCATCTTGCCTTTTTCCAATAAAATTCATTGAGGCATCAGCAAAGACAAATCCCATTATTTTTAGAATAAAGGGGAGTTTCGGATGGTCGTAAGTTAGAGGCAAAAGATTACGTTTCTTAAGTTTTTGTATAATTATCTCAAATTTTGGTGTTCCTGGTTTTCTACCTAATTTTATTAAAGTTCTCTTAATATCTTCTTCGGAAATAATTATTTCAGAAGTAGGCTTTTCAAAAAGAACTCCTTCGAAAGGAAAAATTGCAATCTTATCTTTGGTTTTTAAAATTTCTATTGGCCTCATTCCCAGAGGCGTAAGAAATGGATGATCTACTGTAGCATAAATTTCATATCCCGTTTTAGTGACTATTTTAGTCAATTCTTTTGGTTTTAATTTTATAAATTTTAAAATAGAGGTCTCTGTAGACCTTTGAGAACTTAAATCTATACTTTTAAGATTTTGATTGGACCAATCCTTTTCAAATTCCTCTATAGGTTTATAAAAACCAAAATTAGTCAGTACCTTAGTGCCTTTTGGTAAGCAAAAACCATAGCCCCAATGAATATCCGGCATCGCCAAAGAAGCATTCACAATTCCCGGAAGAAACGCTACATTCGCTACCTGCTCCGCAGCTTTATCCTGACGGATATCCTTTAAAAGTTTCTCATCCGCATAGATAAGACCCGGCACACGCATCCCTGGTTTATAGGATTTGGGTATGCGCCAGCGGTAATCGTCAATTTTTTCTAAAGGACCTTGCCAGATTTCAGACATCAAATATCACCTCTGCAGACCAACCAGATGGATTCTTTTCTAATTTTAACTGATGATAAGTAGCGGCTTTTATCTCAGTATTTACTTTATAATTTTTAATCTCATAACCAGAAACTTCTGCTTCTAAATTATTTTTATCAAGTTTATTTATTTTAAATTTAAAAAATATCAGTTCTTTTGTCGCGGATAAAGAAAGTAATTCATTCAGCCAATTTACCAATAGTTCTTCTAAATTATCGGCTTTTTGTTTAATAATGACATTCTCGGTTCTCGGTGTTCGGTTTTCGGTGTTCGGTTTTTTCTCTGCCATAATCTCAAACATCGCAAGGGCAGTATTTTTAAAGAGTTCTTTTAAATTCTTTGCCTTAACCCGGATACCGATATCTGCAGTGTGCTCAATTAATGTGTACTTTTTCACTTTAATCTAATTTGATGAGCCACGAAGGATTCGAACCTTCGACCTTGGGATTAAGAGTCCCCTGCTCTACCAGCTGAGCTAGTGGCTCAATTAAGAACAAAATTATTTTACCTTAAAATAAAGCGATTTGCAAGATAGGATTTAGGAAAGAGAAAAATATGCGCCCAGCAGGAATCGAACCTGCAACATCCAGTTCCGAAGACTGGCGCTCTCTCCAATTGAGCTATGGGCGCAAAATAACTAAACATAATTATATCAAACAGTTATAAACCCTTCAACTTTTAGTAATCTTTCCCCAAGTTCTTCTGGTGTCCAAAAAGTGTCCATCCGCTTACCCAAAATGTCTACTGCTCTCTTTTTATGATCTGGAGATAAATGAGCATACCTTAAAGTCATCTCAATAGATTTATGGCCTAATAATTCTCTTACCGTATTCAAATCCACTCCTGACATTACTAAATGCGAAGCAAAAGTATGCCTTAAATCATGGAATCGAAAGTCTTTTATCCCTACTTTTTTAAGTGCGTTAGAAAAAGAAGTCCTAATATCAGAAAATGGTTTCCCGTCTTTTCCACAAAATACATAAGGACTATCCGGATGTTTTCTAACCCTTATCAACGCTGTCTTAACTGTCTCATTCATAGGTATTTCTCTTCTCTCATTATTTTTAGTCTTTAACAAATAAATTATACCTCTTTTAAAATCAATATCTCTCCATTTAAGATTAAGTATCTCGCCTTTTCTCATCCCTGTGTTTAAGGCAAGAATTACTATTGGTTTAAGATGTCCTCGGCAACATTTCAATAGTTTAATAATTTCCTCCTTTTCAAGATAGCGAATCCTTGTATTATTTTCTTTAAAGAACCGAACACCTTTAACCGGATTTACTCCTTTAAATTTTCCCCAAGCAATGGCTCGGTTAAACATTGACCGTAGACAACTTAAAGCCCTATTTGTAGTGGCTAGACTAACTTCTTTACTTCTCTGGATCTTAAATTGTTCAACTAATAAAGGTGTTATTTCATGAAGATATTTTCCAGCGAAAAATGATTTAAGACATTTAATATTGTGCGCTTCTGCTTTGCACCAAGAGCGATTATTAGGCTTTAAATAAAGTTCTACATATTCATCAGCAAAATCCTCAAATTTAATCTTCTGCTCCTTCTCAATATCCAAAAATTTACCTTCGGCAATTTGAACTTTCCGTTTTTTTAAGACAATTTCTGCTAAAGCCTTACTTGGACCAATCTTTTCTCTCTTACGCTTACCATAAACATAATAGTCAATATAATAATTTTCACCTTTTTTATATATACCCATCATCCACCCCTTTTTAATTATCTTGCTTTTTTTCTATCAGTTAAGATAATTCTTCAATCCGTTTATTTTTAAGCCAATTTTCAATCTCTCTCATATCAAATTTAACCAATTTTCCAATTTTTAGATAGGGTATGCGACGTCGACAAATCCAGATATAAAGCGTGCCTTTGCTCAGACCTAAATACTCAGCCAATTCTTGAATGCTCAAAAATCTTTTCTCCATTAATATTATAACATCATTTCAGTGCAACGCATTGCACTCAACCCTACCGTTCAGTCTACATTATTTTCTGAGTTAGATATTGTAGACTCAATGGTAGGGTAGATAGGGATGATTAGTTTATTTCTTTTATCATCTGGGTCTTGCTCTTG
>Ga0123519_10015963_pt1 | contig 10494 bp, 11 predicted proteins | sample YelNatPaOPRAMG02_FD_87396 | JGI IMG/M metagenome (GOLD analysis project Ga0123519, IMG submission 87396) | Hot spring microbial communities from Yellowstone National Park - Yellowstone National Park OP-RAMG-02 (version 2) | ecosystem: Environmental > Aquatic > Thermal springs > Hot (42-90C) ...
ATTCTGCCGTTTGCAAACGGAACAGACGAGCCCGATCATTATTCTTTGTCCTTTAGCCATATAATTATATATTGAAGGTAGACGGTAGATGTTGGAAATTAGATTTTGAAGTTAGAAATTAGAAGGTAGATTAATTTTTTTCTGCCTTCAACTTTCTAACATCAAGTTCCAGCTTCTGTTTTCAATTGTCTATCTTCAAACTAGAACTAATTATACACAAATTTTAAAAGGATTTCTACTTTAATGTTTTGCCTCGAGTCGATTGTTTTAATTTAAACCTTAGTATAATAGACCGACCGACCTTTACCATGAGAGAAAATTAATCCCAGCTTAGCTAGCTTGGCCAGGTCGCGGGAGGCGGTAATTTGTGAGACTTTAAAATTTTGCTGGACTGTTTTATTGGTTAGAGAAACACCCGGAGTTTCCAGAAGGGAAAGGATAGATTTTTGTCTTTCGTTTAAGTTCCAAAAATCGTTACTGCTTAATTTAGGAGTGGTATTATCAGTCGTGATCATAATTCGAGCCTTTTCCAGAGAAGCGATGGCGCTTTGGCTGAAAAATTCAATCCAGAGGGTTAGATTCCCATTTTCAATTGCTCTTTTTAAGGTTTGATGAAAAATTTCAGCTTCTTTTGCCCACACTTCCTCCAAGACTAAAAGTCCGCGGAAATCATAACCAGCTTTATAAAGCAAAAGGTAGGCGAAAAGTCTGGCAGTTGTGCCGTTATGATGAATGAAAAAGGAATCAGCAACAATTTGGGCTTGGGCAACCGCTGCTTGAATGACTGGATGTTCAGGATGGACTTGCAGGTATTCTAGGAATCTTTTTATTTCTGTTTCTGGGACACGGAACTTACCACTATGTGCTAAGTGATAAAGAGTCATCAGATCATTACTGGTGACATTTCTGCGGTTAACTAGCCAGTTTTGCTGAATATAATCAAAAGATTTTTTGTATTTTAAAATTAGCTTTCCTTCTGCGTCTGGTTTCTGCGAATAGGACATTAAAACCTTTTGCACCTTATCTCTTGTTAATTCCTCCCCAGCCAGTTTAAGAGAAAAAAAAATTCTAGAGCAATTTGCTTCCCAGCGCAATTGCAATTCAGTCTTAGGGGAAAGAGGAGTGAGCAGGATTTCTTTCCTAAGGGTTTCAATCCTCTTTATATAGTCATTAACTGTTTGGGAAAGATTGTATGATAGCTCTTTCATTAATTAATCTTAACTTAATTGTATCATCATTGTCAAGAGGTAAAAATTGAGGCTAATTTAGATATTTTTGATAAGAATAAGATAAGATAAAATTGCCTCTTGACAAATCACAAAAATGGTATCTATACTTTACTTAATAATTAAATTCTTTGAAAAGGAGGTGATCTCAGTTGTTAAGTAATATTGGAACCACAGAGCTAATCATTATTGGATTAGTTCTGCTTTTGCTTTTCGGAGGCAAAAAACTTCCCGAACTCGCTCGAGGAATTGGGGACGCGATGAGAGAATTTCGAAAAGCGGCTAAGGAAGATTGAGATTTTATGAAAACTGCCCAAATTGCTTTTCGAAAAGTAATTGTTAGCACTATTATAACAGCAGCCCTGGTGTTTCCCAAAGGCACCTGGGCTGCTGCTGGTGCCAAGGTTGCTTGCAATTCGGGATCATCTTGTACGATTGGCGAATTCCTCTATGATGATACTTATACTCCAATTGCTTCTGCCAGCTGTACCTTAACTAGCTATTATCCCAGCGGGAGTTTGTTTTTAGACAATACAGTGATGGCGACTGGTTCAGGCGGTTGGTATTCATACTCTTTTACGTCGCCAACGACAACTGGTTATTACCACACGCAGGTTTGCTGTACAGCAGGAGAAGATTATCTGTGCCTTGATAAGAGTTTCGAGGTAGTTACCGAACCGACCGCCCCACCTTCTACTAGTGAAATTGCGGAAGCCGTTTGGGGATATTCCAGTCGGACAATGTCTAGTTTTGGTACTCTGGCCGCGGATATTTGGGGTTATTCCAGCCGCTCATTGACGAGTTTAGGAACTTTGGCGGCTGATGTTTGGAGTTATGCGACCAGAACTTTAACAGGAACCGGTCTTTCCAGCGGCAATTTGGCGACCAAAAGCGATGTTGACTCACAAGCAACTAACACGAGTAGTACAGTGGCGACGATGAGCAGCCAGATCAGTTCGATTAACAATAAAGTTGAAGCGCTTCAAAAATCAAATTTGAGTACTCAGGAATTGCTGGAACAGCTTGTTAATAAGCCCATAGTGCAGAATTCAATTGAGGAAGTGCCTGATTTAGGGGCAAAAATTGGAGAAACCAAAACTACGGCGGAAATGCTCTTTATGAATAGTCAATATGTTATCAGCCGGGTAGGACTCTTGCAATTAAAATGGAAGACTCTTTCTGATGGCGAGATTCTGGAGAACGTTGTTGGTTTAGGAAATGTTTTAGGCGAAGAGACTGACAGTAGCTCAAGCGGATCAATTTTTGGGGAGATTGCTTGGTTAAAAAATTCCTGGAATTGGTCTTTGGTCGAGGAAATTTTTGACCAAACAAAAGCCATTAAGGCATCTTTAACTTCGGTTGAAACAAAATTGGAAGCTGAAGGAAAATCAACCACTGTAAAACAAGAACTTGCTGATCTTAATTTTTATCTGGCAACACTAGAGAAACTGATAGGCGACAGCACTGATCTTTCCGGACAAAAAACTTTATTTGGCAAATTAAGGGAAACCCGGGAGCTCGCTTCAGTTTTTGATTCTCGGGAAACCGAAGTTAACGAGCTTTTGGCTAATTGGAATGGTAATGAGAGCAAAGATACGCAAGACAAGATTGACACTCTGTTTAAAAAAGTAATTGCTGTTAATCGGATTCCCCAAGCGAGTTCGGCTTTTACTCCAAGAGGAGAAGAGAGTCCTTTGGCAAAACAGCTCAAAAACAAACTCCTTGGTCTGAGGGCGTTGATTGCCGCCAACCGATTACTTTTAGCCAAAGGGACAAATGACCCCTTTGTCAATACCTGGTTGGAAGAGGGAAGTATGGTTTTCAAGTCTTTGGTTACTAACCCTTCAAAAACTATCAGCCAAAAAGTGACCTTGAAATATTATTTGCCGGCTGAAGTGAAAAAAGAGGACATCATTGAAATTGACCCCGGTTTAACTGTCAGTTTTGATGCAGAGAAAGGCCAGTACTTTGTTGAGGGAGAGTTTAATCTCCGGCCCGGGGAAACGCGAACCGTGGCGGTTAGGGTTGCCGATATTTGGGTTATTTCTGAAGATGAGGTTAACGCCTTGCGTAAGCAGGCGGAAGAGTTATCCCGGCCGCTTGAAAAAACCGCCTACTTTGCCCAAGGGGTGACTTTAAAAAGCGATATTGATGTTTCTTTAGACAAGATCTTGGTTTTACAAAAAGGGAAGGTGACTCCGGAAGAAAAGATCCGTGCATACAGGGAAGCACAAATTGAGATGAATGCAGTAAAGACAAAAATAGACAAACTGCAAGAGTTGGTGACTCAAGCCGGTTCCAACAACAATCTTCTGGGATTTGTCGGCGGTTCCCAGACAATGGCGGTGTGGGGGCTGATTATTATTTTACTGGCAGGCTTTGTCTTCTTGACAATTTATATGAGAATTGTCGTTAATCATAATCATAATCATAATAATAATGCTTTGGAGGTAACTAAAGAGAAGAAAGAGGGCGAAGAAAAGAAAAGCAGCAAAAGCCAGCCGCAGGGGAAATTAAAGAGTTTTTCAGTGATTAAGACGGCTCTTGTTTTCCTAGGTTTTGGGGTTTTGTCGGCGGCGATCTCTGGCTTTATTGTCTGGAAATTAACCTTGGCTTCGGTTACTAAAGAAAGGCCGCTTCTTGCTCAGCAAACTTCGGCGGTCAAAGGTCTCTCTACAGAAGAACCGGCTAAAGAAGAAAAGAAAGTAGAGGAAGCACCTAAAGAGGAATTAATTAAAATTGAGGTTCCCGACGGCGGAGTAGTTAATATCAGAAAAGAGCCAAAATTGTCCGCGCAAATTTTAATGCAGTTAAAAAGTTCTCAAGAGGCGCAGAAACTCGAAGTTCTTGACAAATGGGTTAAGGTGTCATTTCCCGCCAAAGAAGACGTTCAAGCGCCTTTGGTAGGCTGGGTGAGCGCAGCTTTTGTTTCTTCTAAGTGAGTCTTGGCACTGAGGGTTCTTAATAATAATTTTTCCTCTGCCGTTTCGTGCTTCAAATCTATGATTTAGGGTGTGGATGAGATGTGTGATGTGTGTCGGGGGTGAGAAGTGAGAGTGAGTTTATTTTACCCACTTCTCATCCCCACTTCTCGACCCATTTCCCATTTCTCACTCTCACTCCGTTTTTCTATTGAGTTATTAAACAATCTCTAAGGTGATAAATTTAAAAAGGGAACAAAATAATTGTATAAATAATGGACTCCAACCGCTAATGGCAGGCTTACTAAAATAAACTTTTTATTTTTTAAAGTTGGCAGGAGAATTAACAGTGAAGTAGTAGTGTGGAGGAGAGTGGTGAGCAGAAGTCTTAAAAAGAAGATTTGGAGGGTGCCGTTGAAAGAAAGTCGGAAAAGATAAAAAATGCTTTCGGAAAAAGCAAAAAAAAAGGCCATGAGTGCGGTCACCTTGATTTGGTTTATCTGTCGGGGAATCTGCCAAGCTATGACCACGAAAATTGTCTTTCCCAGCTCCTCGATTATATAAGGATAAGGAAAGACAATCTCAATTATCCAAACAAAAAAAGGAAGAATTAAACCTCCCAATGGCAAGACAAACTCCATACTAGTTTTAGTCTTCTTTGTCTTTGCTCTTGGTTGATTTTTTGAACTCTCTAATCGCATCTCCAATTCCTTTGCCCAATTCCGGAAGTTTTTTTCCGCCAAAAAGAATCAACAAGATAACGGCAATAATAATCAGCTCAGTTGTGCCGATACTTTTAAACATTTTCAACCTCCTTTCTAAAAAGCTATTTGGCGTTTTTATTAAACACCTTGTTTAATAATAAGGTACTTTCAAAGAGAAATACAAGAGGCAAAGTGAGAAGGAGGTCTGATAAGACATCTGTCGGGGGAAGCAAAAACACAAAGAATAAAAGGCCGGTGTAGACAAAAGGTCTTTGCCGGGCGATCATTTTGTATTTCAAGACTTTAAAATACAAAAGAGCACTAAGAAAAATGGGAAATTCAAAAGCCAAGCCCATAAGTGATGAAGTCGTAATGATAGTTGACAAAAGGGAACTGACATCTAAGACATTGCCAATTTTTAATTCAGACGATTTCTGAAAGAAAATTTCAATCACGTATTTCATCATTATCGCGCCAAAGATAAAGCCTGAGACAAAAAGAATCAGACTAATTGGTAAAATAATGAGCAAAGAGCGGTATTCTTTTGGCCGGAGAGCCGGTTTAAGAAAGGAAATTATCTGGAGGATAATTAGGGGAAAAACCGCGATTACGCCAAGCATAAGACCAGAATTGATTGCTAAGTTGACAAACTGGAAAGGCGAAGTAAAAACCACGTTAAAGTTTTGCATATTAAGCAAAGTCAAGACAAAAGTGATAATTTTTTCGTAGTAAATAAAGCCAACAAGACTGAAGATAGAGAACAAGGAAATTAAGAAAAACAAACGTTTTCTTACTTCCATCAAATAAGGGAAAAACCGATTGATATTCTCTTGAAGACTATCGCTTAAAGCGTTATCAGTTGTGGTCACTTTGCTTATTTTTCTTTTATTCCTTTTTTAACTTCTTTGATTGCTTCTCCTAAACCCCTAAAAAACTCTGGGATTTTTCTCGCGCCAAAAAGAAGTATAATTATAAAAGCAATAATTAAAATTTCAGTTAGTCCAACTCTACTTGGCATTTTTTGCACCTCCTTTCTTCGGTTTGTTTTTCTCTTTTTCTTCTGGTTCCAAAGCAGAATTTATTTCTTCCTTGACTGCTTCAGAAGCCTCTTTGTATTCCTTTTTAATCTTTTTTAACTCTTTTGTTGCTTCACCGGCTTGTTTGGCCAAATCATTTATCTTTTGGCTACCGGCAAAGATAATTAAAACCAAAATAATAATTATCAGCTCGGTTAAACCTAGATTTTCTAACATATATCAATGATAGAACAAGAAAAAAGAAGAATGCAAGAGGAAGTTAGGGTATGCGGTAGGGTATAATTAAAAACAAGATGGATAAAGCGAAAGCCGATAGTCTTATCAACGAGGGAGCCGCTGTATTTGGTCGGGGAGATATTAGTTTGGCCATAAAGTATTTCCTTGAGGCGCTTAAACACAACCCAAATTCTGTTGAAGCCAATTTTAATTTAGGTCTTTGTTATCAGGGGCAGAAAAATTTTTCCAAAGCCATTTATTATTACGAAAAAACGCTCTTGCTTAACGAGCGGGATTTTGATGCCTTATATAATCTGGGCAATTTGTATTTTCTCAACCGCACTCTCGAGCGGGCAGTGGTTTGTTATAGAAGTGCTTTGGAAATTCAGCCTAAAAACAAGATCCTTTTGAAAAATTATTCTTTTGCTTTGGCTAACCTGGGGGCCAGTCTGCTTTATAAAGACCCGGAAAGAGCCTTAAAACTTTTGCTCGAAGCGCATAAAATTTCTCCCAAAGTTCCTAGTATTTTGTATAACGTCAGTAATGCTTATCAGGCGATGGGAAGATCTAAAGAGAGCTTGTCTGCCCTAAAAAAAACAATTAAGATAGACCCGGAGTTTGAGCAGGCTTACGGTCAGCTTTATTTGCGTTTAAGAAGCTTTGCCTGCTGGGACGAGGCTAAAAAAATCTTTAAGAAGATGAAAAAACTTTCTGATTTGGCCTTAGCTTTAGGGAAACTAACCGCGGAGACTCCTTTTGTTTCTGTTTGTACTTTTCAAGACCCAAAAAGGAATTTTGAGATTGCCAAAAGTTGGGCTAAACAAGACAAAGAGCTTGTGGCTGATCTAGAATTTAAACCAAAGTATTTTCCCAAAAAAAGCGGCGAGCCGATCAAAGTAGGGTATCTTTCCTATGATTTTCATGATCACGCCACACTTCATTTGTTAATGGGAGTTTTGCGGCTTCACAACCAAAAGAAGTTTAAAATTTATGCCTATTCTTATGGCTTTCCCTCTGATAGTTCTTACCGTCGCGATGCCCAAAAGTATGTCAGTGTCTTTCGGGATATCAGATTAAATTCTGATCTTGAGGCGGCCAAAATAATCAATAAAGATAAAATTGATATTTTGGTTGATCTTAAAGGTCATACTTCTGGTTGTCGGTTGGGGATAATGGCGCTAAGACCTGCTCCGGTCAGTGTTACCTGGCTGGGTTTTCCCGGAACAACCGGAGCAGACTACATTGATTACATTATTACCGATAGAATTGTCACTCCGCCGACTGAAGCCAAATATTACAGCGAAAAAATAGTTTACCTGCCCCATGCTTATCAGCCGACAGACAATCAACAGGCAATTTCTGACCGCCGATTTACCCGCCGCAATTTGGGTTTACCTAGTGACCCAGACATTATCGTTTTTTCTTCTTTTAATCAGACTTACAAAATTGAACCGGAGGCTTTTACTGTTTGGATGAATATCCTAAAGAGGGTGCCAAAAAGCGTTCTTTGGCTTTACGTTGACAATGAAATGGCGGCAGGCAACCTTAGGAAAGAGGCGAAAAAAAGAGGGATTGAGGCTAAAAGAATTATTTTTGCCCACCCATTGCCCAAGCCGGAGCACCTTAAAAGAATTGCTTTAGCCGATTTGGCACTTGATACTTTTACCTACAACGGCCATACTACCACTAGCGATTGTTTGTGGGCGGGCGTGCCGGTGATTACCCTGAAAGGCAATCATTTTGCCTCCCGTGTCTCGGCCAGTTTACTGACCGCCATGGGAATGAAACAGTTGATTACCAGTTCTAAAGCAGAGTATGAGAGATTAGCCGTTGAGTTGGCCAACAACCCTAAAAAACTAAACGCTCTTTGCTACTCTCTACTCTCTAACCGCCTCACTGCGCCGCTTTTTGATACCCAAAGGTTTACGGGCGACTTAGAAAACATATATGAAGAAATCTACTTACGTTTTAAACAGCGAAGGTAAAAAATATTTTGAAAACGGACAAGTTTCCGAAGCGATTAAGGCTTTCAAAGAGGCTTTGGAGATTGATCCAAAGTTTTATGAGGGCTGGTTCAATTTAGGTCTTGTTTACCAAAAACTGAATCGTTTTTCCGAGGCGATTGAGTGTTATAACAAAAATATAGAAAATTACGCTCCCAACCCCTTTGCTTTAAGAAATCTGGCGCTTTGCTACAGTTTGCTTGGCAATACCAAAAAAGCCTTGGAGATTGCCAAAATTCTAAATGGAGAAGGTGACAGCTGGGAATCATATTTTAATTTAGGAACAACTGCCCAAATTGGGGGAGAGATCGAAGAGGGGATTAAAAATTATAAAAAAGCGATCGAGTTAAATCCTGACTTTGGCTTAAGCTATGGTCAGCTTTATAACCTTTACTCAAGAATTTGTGCTTGGGAAGAAGCAAAAAAGCTGGAGCCAATTATTGATAAATTTAACCAAAAGGCAATTAAGACCGGCGGCATACCGGCAGAATTTCCCTATGGTAATGTTTTAAGACAGGATGATCCAAAAATAAATTTTCAGATAGCTAAGCTTAAGGCGCAAGAAATAGAAAAAAAAGCCTTGGAAGAAAAAGTGCGTTTTGCTCATGATAAAAGGGGACTCGTGAATAATAAAAAGCTTAGAATTGGCTATCTTTCCTCTGATTTCCATGATCATGCGACAGTCCATTTGATCGCCGGCTTGCTAAAAAATCACGATCGGAACAATTTTGAAATTGTGGCTTATTCTCACGGTGTTTATGATGATTCAGTTTATCGGAAAAAAGTAGTGGAAGCAGTTGATGTCTTTAGAGATATTTCTGGATTGAACGATAGAGAAGCTGCTGTTGTGATATTTAAAGATGTTATTGATATATTGATTGATCTAAAAGGACATACTAACGGCAATCGCTTGGAAATAATGGCGCTAAAACCCGCGCCAGTGAGTGTTACCTGGTTGGGTTTTCCGGGAACAACCGGGGCGGACTTTATTGATTATCTTATTGCTGACAAAATTGTTGTTCCTGAAGAAGAAACTAAATATTATTCTGAAAAGATCGTTTATCTGCCGGATTCATATCAGGCAAATGACAATTCCCAAAAAATTTCTGACAAAAAACTTAAGAGGAGTGATTTTGGTTTACCCAATAAAGGTTTTGTTTTTGCTTCTTTTAATCAGGCTTATAAAATCACTCCGGAAACTTTTGCTTCGTGGATGAATATCCTAAAGAGAGTGCCGAACAGTACTCTTTGGCTTTACGAAAAAATGGCTTTGGCGAGTGAAAATCTTAAGGCCGAGGCCAAAAAAGCTGGGGTTGATCCTGACCGCTTGGTTTTTGCCAGTCATCTTCCTAAAGAAGAACATTTAGCCAGACTGAAACTGGCTGATCTTGGCCTTGACACTTTTATCTATAATGGCCATACAACGACTTCTGATTGTTTGTGGGCGGGCGTGCCGGTGGTTACCCTGAAAGGCAAACACTTTGCCTCCCGCGTCTCGGCCAGTTTATTAACCGCGATTGGTTTGCCGGAACTTATCACCCACTCTCCGGAAGAATATGAGAAACTGGCAATTGATTTAGCTTCTAGTCCCCAAAAACTACTCTCTATTCACTACTCACTACTCTCTAAGCGTCTCTCTGAGCCGCTTTTTGACACCCAAAGATTTACCCGCAATCTCGAAAAAGCCTATCAGCAGATGTGGCAAATTTATCTTTCAGGAAAAAAACCGCATAAGATAGTGGTTAAGTAGAAGTGGGATATTAGAGGTGGGAAGTTGGATTTTGAAGTGAGATGTGGGATTATCCCATCTCCCACTTCCCACCTCCCACTTCCAATTAGAATCTCCTCCAGTTTTCCTTTAATCTTGTTAGCTTCTTGCCCAATATATGGTATCTATTAATTAGTTCATCAACTTTTTTCAGATCGATGTAGCCTTTTGCTTTGGCAAGCGCTAGGTGATTAATCATTTCATTTGATTCTCCAATAGCATCTCTTAGGGCCTTCTTAAACGCAGGAGGAGTCTCTCTCTTTCCGTATCCTTCAGCTATTAATGCTGGGATTGCCCGAGACGCTCTTTTGGATTGATCTACAAGAAGATATTCTTCACTTTTGGGGTAGGTTTTTACAATTTCTTCTATCTCAAGAGATAATTGAAATGAGTCCTTATATACATCCAGGTCCAGAAAACTTTTGATCATTAATTCATTATCCTACTTCCCGCCTCATAAATCCAACTTCCAATTTCTAACCTCTCACTTCTAGACTTCCTCCTTTGAGGTGCTTCATTGCCTCTTCGTCAATCGTCCAGCCGTTAACAAGGAAGTATTCACTCTTGGACTTTGCCTCGATTGGGATTTCAAATCTCATATTTTCCCGCCTGGCGAAAA
>Ga0123519_10015964_pt1 | contig 10492 bp, 7 predicted proteins | sample YelNatPaOPRAMG02_FD_87396 | JGI IMG/M metagenome (GOLD analysis project Ga0123519, IMG submission 87396) | Hot spring microbial communities from Yellowstone National Park - Yellowstone National Park OP-RAMG-02 (version 2) | ecosystem: Environmental > Aquatic > Thermal springs > Hot (42-90C) ...
CGTGGAATCATCAATTAGGTTGTCTACGATCCTTACACGACAAAGGATACAGAGCTCTACGGTAGCTTTACATCAGATCTCATTCCTGGATTTTGGGTAGCTTTGTATTTTGAGCTCGCGCGGAGGGTCCCCCTGCTCGCTTGAATTTTGATTTGAACCATGGAAAGATTGCTCTGGAAGGTTGCCTGGCTCCTCATGGACTATTTGGATGGCGGTCTGAGCGCGTTTGAGTTTGGGTCGTGGCCAGGGTGGCCGAAAGGAGAGCCAAACCGGGCGCATGGCCGGTGGCAGTGGCTGGATAATCGCGCCCTGGGCAAACTCGCGCTTTATTCCGGCCAACATAAAATTTCTTGGCGCGCACGAGAGAACAATGAAACACACAGAAGAAAAAGAGAGCTTGCTAGGAACGGGATGGGCCTCTTCACATACAGCGCTTATTCTGTAAAGGATATTCTTCTCCGGCCCGATTACATCCCGGGCCAGTTTTCCGAGCACTGGCATGACATTCTGGAGGAAATGGTTTCGCAAACACCTGGTCCGGCGGCCCGGGAGGCCAGCGAGAATCTAATTGAATAGCGTGATTAATTGCTCCAGGCCAAGGCTTCTCCTTATGCTTTAGGCCATGTTCGGCCTGCTTAGCGCGCTTGTGCTACTCGGCCCACAGCCCAGCCAAGCCCAGATTGATTCCGCGCTCGCGGTAGCGAGGGCCCTCCCCATGGAGGTGAGGGCTGGGCAGATCATCCTCTCTTTTCCGCCCCACCCAACATACGCGGCGAAATACTGGGTAGGAGGGGTTGTCATGAACAACAAGCACCACATAAAGTCAACCGAATACACGATAAAGCTGACATCGGATTTCATGAACGCGATGGAGATACCGCCTTTGCTGTCCTGCGACCAGGAGTGCGGAAGGGTGAACCGGCTCAAGAACATACCGGGCTACGAGACAACCCCATCGCCCGTGGAGATGGGGGCCTGGCCAAAGGACTCTGTCTACAAATACACGCTGAAGATGGGAAGGGATATGCGCGCGCTCGGCCTGAACGCGAACCTGGCGCCTTGCCTGGATGTGGCAGGGGACGAGAACGCCCTCCAGCGCAGGATGCTCAGGGTATTTTCCGGAAACCAGGACACGGTCGTTGAAAAGGGCTCGGAGTTCGCGCGGGGTTGTCGGGAGGGAGGGGTCCTGGTCGTGGCCAAGCACTTCCCTGGATACGGAGAGGAGAGGTGGAACTCGGATGTCTCTTTGGTGAAATACAGGGTTAGCCCAAAGCGTTTCGCCGATGACATAATGGTCTTCGCGAGGGTAGCGCCGTGGCTTGACGGGGTGATGATGTCAAGCCTGATCTATCCGGATTACGACTCGGTTCCGGCTTGCCTTTCAAAGAGGATAGTGGGATACGCCCACGCTATAATGCCCTGGGGGATAGTGATGACGGATGATCTGTGGGCCCCCGCTCTCAGGGAGTTTGTGCGCAAGGACTACGAGACCGAGTTCACCAAGGAAGACTTCGCCAGGATAACCCGGGCCGCTTTTGAGGCGGGGAACGACATGCTCCTCATCCTTGACGACAGGCGCGTTCCCGAGATGATCTCAACAATATGCGAGGTGTGCCAAGCTGACAAGCGCAAGGAAGAGCGGCTAAACCTTTCGGTAGCTAGGATACTCCTTGCCAAAGAGAGGCTTTACCCGGGCCTCATGGCCAGGCTTTACGCCAAGTATGTGGAGAGCGAGAGGTGATGCTCTTTATCATGGCTACCGTTGGACACAGGGGGCTGTGGGTTAGGGCCTCCTCGGCCGCATCCCCAGACTCAATACCCGAGATAATCTCCCTCGCCGAGGAGATGGACATAACCGACATATACTATCAGGCAGTTGTTGGCGGATACGCATATTACAGGTCAGAACTCCTGCCGAGGAGCCAGTATCTCACGAGGTTATCAGGGCCAGATTACGACCCGCTTGAGCGCCTGACCGCGGAGGCGCACGCGAGGGGAATAAGGGTCCACGCCTGGGTTAACTCCCTCCTGGTTTGGTCAGGGGAGGAGCCCCCCGAATCAACCTCCCACATATTCTACCGGCATCCGGAGTGGTCCGTGAAGGATGTCCTCGGCAGGGCCATGTTCGGCTATTCTCAGAAAACATGGTCATTCTACGGGCTTGACGGGCTCTTCGTTGATCCGGCCCTACCGGATATGAGGGCTTGGCTCGCAGGGGTGTGCTTGGAGATAGCGATAAGGTATCCCGTTGACGGGATCCAGCTTGACTTCATAAGGTATCCTGGGACATGGTGGGGTCTTCCTGAGCGAGAGGAATCCAGCATGTTCTCCCTGCCCGAGTCGGAAGAACTTCGCTGGATGGAGCTCGTGCGCTATCCGACCCTCCCTTTTAGTGAGCGCTACAAGGTATGGCACTTTTGGCGGCTCAACGCGGAAAGGGAGGCATCGGTCTACGAGGCAGTGAGGGCCGTATCCGACACGCTAAGGTCTCATCCTGCAACGAGTTGCCCCAGGCTCAGCGCCGCTGTTTGGGCGAACCCTCCGGCCGCAGGGTTCAGGGTGGCGCAATCCTGGTGGAGATGGGAAGGCGCTGTGGACTACCTGGCCGTAATGTCCTACACCCAGGACACTGGAACCTTCTCGGATTACCTAGACTTTGCGCTCTCTGTGAGGCCGGAGGCTGTGTTTGGCATAGGGTTCCTTTGGCCGAATATGGAGGCTGAGGCCAGGGAGGAGGAGGCCGCGGTGCTCTCGCGCGGGGGCGCGGGGGTATCCTTCTTTGATTACACGAGGCTCGTCAACGAGGTGGACAGGGATAAGCTCTTGGGGAAAAAGCCAGCAGGCGAGCCGAGGAAAAGCAAAGAGAGCCTAGGCGCAATCCGGGGCGCGTTTTCCGATCCGCCCCCGCGAGGCCTAGTAGGGGAGGGGAGAGGGCTCCTTGTTGCCGGCGAGGACGAGGCTTTCGGAGACTGGCTTCTCCGGCTCTCGGCGGATCGGGAAAGGGACTTGAAGAGGTTGGGCCTCACCCGTGAGGCGTTTTATGAAAACTTAAGGGATGATGTTGCGGCTTTCAAGGCGCTGGATATGGCGATCTTCCCCGTGGGCGATGTTCTCCTCTCACCGCCGGGCAGGGAGATATCGTTCGCCTTCCTGCCTTTTGCTGGCGAAGACCCAGAGGCCGTCAAGAAGCGGGCAAAAGATGTGAAAGAACTGCCGCTGGACACGATTATATACCCCAAAGCGCTTGATCCCCTGGCAAAGGCTGTTTTCTCAGCCAAAAGAGGCAAGAGGGAGATATGCCTTGCGCCTGATGGGGTATATGTGTTTGAGGTTAAGAGGGAGATAAGCGCTGGTAAAAAGGTAAGGAGAAAGGATATCCCGCGAGAGCTCCTGCCAGTCTACATCGGGTGGACCATAAAGGCCCGGCTGGATAGGGCCCTCAGATAAAACACGAGGACCGTGATCCCCGAAAGTAATTGCCAGGCAACGCGGGCCGGCCTTATAATATAACACCTATGCAAAAAGCTACCATGAGCAAAAACAAGTATTCCTTGGACAGTCTTTTTAACCCGAAGGCTGTCGCTGTTATAGGCGCGTCTCGGAAGGAAGGCTCAATAGGCTACATGATCGTAAAGGGCCTGAAAGAGGGAGGATTTGAGGGGAAGATATACCCCATAAACCCGAACGCGGATGAGATACTGGGCATAAAGTGCTACCCCTCTATACTTGATGTGCCGGGCGAGGTATCCTTCGCCGTCATAGCGGTCCCGCAGAAGCTCGTCCTTGATGTGGTTGAGCAGTGCGGAAAAAAGGGCATGGATGGGGTGACGGTCATATCATCGGGCTTTGCTGAGGTTGGAAATGTTGAGGCAGAGCGGAAACTCCGCGAGATATGCGACAAGTATAACATGTGGCTCGTCGGGCCGAACATCATAGGAACCCTTTCAAACCCGGCCAAGTGCAACGCCTCGTTCTCGCCGCAACTCCCGTATCCGGGCAACATAGCCTTTGTATCCCAGTCCGGCGCGCTCCTTATCGGGCTCATAGGCCAAACCGTCCTCAAGAAGATAGGCATGTCCCATGTTATTTCTAACGGAAACATGGCGGGTTTGGACTTCGCTGACTTCGTGGAGGCCCTTGATAAGGACGAGAACACAAAGGTAATCTGCCTTTATATAGAGGGTTTCAAGGATGGAAGGAGGTTCCTTGAAGCGGCCAAGAGGTGCAGTAAGCCCATAGTGGCCCTTAAGGCTGGGGTATCCAAAAGGGGAGAGGTTGCCACCAGGAGCCACACAGGTTCTCTGGCCGGTTCCCCGAAGGTCTACAAGAGCCTCTTCAAGCAGGTGGGAGTGCTTCAGGCCTTCACCGTTCCAGGATTGTTTCACAGGGCAGAGGCCCTGGCGCACCTGAACCCCATGAGGGGGGATAACCTTCTCATCATCACGAACGGCGGGGGAATAGGCGTTCTCGGAACGGACGCGGCCGAGTATTATGGCATTCCACTGCAGGAACCCCCGCAGGACCTCCAGGATGCGATGCGGAAGTGGATGCCGGAGTTCGGCTCGCCGAGAAACCCGGTTGATATAACCGGAATGGGAGATAGGAAGAACTACTCAGGCGCTCTCCGGGACGCGCTTACCCATCCTTGGACCGATGGTGTTGTCGTTCTATACTGCGAGACAGCCCAGACGGACCCCATGGACATAGCGCAAGGCATATACCAGGTAATCCAGGAGACCAAAACCGAGAAACCCGTTGTTGTCGCTTATGTCGGCGGGGAGAGGAGCCAAGCCGCCGGTGAGTGGCTTATTCAGCATGGCATTCCGTTTTACGATGACCCTGAGTTCACCATGAGCTCAATGGGAACCCTCAGGGAATGGGGCAGATACCTTGAGAGAGCGAAGAGCAACGGCGAGTTTAAGCCCTTTGAGGTTGACAGGGAAGGGGTTAAGGAGATATTCAACCGGGTGAGGTCAGAATCCCGGCTCGCGCTGACGGAATACGAGGCGGGAATGGTTTTCAAGTGCTATGGACTGCCATATATAAAAAGCGTGATAGCGAACAACGAGCACGAGGCCGTCGGCGCGGCGAGGGCAATGGGGTTTCCCCTTGCCCTTAAGATACTCTCCCCTGACATACTGCATAAGACAGAGGCAAGGGGCGTTGTTCTGAACATATCCTCAGAGGATGGGGTCCGCGCCGCGTTTGACGCCATAATGCACAATGCCAGGACCTACAAACCGGATGCCAGGATACACGGTGTCCTTATACAGAAGATGGCCAGGCCAGGCGCAACCGAGGTCATAATGGGCGCCTCAAAGGACCCGCAGTTCGGGCCGGTGGTGATGTTCGGGCTGGGCGGGATATTCGTGGAGGTTCTCAAGGATGTTTCTTTCCGCGCCGCGCCGGTAAGCCCCTCGGAGGCCCTTGAGATGATAAAGGAGATAAAGTCATACGAGATCATCAAGGGCTACAGGGGCAAAAAGCCGAAGGATATTGAGTATTTGGCTGAGACCATATCCAGGTTGTCCCAGCTCATAACGGATTTCCCTGAGATAAAGGAGATAGACGCGAACCCGGCCATGCTGTATGAGGATGATCTGGATATAGTTGACGCGCTGATAACCCTTGAGGAATAAACTGCCCAAAGCTCTGGACTAAGGGAACATACGCCTTAAGGGGCGGGTCAAAAAAGCTTGCGCGGGGCCAACGAAAGCCTTATACTTTTCGTCCTGCCTAAAAAACCGGGGAAAGGACCCCGTATAGATAAATGGAAAAGGTCTCAGAAGAAGAAAGAGACAAGCCCCCCTCGCGAGGGGGGGCGGCAGTGATGGAAGTGGCCTCGGAGCCACTAACCGAAAGGACCCAGTGGGATGACTGGCGGTGGCAGTTGTCTCACGCGGTCCGAAAAGTGGAAGACCTCCGGCAATACCTGAACCTGTCACCCGAGGAAGAATCTGCCCTGAGAAGAGTGGAGTCCGTCTACCCCATCATGGCGACACCTTACTACCTCTCCCTGATAGACCCATACGACCCCAACGACCCCATAAGAAAACAGGTAATCCCCTCGCCTGAGGAGCTGGGCCAGCACGCTTGCGAGGACCCGCTGGACGAGGAAGCGGATAGCCCAGTGCCGGGGCTTACTCACCGCTATCCTGACCGTGTGCTGGTTGTGGTGACGAACTTCTGTCCGGTCTGGTGCAGGCACTGCACCCGCAAGCGCCTCTGGAAACGCCACGCCTGCAAAAAAGCTTATACCCTCCGAAACCTCCCCGCGATGCTGGATTACATAAGGGCCCACCCTGAGATACGGGATGTAATACTCTCCGGCGGAGACCCACTTACCCTCCCGACCCCGACCCTGGACAGGATACTCTCTCAACTCCGGGCAATCCCCCATGTTGAGATAATCCGCATAGGGACAAGGGTGCCTGTGACACTTCCGCAGAGGCTCTGGGATGAGCAGCTTCTGTCCGTGCTTGAGAGGCACGGCCCCATATGGGTCAACACCCACTTCAACCATCCGAAGGAGATTACGCCTGAGGCGGCGAGGGCTGTTGACTGTCTCCTGAGGGCGGGCGTCCCGGTGAACAACCAGTCAGTCCTACTGGCCGGGGTGAACGACGATCTTGGGGTAATGAAGGAGCTGGTAACCGGACTCCTGAGGATAAAGGTGAGGCCCTACTACCTATATCACTGCGATCCGGTCCAGGGCGCCATGCACTTCAGGACATCCCTTGAGAAAGGCTTGGAGATAATGGAGGGTCTGAGGGGTCATGTATCGGGGCTCGCTATCCCAACATATGTCGTGGATGCACCTGGCGGCGCTGGCAAGATACCGATCATGCCCAACTACATTGTCTCCTGGGGCGAGGATGGGGTCATACTCCGAAACTACGAGGGAGTCATGGTAAGATACAACCCGAAGGGCAACGGCGTATCCACAAAGTCAAGGCCAACAAGCGTCTCGGACCTTATCAGAACCGGCGGAGCGCTCGTCCCCGAAGGCAACCCACGCATGGGGAGAAGAGTGAGGCGACAGGCTCACTAGGCGCTAAAAAAGCTCTGAATCTTGAGGAGATGAAATGAGGATTGGTATAGCTTACGATCTCTTTGACCCTTCTTTGGTGAAGGAGGGGCCGCCTGACCTCTACGAGGAGTGGGATCAGGAGGTCACCATAAACGCCATAGCCGAGGCCCTCTCGCAAATGGGCCACGAACCCGTGCTTCTCGGTGGCGGGAAGGCCTTTCTTGACAGAATACTCTCCGACCCGCCGGATCTGGTCTTTAACATAGCGGAGGGCTACGGCACCAGGTCTCGCGAGGCCCACATCCCCGCCATCCTGGAATTCTTGGGCATCCCTTATACCGGCTCCGATCCCCTCACCCTCGCGCTCACCCTGGACAAGGAGCTCGCGAAAACGGTCGTCGCCTCAGCCGGGGTGAAGGTTCCGGCTTCAAGGACTGCTGAAACCGTTGCTGAGCTTGAGGAGGTTGAATTCCCGCTTCCGGCAATCCTAAAGCTCAGATGGGAGGGAAGCTCAATGGGCCTAAGGCGCAACTCAAAGGTTAAAACACGCGAGGAGATGCTGTCCCTTGGCAGATGGCTACTTGAAACATACGGCAGGCCCATCATGGTGGAGGAGTTCGTCCCAGGAAGGGAGATAACCGTTGGCGTGATCGGAAACGGCCGTGATGCGAGGGTATTCGCCAGCCTGCTCATTGAGCATGTTTCTCTGCCCAACGAGGACTTCGTCTATTCCATTGAGGCAAAGCGCAACTGCAAGGAGGAGATAAGATACACGGTTAATCCGCCGCTTGATGAGGCTACAAGGGTGGCGCTTGAGGAGTCGGCCCTTTCTGCATACAGGGTTCTGGGCTGTAGGGATGTCTCCAGGATTGACTTCAGGCTCGGCAGTGATGGGGAGCCCTATTTCCTTGAGGTCAATCCCTTGCCCGGCCTGAACCCAACCTACTCTGACCTCTGGATAATGGCGGATCAGCTGGGCATCAAGTATCAAGAACTCGTTGGGGAGATCCTGGGCGCGGCGCTGAAGAGGCTGGGAATGGCATAGAATTACAAAAAGGGCCCCGCCCGGGACAAGCCCGGGCGGGGGTTAGAGCACCTCCCGACTATCTTAGTATCGTTACCCTGCCTCCGGTTTGAAGAAGACGCCACAGGTAGACTCCCTCCGGCAGATGCGGCAGATCAACGGTAGTGGTTTTGCCTTTCGGCGAAAGCTCAAAGGAGGCGGCGAGCCTCCCGTCAACCGAGTAGAGCCGCAGTTGGCTCCCCTCCGGCAGATCCCCTTCAATTCTCAGAGCGTGCTCCGAGGGAATGAAGAGGACCCTTAGCCCACGAGCCGCGCCATCCTCCTGAGTAGCCATATAGACAGGCGCTACTGGCCTTGCAAAATATACATCACCTGTGAGAGAGATGTAAGGGGTGTTCCATACCACTACCGGCATAGTGCCGCCGAACTCAGAGCGAGAAGCCAGACGAAGACAGCCTTTGTCGGGCTCCACCCCATAAGAAAGCTCATCTGAAATAACGAGGGAGTCAAGGGATGACCCATCAGGTAAGTGCCAGTTAGACCTTTCTGCCACCTTGTCGGCTGGACACATCAGGAACTTTATGTTCCCGATGCCGTCGTTCTGTCTGTCGCAGTATTCAACGAAATAAAAGACAGCAGATGCCCCGGCATCAAACTGGACGCCATCTGGCGAGACCATGGGCAATCTGGTGTCCTGGTTATCGGTCTCCATCCAATAACCCCCCCAGCTCATCCCCAGATTAGTCGTGTAGAAAGCGTAGACATCGTGATCGGACCTGCCGTATCTGAGAGAGGCGAAGGCAACCGCTTCCTCGCCTCCCAGCGCTCCGGCGACAGAAACCTCGGCCACCGGATACGGCGCGTCAGCGTAGACCCCCTTCCAGGACTGGCCTCGGTCCAGAGTTGTGAGGATGTGAACCCTTTTGGCGTCATCGGGCAGGGAATTGGCCGCGTTGGCTTTGTAGATAATGTATGTCGCCCTATCCGTTGACCAGACCTCCGGCCCACCCACATAGCATCTGTTCCCGCCGAGGCTGAGAACCTTTGACCACGAGGCGTAGCGCGAACCCCTGAAGACCCAGATATACTGGACCCCGGTGAGCCGGTTCACGGCCCTCGCGGGGACAAACGCCATGTTATTTGGCCCACGGCCCCGCTCAACCGAAAGCCCCAACTCGGAAATATCAAAGTCCGCCGGCCTGGAAACCCAGACGCTCTGGAATGTCTCGGCAGGCCTATCGGAGGCGAATGATGCGACCTCAAAGCCGGTGTGGCCAGAACCATTTTCATCCTTCCAGAAAGAGGTAAAGGCGAGGTAGACGATGTTTGGCGTAGGGCCAGGATCAACAAATAGCGCTGGCGCCCCGAGGGAACCGCCGTAGGAGTTGTGGATCTCAAACACATAGGCCCAGGAAATGCCTCTGTCCGTGGAGCGGAATACCTCTATGTGAGCCTGTTCATCCTCCACCAGGACAGTGGCCCACATATTGCCCGTGGCGTCAACCGCAATAGCAGGGGTCCGCTCGTTCCTTGAGGTATAGGCTATGGGCGTGGGCAATATCCAGCCGCCGCCGTCAAAAAACGGGGTTGCAGCAGAAGAGGGGGTCTTGCCAACAACAGCGGCCGAGGGCACGAGCTCGCTCTCGGCCCAAAAAACCTCGTCGGAAAATGGCTTTAGCTCTTGATCTGAACGGATCAAAATGGGGTCTAGATATAATGCTCCCTTCATGAGGGAACCCGGAGCATTAACCGTAGTCCCCAGACACGGAGCTGATATAAGCGGAAATGCTAACCCTACAAGCAACAACCTCATTAAGATCAACCTCCTTGTTTCTCATCCTCTGAATCACATTCATATGATAAAGGAAAACGCGCGGATTGTCAAGGGCCGGAATTCCAAGGCTTCGTCCGGGGTAAGGATAAGCCCAGGCTTGTCCCGGAATCCCTTGCCGCGAGGGAGCCGGATTCCGATTGCTGGAAGAACCTCAGGATCCAGGGTTAAAATTTCGCCATGAGAAAGCTCCTGCCGTTGGTCGTGTTGGCCGGGTGCGTCACCATCCAAGAGGAACAGTATCTCACGGGCATGGGCGTGGCCCAGGGCTTTGCCAGGGTTGATTTTTCGGCCCCTGACGCCGCTTCACCCAGCGCGTTCTCCGGCAAAGGCCCTTCGGTTTGGATCATGAACAAGAAGACCAAAGTTGGGTTCGGGGTTGCGGGGGCCTCTCTGAGCGACCTCCCGGAGGGCGATTACTACCCTTACGCGTACGCGCCTTTGCCGGAGTGGAACCTGGGTTGGCTCACCCTGAACGAGGCCGGGTTCTACATGAGCGCGACGCCCTTTTTCCTAAGGGGGGACAAACCTCCCAACATGGCAATTGCTATGGGTTTGCACGCGCCGCTCCTCTGGCCTTTCGCCTTTGACCTCTGCTTCCTTGAGA
>Ga0123519_10015967_pt1 | contig 10490 bp, 11 predicted proteins | sample YelNatPaOPRAMG02_FD_87396 | JGI IMG/M metagenome (GOLD analysis project Ga0123519, IMG submission 87396) | Hot spring microbial communities from Yellowstone National Park - Yellowstone National Park OP-RAMG-02 (version 2) | ecosystem: Environmental > Aquatic > Thermal springs > Hot (42-90C) ...
AGATGCGTTCCGGCTTTTTTGTTTAACCCATAATCAGGAGGCTACCATGATCAACGAAGTCGTTCTCGAAGGTATTGTCGTCAAGACCTGGAAATACGCCGAAGACCTGCTCTTCCGCATCGCTTGCTATCGCGACCCGGACCTGCCATCCAAGTCGCTCAATGATGTCCAAGACGCAGCTGATTTCGTCACCATTCGCGTGCTCAAGGGCAACCTGGGCGCACCAGTGGTTGTCGAGAAAGGCTACCATGTGCGTGTCCACGGTTTCCTGCAGAGCCGGGATTACGAAGAAAGCCTAACAGACTTCTTGAAGGATGCTCGCGGCGCGAAACTTCCGGTTCCAGAAGGCCTGGATCCGAACGAGCTGCGTGCCCCGCGCGGCACCACCGAGGTGATCGCCCGGCGCATCATGAGTCAGCGCAATGGATCGAAAAGGTGACTCATTTGACTAAATAGCCGTTCTCTACCGGCGGCGATTCGCAATCATCCGATTTATCTACCAGGGGGATATCGGAGAAAAACCGAATAGTTCTGTGACTTATACGTAGGCCGGTGTGCTATCCCCCAGGAGGGACGCGCGCCGGCCTTGCTGCTTTAACGAGCCTAGCCGCTCGAAGAGCAGCCTGCACCTTTACAAACAGCCTCTTTGCGTGACGTTCTGCCCTGGCAGGCGGTGGCCGCTGCCCCTTACTCCGGGGGCGGGTCGTGAGAAGCGCTGGGGAAACTACGTTTCCTTGAAGTCGTCCGCAAAGGCCAGGCTCATAAGATGCCAAATACTGAATGTATTGGCTGCCCGGTTGGCATACCACCGGCCGGGCAGCCTCTCACAGATGCAGAGCAGCAAACCTTGTCGGCTGAGCCGCTGCTTGGCTGTCAAGGTTTGCTGCCCTGACGTGCCCTGAAGTTTTGAAAGGGAAACAAAGGACAGTAAAGCGTTAGTTGGTGCGCTATCAATTCTGGCGCAGTAACGTTGGACGCCATGTATGGCGCAACCAATCCCCAAACGTTTTTCTTCTGACACGAAAGGAGCGTAATCCATACACGATGACTACCGCACCCCCCATTCTGGAGAATCAACTCCAACACGAACGCATGGCCCGGGCGCAGGCTGCCCTGATGAATGGCGATATGCAGGTGATGGTCTTGACCGACTGCACCTGGATGGTTGCCAGTAAGAGCAGCCATTACACCGTCTCGCTGGATGGCGATGCCTGGACCTGCACCTGCCCGGATTTCAGCGGCCGCTGCCAGCGTTTTGGCTTGCGCTGCAAGCACATCGAAGCGGTTCGTCTCACCGAGACAGAGAAGATCGCCGAGCCCGGGCTGGTGAGCCAGTACACGTATCCACAGTTTTCAACCACTTACACGGAGGGACAAATGACCCAATCTATGCCAACACACGATCCACCCACGCTCGACCCATCCAGCGAACAGATCCTCTGGCGGCTGCGGCAGCCGCTGGATATGAACCGGGTCAAGCGTCGCCAGGCTCCCGGGCAGGGGACGGTCCCTTACCTGGAGGGCTACGACGTGATCGAAGCCGCCAACGAACTGTTCCTGTTTCGCTGGTCTTTCGACCTGCTCAGCGAGCCGCACATTATGCGCTGGGACAAGGTGGTCACCTTTTACGATCAGCGTGCCAGGAAGAAGGTGCCGGTTCTGGGCGAAGATGGCCAACCAACCACGGAGATCGCCGGCATCGCTTACATCACCGGCCGGATCACGGTCGAGTTAGATGGCAAAGCCTACAGCCACGCCGATACCGGTCGCTGCATCTTCAACGGTGATACACCCGAAGCCCTGGACATGGCCATCGCCGGCTCGGTCACCGACTGCATGAAGCGCTGCTTCCGCCAGCTTGGCGAGCAGTTTGGCAACAGCCTGTACGACAAGGAAGTTGCCAAGACAGCTGGGCTGGAGAACGGCGCTTCGAACGGTCACGGATCGAACGGCAACGGCCAATCCGAAAAGTCGACCGGGCAAACGACACCGCCTAATCCGCCTGCGCCATCCAACCCACCCGCCTCCCAGTCGGAGACGCTGCAATACCGGGATGGTGTAGCGGTGGACACAAGCAACGCTGCGGAATTGGAAGCTTTCAATGCCTTCAAGTCCGCCCATCAGGAGCTGGCTCCCGCCTCGCGCGAAGTGCTGCGCGCTTGGGTCGCCAGCCGCAACGGCAAGAAGTAATCCCATATTTGAGAAACGGAGGAAAATCCCATGTCATTCCAAACGATCATCATCGCCGGTCATCTCGGCCGCGACCCGGAGATGCGTTACACCCCTGCCGGGCAGGCTGTGACCAACTTCAACCTGGCTGCCAACCGCCAGTACACTGACTCGAGCGGCCAGGTGGTGAAAGAAACCACCTGGTTCCGGGTTTCGGCCTGGGGCAAGACAGCAGAGAACTGCAACCAATATTTACATAAGGGCAGCCTGGTGCTGGTGGAAGGTCGGCTGGTGTGCGACCCCGAAACGGGCGGCCCGCGGCTCTACACTCGCCAGGATGGCTCTCCCGCTACATCTTTCGAAGTGAGCGCCAACACCGTGCGCTTCCTGTCGGGGCGTGAAGGGGAAAGCGAACCCGAACCTGCCGGGAATGGCTCGGCTGCACCTCAGCACGATGACATTCCGTTCTGATCCACACGAGATTGCCCTGGGTTCCCCTGGGGCAATCTCGTGAATTCCCCACACGGAGGTCAACATGACCAAGAAGATTTACCGCGGCGAACCGGGCGGTGTAGTCAAGGTGCTCCTGCCTTCCGGCAAGTCGCGGCCCTTACGACACATGGTGGGCGAACGAAAGAGCCGTTCGCTTAACAGCCCAACCGGATTTGGTCGTAAGCGAAGCGACGGTTACGGCGGCTCCGGACCGGCAGACCTGGCGCTGAGCATTCTATGCGACGTGCTGGGCGAGCGACCATCTGAGAAGCAGCTCTACCACGGGCGGTTCAAGGCCTACCCTCACCACCAGGATTTCAAGCGTGAGTTCGTCGCCTCGTGGGAGTTCGGCGGGGGTTTCGAGATCGACTCGGAAACCATCGCCGACTGGCTACGAAAGCGGTGTGTGGAGGTGTAGCCATGTCAGACGAATACATCTCTGATGACGGTCCCGGCTCTGACCTGTTCGATCCCTACGAAACCGGCTGGTGGAAATCCGTTTCCTGTGACAAATCTGCACCTGCAGATCAGCCCTGCCCGAACTGTAATGGCGAAGGTTATGTGGTCGTCCGGGTCTATCCCTGGGACGGCTGTTCGTACGATGAAGAGCCGTGCAAGTTCTGTAATCCCCGGAAGGATCTCTCGGAGCTGGATGACGAGTCACTGGAGGAGATGGATATCCCCTTCTAATCGTTTCTCACCGTTGGCATTTCAATTCCCACACGTCCTGGAGGTACACATCATGCAAGATACCCTTACCCAGAGGGCGGAGATCGATCTGGCAGGCAGGCCCACCCGCATCCGCGTGATCGGATACACCTACCTGGTCGATTTCGGTCCTTCGACTCAACCCCGATTTCACACCGTCAACAAGCGGCGAAGCTGCTCTTGTTCGTTGAAGGAATCCTGCCCAGCCATCGAAGCTGTGGCGGAGTATCTGCGCAACGGCGGGCAGCGCGCCCCCGATCCCAAGCCGCCCTGCCCAGTCTGCGGCGCGGAAACCATCCGCGATCGCAAGTGGGACGGCAAGTACACCAAAGAGCTCGGCTGGCGCTGTACGGCAGGAGGTCTTCGACACTTCCTGGAGGCCAAAGCCGAACGCATAAAAGAGGCGCTTCGCCGCCAGCAATCAGCGGTCAGCGAACACGAAAGTGCAACTGACCGCTGATTTACTTAACGGAGGTAATGATGCAAGTACACACGTTGACACACATGGAATTCGAGCCTGCGCCGGTGCAGATCGGCGAGCCGTTCCGCTGCTGGGAGTGCGGGTCGCCAGATCAGGGCGGTATGTTCCTGATCATTGACCACTCCCCACTGGAGGCTTACGCCGATCATGTCTACTACATGCGCCTGGCTTGCGGGCACAACCCGCGCTGTGTGCGCCTGGGCGATGCCATTGCCCCGCTGCGCCCGCTGGACCGCTCGATTGACGAGAACCTGGCGAGTGTTCGTGAAGGATTGGCGAACCTGGCAAAGGCAGTGCCGCCGGATCAGCAGAACCAGGAGCCGATCTCCAAGATCGTCTACCTGCTGGTCGCCGGGCGTATCTCACCGCAGACAGCCATCAACCAGCTGCGTAGCCTGGCTCAGCCAAATCAACCGTCCCTACCGGCCCGGCTGCCCGTCATCGAACAAACCTGGCGGTAATCCCGCCCCAATTAACCCACACGCCGCCCGTTCTGGAATCTTCCAGAGCGGGCGATTTCTTTACATGGAGGAAAACATGTGCCAGTTGCTTTTACTGCCGGATAAGCCCGGCAACACGAAATACACCCCCAAGCACAAGCTGCTCCCTTTGCGAGAGCGCCCGGTCGAACGGGTCAGCGCCCGTGCGGATGCCTGCACAATCATCGAGCTGCTGGCTGCACTTCTCGGCGGCCCGCAGCCCATCGAAACCGCCGATGCCCTGCTGGCGCACTTCAACGGCCGGCTATCCGACCTGCGCCGCGCTCCGGCGCACGAGATCGCCGATATTCCCGGCATCGGGCAGCAGAACGCTGCCCGCATCAAGGCTTCTGTAGAGCTGGGGCTGCGCCTGACGCTTAACACCGAGGAAGATCGACCAACAATCCACAGCCCAGCGGACGCGGCCGCCATGTTGCAGCATGAGATGAGCGCCCTGGAACAGGAGCACCTGCGGGTGATCCTGCTGGACACACGCAACCGGGTGATCGACATCGTGGAAATCTACCACGGCAGCCTGAACTCCGCCCAGGTGCGGGTGGCTGAGCTATTCAAGCCCGCCATCCAGCGCATGTCGGCGGCGATCATCCTGGTGCATAACCACCCCTCGGGTGACCCGACGCCCAGCCCGGACGATGTAGCTGTCACCCGCGCAGTTGTCCAGGCAGGCAAGCTCTTGGATATCGACACGCTGGATCACCTGGTCATTGGTCGTGGGCGTTTCGTTTCGCTCAAAGAGCGTGGCCTGGGTTTTGACGGTCGCGTTTCCGAGATGAGACCTGGTTATCGCCTGCGATCAGCCCGATATTCCATCCATGAAGATGACAATCTGATTTACGCTTACACTCGCTCCCAGGCGCTGGATGATGGCGTTCTTGTCGATGTCACTCAGATGGCTTCCGAGGCCGGCTTTCGCTATCCAACCGCCATAACCGCCGACTTGCATGCCCGCATCACACCGAACGAGCGAGAGAAAGCGTTGGGTCAGAGCTGTGAAGGCCGGTTGTGGGATGTGGTTTTCCTTGCTTCCTTCGCCGCCCGCCGATCAGGTACACAAGATCGATGCAGCTTCGATGTCAGTTTGTTTGAAGCCGAAGCCGCTCCGCCACATCGCACCCACCGCTGTACACTTTCATTGTGGATGGTGGTAGGTCCTGGCGATCAGGGCGAGCCGGTCATTACGATCGGTTTCCCTGAAGACTTTTAGGGAGGCAGCCATGACTGGAAAGACTAACCCAGGCTTGCCTGCCCCCTTCGAGAACACCTACTTCCGAGACCGCGCCATCAAGGTAGCCAATCGGCAAAGGCAAGGACATATCCTGGTCTCTGGCGCAAAGCCGGACAACGGCCAGGGCTTGCCCTTGCCGTACATCCATGATGTCCCTGGTTTGCGACGAGGCAGCTACCCCTACGACTACGAATGTGAATGGGGCCGCTTCAAGTACGAGTACGAGTTGAGCGCCTATCTCTTCACCCCGCACAACGGCCAGGCTCCACCCGGCTGGGAGCGCTACGATCTGCAAACACCTATCCAGCCCGTGACCGCTATAATCGACCGGGCGCGTCGTCTGGCGACCGTCAAGACCAAGGATCGAGAAATCGTTCTGCGGGATGTACCGGCGGGCGAAAGTCCATACAACCTGCTCCAGCAGATCAACGCTGCCCTGGCGCAAAGCTGTCAGCCTTTCGTAGCCTGGCGGCTTGAGTGGGTCAGAGGCGAGGTTGACTGGCTGTGGCCCGAGGGCGTCCCGCAGATCCGCAACGAACACGGCTCGGCTTACGTCACCGGCTACGCTCACGACGAAGCGGGAAACCTGATATACCTGGGCATGGTTGGGCACAAGACCGTGCTGGAGTCGATTCGAGCGACCGTCCAGTCCAGGCAGCGCAAGAAGCTCTTCTTGCAAGGCCGGCTGGTCTACCCGTTGCCCACCCACTACTGCCAGACCTGGCAGCACCTACCGGATTATGGTGCGTATCATGCAACACTGATCGCCGATCCCGCCCTGCCTGGGAAGTGGCAGGCGGGGGAGGAAGTGGCTTATACACTGGTGTTCGACGGAGACCTGGTAGATGGTGACAATCCTGAGAAACACACCTGCCAGATGTTACCTTTACGGCTTTCGGAAGCGTTGTCCATTCCATTTTTGCAGGAATGGGCGGAAGCACTCTGGGAAGCTGGAATCGAGCAAGAGTTGATCGGTAAGTTGGCAACTTCTGGTGATTGCTCATCGGGGCATTGGGTTCGTGTATCCGAATCTGGCTGGAAGGAGGTAATTACAGCGTTAGTTGAGCAGGGCGAAATTAGTATTCGGTAGGTTCATTGGTTGATCGAGGGATTTATCTCCTCGATCAACCAACCTCTATCCCGCACAGCAGCTTAACATTGCTACATCTTTTTCAAACGCCAGTGCTGCTAGCTTGATCCCCTCGACACTCGTCAGATAGGGGAACATCGTATTGCGAAGTTGATCGACTGTGATTCCAAAACGGATTGCTAACACAGCGCTCTGTATCATCTCCCCGGCTTCTGGCGCCAGGATATGTGCGCCAAGCAACTTATCGGAAGCAGCATCTGCCACCAGTTTAATCAGACCACGAGTATCGCGAGCAGCCAGGGCACGCGGCACGTAATTCATGGGTAATGTGCTGACTTTAACATCGATTCCCTGCTGGCGAGCTTGCATCTCAGTTATGCCTGCACTGGCAATTTGCGGGTCGGTGAACGTAACGCGGGGAATATAGCTGGCATCATAAACTTTTGTGGATCCGTTTAGCGCGTTCTCAGCAGCCAGGCCGCCGGAATATGCAGCCACATATACAAACATATCCTGCCCGGTCACATCTCCAGCAGCGTAAACGTGAGAAATGCTGGTTTGCAGATGCTTATCGACAATCACTTCACCGCGCTGGCCCAGCTGCACACCAACCTGCTCCAGTCCCAAACCGGCAGTGTTTGGTCGGCGTCCGGTCGCCACCAATAGCTGCTCAGCATCCAGAGAGATCGGATCTCCGTCCTGCGTTCCATTCAATATATACCGTCCGTCCATCCTTTCCACCTGCTCGATTTTTACGCCGGTGGCAAATTGCAGTCCTTCTTCCTCAAGATAAGACCGCAGGGCGGCGCTGATCTCTTCGTCTTCGAAAGGCGCAATGCGGGGCAGTATTTCCACAACGCTTACCAGCACACCGGCGCGAGCAAACACTTGCGCAAGCTCTAACCCGACTGCATTTGCGCCCAGCACAATCATCGAGCGGGGAAGTTCTTTTAGCTCCATAGCCGTCGTGCTGGTCAAATAGCCAGCTTCATTCAAGCCGGGGATGGGCGGCGCCCAGGGCTTTGCGCCGGTCGCGATCACAATCTTGCCCGATTTATACGGTTTCCCATCGATCTCAACCTTGTTGCCGCCTATCAATCGGGCATGTCCTTGAATATAGGTGATTTCCGGGTAGCCTTTCAGTATATCGATATACTTTGCCTGGCGCATTTCATTCACCAGCGCGTCTTTGTGAGCGATCACCAGCGGCCACTGTAGCCGTCCTGCGCTGGTTTCAACTCCGAGGAAACGATGAGCGGCTGCCTGGTGGTAGCTTTCCATCGCTCGGATCAGCGCTTTGGATGGTACGCACCCCACATTGACGCAGGTCCCACCGATGGTATTGGCTTCGACCAGTGCTACCCGTGCGCCATGCTCAACTGCCTTGATCGCAGCTGCAAACCCTGCCGAACCGCCGCCGATGACCATCAGGTCAAATTGCTGGTTGCCACCTGGCTCCGGCTGATTACCCAAGCGAAGGTTCCGTTCCGAAATAGCGTCATCGATCTGTTCGGAAGCCTGATAACCAGCCTGTTGTATGGCCTGGATCAGTGCGCTGCTCTCCACGGGCTCTTCGACGATAACCCTGGCTCGCCCAGCCTGCCAACCAGGCAGGTTGACCTCTAGCACGCCCGGGACTTCTGATAGAGCATGCTGCACATGTGTGGCGCAGTTGTTACAGGTCATGCCCTTGATTACAAGATCTATCTGTTTCGACACATCTACCTCCAAATTACGAATAAAATTTTCAACTTGATTTCCCGCGCTCTGACACCAGATGGCAAACACAAGCTTTTCCATCTACGTCATCGATCGGGTATGTCAACCCAACTGCATGCAGCCGGTGAAGTTCATCCTCCAAAAGCTGCAACTCTTTAATTCGCTGGGATACCTGATCCGCTTTTTCAATCAACAGATCCAGCACCACCCGGCAGGGAGCCTCACGGCGGTCTCGCATTGCTAAGATTTCTGTGATGTCATCCAGAGAAAAATCCAGTCGGCGCAGCCCAATCACAAACTTAAGCCTGTCCACATCCGAGCCGTCATATACCCGGTATCCATTCGCTGCTCGTTTCGGTTGCGGGAGAACACCGATCGATTCGTAATAGCGGATGGTTTTACCAGACACGCCAGTTAATTCAGCAAGTTCATTAATTCTCATTGCACACCTCAGCCTATTGCCATTCTACACCTTCCAGTTACTGGAAGGTCAAGGGTAGATATAAATCATTTTTCGCTTTTAGGACTGATTGAGTGATCAACTCAGTTGATAACGTTGGCTGGTGCTTGAAATCCCAGATTATGTTGGAAGGAGGTAATTCGAATACATACAACCATTCTGAGGTAGTCCCTTGATTTCAACGAAAAACATTCACCCCTGCGGGGACTTCGCGCCCCTCGGGGCGAAGCGTCCTCCTGGGGGTCATACAAACGGAGGATACACACATGAGACTTGCAGGCATTGAAAAAGGCGGGTATTACCCATACCCGCTACACATGGCGGAAGCCACGGCTTCCTGGTTCGTCCCGCTTCCAGCGGGCACACGCGGGCGACTGCTCGACCCCTGTTGCGGTGAAGGCGAGATCGCAAGCATCCTGGGCAAGCTGCTCGACTGCGAAACCTGGGGCTGCGAGCTGTTTCCCTATCGTGCAGAAAAAGCCGCCGCCCGCATGGACAAGTGCCACAGTGCCGCCTGGGAGAGTTGCTCCCTGACCGAAGAGTCGGTCACGCTGCTGTGGCTCAACCCGCCTTATGACGACGACCGTCACGCCGGCGAGAAACGACTCGAGCTGGCTTTTCTGAAATCCACGACGCCCAAGCTGGTGCGGGGCGGCGAGTTGGCGTTTATCATTCCCCAGCGCATTCTTCATCTGGTGGAGATCGCCCGTTACCTAGCCAGTCAGTACGAGCGCTTCACCGTCCTGCGTTTTCCGGACGGTGAGTACGAGCGCTTCAAGCAGATCCTACTGCTTGCGACACGGCGGGAGAAGTATAACGTACCCAACAACGAAGAGATTGATGCCATCCAACGCCTGGCGGAGAGTGACCTACCGCCGTTGGGCTTCGCCCCAGAGCCGATTTATCCGCTGCTGCCTGCCCCGCTGAAAGGCGCCGGCGGCCGGGCGATCACTTTTCGCCGGCTGGACTGGGCGCCCGACGACCTGGTAGAAGCCAGCCGCTGGGCAGGTGTGCGCAAGACTCGCGCCTGGCAAGACCTGGTTCATCCAACTAACACCGAGGTCGCATTTACGCCCGCCATGCCGCTCAAGAAAGGTCACCTGGCGATGCTAATGGCCTCTGGCCTGATGGGCACTCTGCGCCTGACCAACGATGATGGTTACCCAATGCTGGTAAAAGGACGGGTGGTCAAGGTGGTGGATAAAGTCGTTCATCGTGATCCCGAAGATCCTGAGACGGTGATCGAGCGCTACCGCGATCGTTACGTCACGACCGTCGCTACGCTCTCGCAGCACGGGCTGGAACTGATCCAGGATGTGGACTCGCTGACGCGCTTCATACGCCAGTACGGCGACAAGATCGCCGCCCACACCTTGGAAACCTACCAACCGTTGTACAATCTGAAACCCACTGAAGCAGAACTGGCTATCCTGGAGCGTCTGGGTAAAGCTCGCAGGGCGTTACCTGGTCAAGCCGAAGCCGGGCTGCTCCCAACACAGAAACATGCTGCTATCGCAGCTGCCCGCGCCATTCGTCAGCACCGCACAGCCAATCTGCAGGGGGAGATGGGGCTCGGCAAGACGACCATAGCTCTGGCGGTGATCGACCTGCTGAATGCCTACCCGGCTTTGATCTTGTGCCCGCCG
>Ga0123519_10015970_pt1 | contig 10490 bp, 10 predicted proteins | sample YelNatPaOPRAMG02_FD_87396 | JGI IMG/M metagenome (GOLD analysis project Ga0123519, IMG submission 87396) | Hot spring microbial communities from Yellowstone National Park - Yellowstone National Park OP-RAMG-02 (version 2) | ecosystem: Environmental > Aquatic > Thermal springs > Hot (42-90C) ...
AAGATAAACTTATCAGGACATCTTACAGGAAATGCCCTTATGGCATATACCCCCCTGTAAAGAGTTCCATCAGATGTCATCACATGCATAAGATTAAAAGTGCCCCTGAAAATCTTCACCTCATCCGGCTTCAAACTTTTAAGTCCTATCTCTTCTAATCTGCTTTTTCTCTCTTCCATATAATTCCTTTTTCAACGGTATCCTATCTCCGCTGAAAGGTCAAAGTATAGTTTTACAGCAGGAGGCGGAACATTAAAAGGTATATGATTTCCTATGCACATCATATATCCACCACACATCCTGCCTGTCTCAACCATAGAAATAACCATACCCTTAATCTCTTCCGGATTATTTCTCATCAATACCTTTACATCACCCTCACCTGCCAGAAAACAGTCCTTATATTTTCTTGCTATAGATTTATAGTCCGTATATGGCTCGCTGATAATTCCGCGAATTCCAAGAGTCATCAGGTCATCAACAAAAACATCAAGGCACCCATCGGACATAAAAACTACCTGTTTGCCTGCCTCTTTAAGCATCCCCCAGAATTCTTCATACCTCGGGAAGATATACTTTCTCATCCACGCAGGACTGCATAAAGGGCCGCTTGTTGTTACAATGTCATCATGACAGCAGACCCAGTTTACAGGTAACCGACTGATTGCACGGAATACACGACGGTTAATCTCAGCAAACTCTTCCATAATCCTTTCAAATTCAGGCTCAAGACAGATACTTAAAAAATTCTCATATCCAAAAACAAGAAGTGGCCACATAAACATTGTATTATAAAAACCTGCCCCTGCCTCCCATGACCCTTCAGGTGCTTTATCTCCCCATTCAGCAGGAAAATTCTTTCTGAGTCGTTGATAGATAACCTCTTCATTGCTGTAGTCCCCTGCTTCAGGAATCTTCCACGATGAAAAGTCCGCATTTTCAAGAGGACTGAATTTTAACATCTCTTCCATACTACTGAAATGATGCTTTGCTTCTTCCTGCTGCCAGTAGTCACGGCAGGTATGTCCCCATCGTCCCTTACCTTTATCCTGCTGCTCTTCAGGCCGTGGCAACGGGTCATCAGTTGCCGGCACAGGAAGATATAAAAACGGATACATCTCATTAATCTTCTCCATACATCTTTTAGGATGCTGGTAGAAATCTATACCTGAAATGTAGGTTGCAGCATCAGGATTGGACCAGTGTTCCCAGTGGACAATTTTTTTAGGACCTCTTCCCATCAATGTTTCATATCTAAGATCAGCCATCTTATTTCCTATTTTATCCCGTAGATTTCCTTTAAAACCTTGATATAATAAGAAAAACTCTCAAATGAGATATCAGAAGATGCAGAGTGGTCAATACCCGGAATATAGCCACCTTCTTCTATAACAGGTATCTTTTTATAAATCTCTTCCTTTATCGCATCCTTACTTTTTGTAAATCTTCTCTTGTCAAGCCCACCTATCATCTTTATCCTCTTACCATACCTGTTTCTCAAATCTACAGGGTCCATATCAGCAGCAACCTCACAGGGAATAAAACAATCAATACCTGCCTCAAAATACATCTCCATAAAAGGATTCAGGTTCCCATCACTGTCGTATAAGGTTATATCCAGCCCATATTTTTTTGCTGTCTCACATACCTTTTTATACCTCGGGAAAAGAAAATCCTTGAACATAGAAGGAGATATAAGGGTTGATGTTTTATAGGCAATATCCTCCCCAAAACCAAGATAGTCAACCCTGACCTCTGATAATACCTTCTTCAATCCTTCAATGCATATTATATTTATCCTTTCAAATAACTCATCAACTAAATCAGGGGCATCGTAAAAAAGAAATGATGCATACTCAACACCTGCCAGATTTCTTAAGATGCCATAGTAACATCCACCATCAAGAAATAGCACATAATCCCTTTCTTTCTTCCACCCTTTTATCCTTTCACTAAAATCAGAAGGCCATCTTTCATTGAGAAGAGATAGGTCAAACCTTTCCTTTATTACCCTTTCAAGGTCATATTTATTTTTTATAGGAAATTCAAGCCATTCAGGCATAGTTGTTGCATCCTTAAAATCTTTTATCTTCCTGCCATACTTATCTATCTTTATAACCTCATCTTCTGTTTCAGATATAACCTTCTCCTCAAAAGGAGGGTACGGTCCTGTATCCAGCCCTGCATATACAAACCTTAACCTTTCCAGTCCAAAATATTCAAATATATCAACTCCTTCAGGATAACCCTCCCTATACCATCTCTTCAATGTATCCTCCCAGATAATAAGATGGGGTTCTATCGGGGGATGGTCAACATCTTCAAAATTCAAAACCTTTTTAAATCTTTCAAGATTGTTCATAGGGCTTATTTTAAACTAAAACATCCTTTATTTCAACGAGGAATTCTTCTGCAATGGAATGCAATTTCAAGAGTTTGAGTGTCTTGATTGTTGCATCAGCATTATAATAACCTTCAGGGTTATCAGCAGGAAGTATATACCAGAATCTTATATCAGGAAACTTTTTAATAAGGTGTTCAACATATCTGTCATAGGAAGGAAACTCATCAATCCCTTTTGAGTTAAGAGCTGGGGTAATCACTATATCCCTGCCAAGAACCTCAACTATCCTTTCAATATGGCTCAAAGGATATGAAGGGTCTATACCTTTCAGATAAGGTATTTCCCTCATCACTTCCAGGTTGTGTTCAAACTGGCCACAGCAATGGACAAAGATACCTCCGTTTCTTTCAGAGATTTCCTTTACATAAGGCAACTCAAATTTTTGATATAGTTCAGGTGAAAGGAATGGAAGCGAGTCCTGAGTGAGTGTTACACCCTTACCATCAGGGAACCATATATATGGCCAGGTCACTGGGACAAAGAAGTCCCCAAACTCTTTTCTATAGGCATCAAGGACATTTAAAATAACATCCTTACATAATCCCAGAAGTTTATGGACAGATTCAGGTTCTGTATACATCCCGGCGAAGAACTCATTCGCATCCATAACCAGTATGGCAAGATTGACAGGGCCCTGCATATCAGGTGGTGCTACATATCCAAAGCCATCTGTTAAGTCAAGCCATCTTCTGCATCTGTCAAACTCTTCCTTTACCAGTGCATTCATCACAGGCGGGAGTTCAAGATTCCTTATCTCTTCAAGCGAATTAAAGGCAGGCCTAATCCATAGATTATTTCCATTCCCTTCCCTTATTAACTGCCCACCAAAGACAGAAGCGAGTGAAACTGTTCCCATATCAGGCCAGAAGACAGGTATGTTATCACCAGGGAGTTCCATAATCATTGAAAAATACCTGTATGCCTTCTCCATCTGCAATTCCACATCATCAAATATCTGGCGTGGCTCGTAAGAATAAGGAATAAAAGAGATTGGAGGCCTTCCTATATCTTTACCATCCCAGAAGTCCTTAATCCGCCTCTTTCTCTCTTCTATTCTATCACTATATCTTTTCTTAAGTTCCTTATATTTCAACATTTTTTATTTTTTAAGTACAATAACAGTCGTTAGTTCATCAGGTGGGTCTTCGGGTAGATTTGTAAGTATAACTCGGTCCCCTTCCCTCTTCAGAGCAAGTTTTTTGCCTGTGGAAAGTATATAAGCGGACATTATCTCTTCTTTTATGTAAGGAAGTGCGAGTGTTTTACCTGGCCACCAGTGGACGAATATGTAATAGCAGTCCTTCCCTTTAGTTGCACATCCTGCAGTCCCTGTATCAAGTGAAGCCCTCTCTGTTTTATAAATACTCTCACCATTTACCTTCAGCCATTTCCCTATCTCTTTTAACCGTACTATTGCTTCTTTCGGGATCTTACCATCTGGCTTTGGCCCAACATTGAGAAGAAGATTGCCTCCACCAGAAGCACAGGCAGTAAGTATGTGTATCAGCTCCTTTGTGGGTTTATAAAGGTCATCTGTGGCAAAATATCCCCAGTGCTTATTCATCGTCATACAACTTTCCCACATCCTCCCAGGTGTAGAAGCGGTAATATGCTGCTCAGGCGTATCAAAGTCCTCAGGCAACCCTGAACGGTTATTAATCACTATATCCGGCTGCAATCTCCTTACCATAGCATTGAGTTTTTCTGCCTCCCAGTGCTCTGGCCTGGTCTGGACTGTCCTGCGGTTGTTTATATAAAAACAACCGTCATACCAGAGTAAATCTATTTTTCCATAGTTTGTACACAGTTCCTCAACCTGTTTATGGACTATCTCAACCAGTTCCTTCCAGCCAGAAGGATTTTTCTCCGGTCCCTCATATGCCACAGGCATCCTCCAGTCAAGAAGTGAATAGTAAAAACCTATCTTCATACCTTCTCTTCTGCAGGCATCCACATATTCCTTTATAAAGTCCCTTCCAGCCGCACGCCTTACAGATGTAAAACTGCTTACCTTTGAATCAAATAGGCAGAAGCCATCATGGTGCCGGGTTGTAAGAACAATGTACTTCATCCCTGCTTCCTTTGCGGTCTTTACCCATTCTAAAGGAGAAAAACTTTTTGGTGGCTTAAACCTGTCTGCCAGTTTTTCATACTCAGAGACAGGTATATTCTCCTGATACATCACCCACTCACCACGACCAAGGACAGAATAGTCCCCCCAGTGTATAAACATCCCAAACCGCGCTTCCTCAAACCATTTCATCCTCTCTTTTCCCTCCATAACCTCTCCTTTTTATATTGAAATTGTCCCTTTTCTTTTTGAGTTTTTTTCACATTCCTCAAGGATGGCTATAACCCTGCGCGCATCCTCTGGCTTTACAATGAGTTCCTCTCCCATCAAAAGATGGTCTGCTATATTCCTGTAGTATTGTTTCCAGTTATCAAGATTGCCCTTTGGTATCTTTATATTCCCTTCATGGCGGAGACCAGAGGTATAACTGACAAGTTTTATCTCTTCCCAGTTAGTTGCCTCTATGGCTCCCTTTGTTCCAAGTATACGCCACCTCGGTCTCGGAATCGCACTTATCTGGGACATTACAAAATCAGCGGTTGCACCATTCTCAAACTTTATGTAGATTTCACCATAGTCCTCAATCGTCACGGAACTCCATACAAGTTTCTTCAGTTCCCCTGTAATATCTACAACTTTTGAATTGACAAGGTCTAATACCCAGTAGAGAAAGTGTGCACCCCAGTCATACAGAAGACCACCGCTTACCTTCTTGTCTGAACGCCACCAGAAACCAGGATGGTTATAAGAAGAATAACCGCACTCTATATGGAATATATTACCTATAAGCCCTTTATTTACAATATCCTTGATTAAGAGATAGTCAGGGTCCCATCTCCTGTTATGGAATACGCTTAACATAAGGCCTGAAGAGTGCGCCTTTTCAATCATCTCATCTGCTTCTTTCACTGTGATACAGAACGGCTTTTCTACAACTACATTTTTCCCTGCCTCAAGGCACTGAAGTGTAGCACTTGCGTGAAGGTTGTGGGGAAGTATATTTACAACAAGGTCCAGTTCCTTCATCTTCAGCATATCTGATAAATCTGTGAAATATCCCTTTAACTGCGGAAGTTCCTGCTTTGCTGCCTCTACCCTCGCTGGATTGACATCACACATAGCAATTGTCTTAAGCCCGGGAATAGAATCTATCCATCCAGCATGGTACTTCCCCATATTGAAGGCAGGCCCATATCCCAGAATACCGCAGTTTATTGTCTTATCTTTTGCCTTAAACCCTGTGGTATAAGCAATAGACCTTAATACAATCTTCTGAAATTCAGGATGTTCCCATGCTTCCTTTGTATGTCCAGGGGCAATATAAACCACCCTGCCCTTCCCATAGTCCCTGGTATATACCATAGGCATTTCCTTACCCTGCCATAATGTCTTAAAGAGAAGTTTTGACCTTGATGGGTCATAGTTTTGCAGGTGATACATCTCATCGTAAACAGAAAAGGAATCAGGCATACGGGTGGTAATGTAGTGGGAAGTATCAACAACAGAGATAATAAATTCATGGTGTTCAGGATGTGTTAGAAATTCTCCATTGAGCATCTCTATATACTTACGGCTACCCCTGAAACTATCTGTTGCTGAATGGATACCGACAAATCCACCACCATTTCTTACAAAATCAAGTAGTCCTTTTTCCCTTCCCTCTGTAAGTTCATAATTAAATCCAGTGGTATAAACCACAACTGCATCGTATCCACTGGAAGGCAAAGAAGCAAATACATCAAAGTTTGGTGTCATATCTAAACTGAACCTCCCATCCTTTCCAAGAATCTCTGACAACTTCTTGCCTGCCCACTCTGTTGGATGAAACTCCAGCCCACCATATATATAAAGCAACCTCTTCATATTATCTCCTTTTTTATACATACTGATATGGTTTTAATGCCCACTTATCCAGTACTTTTGGCTCTATATTATAAAACTTCCCTAAGAGCAACCGTCTCAAATTGTCTATCTCAAGTTTCCGTGCAAGAAAGTAAGAAAAGATGGCCTCAATACCATAAGGGATTACCCTGCTATCTTTTATATATCCCATTATCAGGTTGTATCTTACACCATCATATTCATCTACAGTAATGGGTGTTTTTATATGATATTCCATATTCACAGTACTCCACAGGATATCTTCTCTTATATATCTTTCCTTCTTTATCCTGCCATCATCTACTATGAACCTTAAATTTAATGGACCTCCTACCATCTGTTGCTGTATAAATGTCCCTATATTGGAAATGTCTATCTCTATCTTTATATAACCATCAATAAATCCAGAATGTTGTGTTTTTATAAGGTCTTTTGCTGTTTCCCAATATATCTCTTTTGCAAGAAGCATCACATCTTCTCTGTCCCTGTTTTTTGATATAAAAGCAACCAAGGACTTCAGATGGGCTGGCACATCTTTAAAATTATTTTTGCTGAATGCATCTTTCAGTATAAAGTAGTTAATATAAGAATAAGGGATGTAGTTTCTACTTTCTTTACCTGTCCTGTAGTTTTCAAGCACAAGTCTAAGGTTATGGAAATCATAACCCAAGAGAAAATAGTGATACAGTTCGTCTGGTAATGACTTCTGCATATCTTTTATAAGATCTATTGTAATGGTCTCAAAAAAGTTAGAAATATCTTCTGGTTTTGTGATAGAAGGTAGTTGATAATAAGAGCTGGACAGGATACTGGATACCTCTGTCAGTGTCTTTGCATTTACTATTTTTGAAATCTCATCTTCTGTAAGAAACTTCTTTTCAAGTGACTTTACCCTTCCACTAATACCCAGTATATCCATTTTTATATATCTTTAAGAACCTGAAAGTCCTTTTTTAATACTTCTAACTTTCCAGGGTCATAGACAGCAACAGCAGGATGGTATAGTGCCACTATACAAACCTTTGAAAATAAACTATCTCCACATTCCAGCACCATTCCATGCAACCTACTTATGGAACGGCTTTCTTTCAGAGAAAATCTGTTTATAAAATACCTTAACGAGTGCCTCCCCAGACAACATATAACAAATGGTGAGATAATTTCTATCTGTCTTTCCAGATAAGAAGCACACGCTTTTACCTCTTCTTCTTCAGGGTCCCTGTTTTCAGGTGGTCTGCACTTTATGATATTTGTTATGTATATATCTTTTCTGTTGAGGTTAACAGATGAAAGAAGTATATCAAGCACCTCTCCCGCCTTACCACAGAAAGGGATGCCTTTTCTATCTTCATTATAACCAGGTGCTTCTCCAACAAAAACAATCCTCGCAGAAGGGTTACCTTCTCCAAAAACCACATTATTCCTTGACTTCCAGAGTATACATTTCTTACACTGGTTTGCCTCTCTTCTGCATTCGTCAAGGAGACTTTGCCTGTCCATTATCCTGTGAGAAAAACTTCCCTATCTTCTCCCTCAATACATCATCCATAGATGCCTTTATCTTTTCCCAGTTAAAAACCATATCCCAGTCAGAAGATGAGACAACAAATGCATCTTTGAGTGAACTGTCCTTTTCTATCTTCATCCCTTCTATAGTAACATCTGAATCCGCAGGAACCTTTACAATATAGTCCTTTTCGTTTATATCCCTGCAGACAGAGATAATAATCTCTTTCATATTTTCCCTCAGGTAGTCATTAAACCTTTCTTCTATCTTTTTTAGCACCTCATCTATAAATTTGTTTTTAAGGGCAAGGAGTTCCTTTTCTTTCTCCATAACAAAGGTAGAGATACCCCTTTCCATTTTTTTATCTATCTTCTCTTTTTCTGCCTGAAGTTTTAACTCATACTCTTTATCTATTGTTACTTTTTCAGCATTATACCTTGCTTCAAGTTCTTCTTCTGCTTCCCTTATAATATCAGATGCCTTTTTCTCTGCCTCTTCAATTACTTTTTTTATAAATTTGTCCAGCATCTTCACACCTTTACGGAAAACAGCAGGAATATAGACACGACAAGTGCCAGAACCGCATATGTCTCAACAAAAGCACCATATACCAGCGCCTTCATACTTGCCTCAGGATGTTTTGAAGCAACAGCAATACCTGCAGCACAGACTTTCCCCTGATGTATAGCAGAAAATAACCCTGATATTGCTATAGGAAGGGTTGCTATAAAAATCTGTAATCCCTGCACGTTTGTTATAGGGATAGTTCCACCACCTAATATACCTACCTTCATCAAAACAAGAAAGCCGGTAAGAAACCCGTATATACCCTGTGTTCCGGGGAGAGCCACCAGTAGCAACATAATACCGAACTTCTCTGGCTCTTCAGAAAGAACACCATTGGCTGCACTCCCAGCATAGCCAATTCCTATACTTGAACCAGTACCACAGAGAAAGACAGCCAGTGCTGCACCGGTTAATGCGTATATCATTCCCATATCCATTTTAGCCCCCTTTTGTCTCCTTAATCTTCTTGATTAAAGCAGGTATCACCTCAAATATATCTCCGACTATTCCTAAGTTTGCCACCTTGAATATAGGTGCATCAGGGTCTTTGTTGATGGCAATGATATAGTCAGATGTCTGCATACCAGCAAGGTGCTGGATGGCGCCTGATATACCGCAGGCAATATATATCTTCGGCTTGACTGTCTTACCTGTCTGACCTACCTGGTGAGGATATGGTATCCAGCCAGAATCCACAGCAGCACGGGAAGCACCAACCGCACCACCAAGAAGCCCAGCGAGTTCCTTAATCATTTCAAAGTTCTTCGGGTCCTTCACCCCTCTTCCTCCTGAGACAATCACCTCTGCTTCCTGAAGGTCAACAACATTCTCTATCTTTTCCTTTCCAAGTATCTTTACCCTGTTTTGCAATCCTTCTCTATTAAATTCCTCCATAAGAATTTCAGGGTCATTATTCCCTATTACAGACGCCTCCTCAAACATCTTTGGTCTTATGGTTGCCATCTGTGGCCTATGGTTTTTACATATAATCCTTGCCATAAGGTTTCCGCCAAATGTAGGTCGTGTCTGGATAAGGAGTTTTGTTTCGGGGTCAATACTTATATCAGTACAATCAGCAGTAAGTCCTGTCCTTAACCTCGCTGCAACAGAGGGAATAAACGACCTTCCCATCATCGTGGCTGCTGCTATGACAATGCTTGGTTTATGCTTTGTAATCAACTGTGCCATTGCAATGGCATATGGCTCTTCCTGAAAATGCTCAAGTAAAGAGTCTTCTACCACATATACCCTGTCCGCACCGCATGCTCCAAGTTCTCCAGCAAGTCCCTTAATATTATTCCCGATAAGAACCCCTGCGATATATTCCCCGAGTGATTTTTTCAGTTTAAGCGCCGCATTCAACATCTCAAAAGCCACAGGACATAGTTTCCCATCCCTGCTTTCTGCGAAAAACCATATCCCTTTATACTGTGATAAATCCACAACAGATTCCACTTTTTCTTCCTTCTCAAGGGCACCTTCAGGGCAGGTCTTTATACATAAACCGCACAGGTTACAGTTCTCATCTATAAAAAGTTTCCCATCCCTTACCTCTATCGCTCCAAAAGGACAGGTATCTATACACTGCTTGCATAAAGTGCACTTTTCATAGATTATCCTTATAGCCATTACACAACCCCCTGTTTTTTAAGTTCTTCAATAAGTGCATCAACAAGCTTTTCTGTCTCCCCCTCAATCTTTCTTCCTTCCTTCTTCATCTGTTCTGTCCACACATCAACCACCCTTGTAGGAGAACCATCCTGGCCATAAAAAGATTGGTTTCCCTCTATATTCTCGGTATTCCATACATTGATTTGTGCCTTCTTTGCCTTCAACATCCCTTTAAGAGAAGGGATACGTGGCTGGTTTATCTCCTTAACAACTGTGATTAATACAGGCAAGGAAACAGAAAGTTCCTCATAGTGGTCTTCCATAAGACGGGCACACGCCATTACCCCATCTGATACATCCTTTATCTTGCTTACATAGGTGATATAGGGTATGTTGAGATGATTGGCTATCTCAGGGCCAACCTGGCCTGTGCTACCATCAAGTGTCTC
>Ga0123519_10015972_pt1 | contig 10489 bp, 8 predicted proteins | sample YelNatPaOPRAMG02_FD_87396 | JGI IMG/M metagenome (GOLD analysis project Ga0123519, IMG submission 87396) | Hot spring microbial communities from Yellowstone National Park - Yellowstone National Park OP-RAMG-02 (version 2) | ecosystem: Environmental > Aquatic > Thermal springs > Hot (42-90C) ...
GACCCTTCGCAGGCCAGCGTTCGCCACGTTGGAAGGCCCGCAGAACCTGCTCAGGGTGACATAAGCGGGACTTTGAAAAGGCCCTGGGCGAGGCGGCGAGGGGGTGCAGTTCACTCCGGGGCGTCTTTGGCCGGGTCGCGGTCGAGTCCCGAGCTGGTTCGGGTAGCGTTGCGGAATGGCGCGTGACGCGAGGTATGGCGCCAGGTCGTAGCACGGCCCCAACAAGTTGGGGAGTCCGAGGTGGCGCTTGCCCGCAAAGTGAGATGCTCCACGAGCAGCGACCTGAGGGCTCTGATAAGGTGCTCTGTGCCCATCGGAAGGCTCGCCATGACGCACAATCCCCCCTCACCCTACCCTCTCCCCCCGTGGGGGAGAGGGGAAGGGGCCGCGTGCCTGCCCCTGAGGGGGGAGGGGAGTAAGGGCCGCCTGTCTGTCTGTGAAGGGGGGAGGGGCGCAGGGGTCACCCGGGCAGGGGGTAGCCTCCATAGGCGCGGGCGGCATCCTGGAGGGCCGCTAGGTTGGCAGGGGGGAAGGCGAGGGGCTGGTCGGGCGCCAGGACCAAGCCGCCGTCGCGGCCCAGGGTGAGGATGGCACTGCGCGCGGCCTGGCGCACATCCTCTGGCGTGCCGTGGAGCAATACCGAGGCGCTGACGCCGCCGAAAAAGGCGATGCGCTGGCCAAAGCGGGCCTTGAGAGCCTCGAGGTCGCAGGCAGCGCTCTCGAGGTTGAAGACGGTCACGCCAGCAGCGATCAGGTCGGGCACGAAGGCAGCGGCCTGGCCACAGGTGTGGAAGAACACGGGGGCGTCCGCCGCACGGTAGACGGAGATGATCTGCACCAACGCGGGCAGGATCAGGCGCCGCCAGAGCCTGAGATCAAGGAAGGGCCCGGCCGAGCCCGCATAATCGTCGGCCAGCCACCCGGCTTCGGCTCCGGCGGCCAGGTACCCCTGGGCGACCTGCACGTGGTAGCCGGCGATGCGGTTGAGCACGGCGAGGGCTGCGCCGGGCTCGCGAAGCATGGCCAGCATGGCTTGCTCCATGCCCACGAGCGACACCAGGCGGTCGAGCGGGCCGGCCGGATGCTGGCCGATGACGAGGGTCCGGGTCGGGTCGATGCTCCGCAGCAGGCCTCGGTAGAGCTCGGGAGCGACCGCGCTGGGAAATGGCCGCTCGAGCAACTCGGACACGCTCCGCGCTGCGGGAGCAGCCGGGTACGAGAGCGCCGGTTCCTCCTCGGAGGCCACATAGCTCTCGGGGAGCGGCGCCCAGGTCACGCCCCATTCATCGGGGCCCTGGCGAGGTGGCCGGCGGCCCGGGCAATCCACCAGGGCGTAGGCCCCCTCGCCGGCGTAGGGCACGTGGTCGGGCCGGTCGTAGCGGATGGCCCGCAGCAGGTTCTCCTTCGGCGAGAGCGCCATCGGGTCCATCAGTCAGCGCTCTTGTCGTAGGCGCGCCCGAGGGCGGCGGGCGCATCGCTGCGGTTCGAGCGATAGAGCAACGCCAGGATGGTGAGCACGTATGGCAGCATCAGCAGGAACTCGTAGGGGACGGTACGCATGCCTCGCTCTACCTGGCTGAGCGCCTGGATACGGTACTGCACCGAATCGGCCAGGCCGAAGAGGAGCGCGCCGACCAGGGCCAGCTTGGGCTGCCAGCGGGCAAAGATCACCAGGGCCACAGCGATCCACCCCCGTCCGCCGGTGATGCCCTCGCGGAACATGCGCAACTGGACCACCGTCAGCACCGCACCGCCCAGGCCCGCCAGAGCCGTGCCGATCAGGGTCGCGGCGTAGCGGATGGCGTTGACGTTCAGCCCCGAGGTCTCTGCAGCCGCCGGGTTCTCGCCCACAGCGCGGATGCTCAGCCCCCAGTTGGTGCGGAAGAGGAAGAGCCAGACCAGGTACACCAGGGCGACCGTCAGGTACACCGTGGGATCATGGGTGAAGAGGATCCCGCCCAGTACGGGGATGCGGCTCAGGAGCGGGATGGGCACGGGCTGCATGCCGGGCACGCGCGCTGTGAGGGAGCTCGATGCCTGCCGGTAGACATAATTGGCCAGACCCTGGCCAAAGACGACCAGCGTGACGCCGCAGATGACCTGATCGGCTTTGAGGGAGATGCTGAGGACCGACAGAATGAGCCCCATGGCCATGCCGGCCGCCATGCCTGCCAGCAGCCCGGCCCACGAGCTCCAGGCGCCGAGGGGGCCCTTCTGGAGCAGGAAGGCCACCAGAAAGCCGGTCACCGCGCCCACGGCCATCACGCCCTCCAGCCCCAGGTTCAGCACCCCAGCACGCTCGGTCACCGTCTCGCCCAATACGGCGAGCAACACCGGGATCGCCAGGCGGATGCCCGCGGTGACCAGTGCAGTGACGAAAGCCCAGTTGAGCACCAGTTTCCAATCCATCAGCTTTGCCTCCTGCGGGCCAGGGCATCGGCCGCCAGCACGCACAGGACGATCACGGCCTGGATCGCGTTGGCCAGGGCGTCGGGAAGGCCGGAGACCACGTGCATGGATTGGGCGCCGATGATGAGCGCGGCGAAGAAGAACGAGGCGATAGCCACCCCCACCGGGTGCATGCGGCCGAGCAGGGCCACCAGGACGCCGCTGAACCCATACCCTCCAGAAATCTCGGCCTTGAGTCGCGTGTGCAGGGTGCTCACTTCGATGATTCCTGCCAGCCCTGCCAGGGCGCCGCTAAAAGCCAGGGCGAAGAGGATCGCCCGCTCGACGTGGATGCCGGCATAGCGCGCCACGCTCTCGCGCGACCCTACCGCGCGCAGGCGAAACCCAAGGGGGGTCGACCAGAGCAAGGCGTACACCACGGGCACGAAGAGCACGGCGATGAGCACGCCCAGGTGGATGCGGCTCCCCAAGAGCACCGGCAGGCGCGTCGAGGCGGCGAATTGGGCGCTCTCCGGGAGGTAGCCCCCGGGCTCCTGCAGCGGCCCACGCGCCATGTACTGCATGACGAGGATCGCGATGTAGTTGAGCATCAGCGTGGAGATGATCTCGCTCATGCCGCGGCGGATCTTGAGCACTGCCGCGATGAGGGCCCAGGCCACGCCGCCGGCGACCCCTGCCAGCAACATGGCCGCCAGGAGCAGCGGCCGGGGCCAGTTGGCGCAGAACAGGGCCACAATGCCGCCGCAGAGGGCCCCCATGTAGTACTGTCCCTCACCACCGATGTTCCATACGCGGGCGCGGAAGGCGGCCGTCAGGCCCAGGCCCACCAGCAGCAGGGGCGAGGCCTTGAGGATCGTCTCGGTGATCTGGCGCGGCCCGCCAAACGCGCCTGAGAGCATCGTGGCATAGGCCTGCAGAGGGTTGGCACCGGTCAGCCGGATGAGCACGGCGCCGATGGCCAGGCCGGCCACCGCGCCGATCAGTGGGGCGGCGCTGTTCACCAGCCAGCGCGGGATGCGAGATCGCTCAGCCACAGCCATGGGTACGGTATCCGCCTCGCTCATCGAGCCTCCTCACGGCTCTGTCGCTTGGAGCCGGCCATCATCAACCCGATCTCATTCACATCGGCCCCCTGCGCGTCGACAATGCCCACGATTTCGCCCTCGTACATCACGGCGATGCGGTCGCTGAGGGCCAGGATTTCGTCGAGCTCGGTGGAGATCAGCAATATGCCGACCCCCTTGTCGCGCTGCTCGACCAGCCTGCGGTGCACGTACTCGATGGCCGAAACGTCGAGGCCGCGGGTGGGCTGAGCGGCCAGCAACACCTTGGGGTTTCGTGCCAGCTCACGGGCCAGCACCATCTTCTGGGCATTGCCCCCCGATAGGGTCCCGGCATGGGTAGCCACCGAGGGCGTGCGCACGTCGTAGGCGGCCGCCAACTCTCTGGCGGCACACTGGATCACCGTCTGGTCGAGCCAGCCGTGGCGCGCAAAGGGCGCCTCTCCGATGCGCTGCAGGAACAGGTTCTCGGCCACCGTAAAGTCTTTCAGCAGCCCCAAGCGATAGCGATCGGAGGGGATGTGGGCCAGGCCGCAGCGGCCGATCTCGCTGGGGCGGCGATGGGTCGTCTCGTGGCCGCAGATGGTGACCCGGCCGGCAGTAACGGGGCGCAGGCCGGCGATCACCTCCTCCAGTTCGCTCTGCCCGTTGCCGGCCACACCAGCGATGCCCAGAATCTCGCCGGCGCGGACCTCCAGGCTCACCCCGCGCAGCGCCGGCAGCCCCCGATCGCTGTTGGCGTGGACCCCCTGCAGCGCCAGGCAGACCTCGGCGGGGTGGGCCGGCCCCTTGGGGACCTTCAGCACCACGTCGCGGCCCACCATCATCCGGGCCAGGGCCTGCTGATCGGTGCGATGGGTGGGGACGGTATCGACCACGCGGCCGTCGCGGAGGACCGTGATGCGGTGGCTGGCTGCGAGCACCTCGCCGAGTTTGTGCGATATAAAGACGATCGACTTGCCCTCTCGCGTGAGCTGCTCCAGGATCTGCAGCAGCCCTTCTACCTCCTGGGGCGTCAGCACGGCCGTGGGCTCGTCGAGGATGAGCACCTCGGCGCCGCGGTAGAGGGCTTTCAAGATCTCCACCCGCTGCTGCTCGCCGACTGAGAGGGTCCACACCTCAGCAGCCGGGTCGATGGCCAGGTGGTACCGCCGGGAGAGGGCCAACAACTGCTCGTGTACGACGCTCTGCTTGTCGAGGAATGGGCCACGGCGCGTGCGCTGGCCCAGAACGATGTTTTCGGCGACGGTGAACGGTTTGACGAGCATAAAGTGCTGATGGACCATGCCCAGCCCGTGCGCGATGGCGTCGTTGGCCGAGGCAAAGGCCACACGCTTGCCGCGCAGGCGGATCTCGCCGGCATCTGGCGCGTAGAGGCCGTAGAGGATGTTCATCAGCGTCGTCTTGCCGGCGCCGTTTTCGCCCAGAAGGGCGTGCACCTCCCCCGGCATCAGGTCGAAATCGATCCCCGCGTTGGCCACGACCCCGGGGAAGCGCTTGACAATCCCCCGCATCTGGACAATGGGTTCGGTTGTTGCGCTCAATTCCACCTGCCTTACTGCTCTTGGGGGCACAGGCCCGGGCTTGAGTGGGCGTGCCAGCGGCCGGTCGGGCCAGAGTTCCCCTGGGACGCGCCGGCTGCGAGTGCCTTGCAAAGGTGCCGGCCCCCTTCCCACCCGGCTAGGGGCAGGCCCCGGCTTGGCGGTTTGGGCGGGCGCGACGCACCCGCCCAAACCGCGTACCTCCACTTTCCCGCCCCTGATACAGGCGTGGTGCTTTACTGGGGAACGTACTCGACTTTGAGTTTGCCAGCCTTGATATCGGCAATGGCCTGATTTGCCGCCGCGATGGCCTCGGGCGGGATCTTGCCCTTGAGCGCTTCGTTGTACTTGACGAGCATGGCGCCATCGGCCACACCGAAGCGGTAGTAGGGAGCGTTGAAGGTGCCGTTGCGCGTGTCCTGCAGCATCTTGCTGAACATCGGCACCAGGTCCCAGTAGAGGTTCACCAGCACGACGTCGGGCCCGAGCTCGCTCATGTCTCCGACATAGCCGGTGACGTAGCCCTTGCGCTCCTTGGCGGCCTCGATGGCGCCCAGCGCCGGGCCTTCGCCGCATTCACACCAATAGTCTACACCCGCATCGGCCTGGGCCAAAGCGGCCTCTTTCGCCTTGGCCACGTCGACCCAGTCGCCGACGGCCGTGCGGATGAGCTTGGCGTTGGGGTTGACGGTCTTGGCGCCGGCCAGCAGCGCCTCGCCCATGCTGTGACAGACCGGGATGTCGAAGCCGTAGAGTGCGCCCAAGACGCCGGACTTGCTCATGTAGCCAGCGATGATGCCGATGGGGTACGCGGCCTCGTAGAACGGCTGGTCATAGTCGGCGACGTTCTTGGCGGTGCGGTTGATCCCGCCGCCCCAGGCAAAGTTGATCTTGGGGAACTCGGAAGCCACCTGGAAAGTGGCGTCCTGGAAGCTGAAGGAGTGGGCGACGATCATTTCGTAGCCCTGTTCAGCGTACTGCCGCAAGACGCGTGCCGCATCCGCATCCTGCACATTCTCAGAGAAGGCCACGCGGACGCCCTGCTTGCCCAGGGCCTGGGCCGCGTTGTAGCCGGCCTCGTTCCAGGAGTGGTCCTGCCAGGGGCCGGTCAACACCACGGCCAGGCCGCCGGTGTTGGCGCCCTTGGTCGCAGCGGGGGCAGCGCTGGTCGCGTTGCTTGCCGGCGCCTGGGTGGGCGGAACGGCGGTTGGCGCCTTGGTTGCCGGCGCAGGGGCTGCCGTGCCCGAGGCGCCTCCGGCGCACGACGCCAGGAAGAGCGCCAGGATGGCCAGAGCGCTGAGGATGATCGACTTGTGGGAACGCATCGCGGAACCCTCCTTCGCATTGCACATTCCCGGTTGTGGGCCCAAGGCCCACCTCGATAGCTGAGGATCGAGAATCCGAATCTGGCCGGTTGCACCTCCTACGCCATGAGCTTCTTGCACAGCTCGACGGCGGCCGCGGCGTCGGCGGCGTAGCCGTCCGCACCGATCTCCTGTACCCAGTCTTCCGTCACACATCCGCCACCAACGATAATGCGGCACCGGTCGCGCGCGCCCACTTCTTTGAAGAGATTGAGAGTGTTCAGCGCCATCGGCCGGGTGGTGGTCATCAGCGACGACATGCCGACGATGTCGGCCTTGTTCTCTTTGACGGCATCGAGGAATGCGCTGGGGGCGACGTTGCGCCCCAGATCGATGACGCGGAAGCCGTGGGCGCGGAGCATGGTGGCCACGATGTTCTTGCCGATGTCGTGGATATCGCCCTGCACCGTGCCCAAGACGACCACGCCCTGAGGCTCGGTGGAGCGCCCCTGGGCAGCGAACGCCTGCTCCAGGTGCTTGCCGATGCGCTCGGCTGCCTCGCCGGCCATCATCAGCTCGGGCAGAAAGATCTCCCCCGTCTGGAACTGGTTTCCGACCTCGGTGAGGACCGGGATCATGACGCCGGAGATGATCTCCAGCGCGTCGACTCCGGCCTGCAAAGCTTCAACGACCACGGCCTCTGCGGCGTCGGCATCGCCTTCCTGCAGGGCCGCGCCCAGTCGGTTGCGGATAGGCTCCGGGATACTCATTCTCAGCTCCTTTTGGCATTCACCTCAGGCCAGGCCCCCAGGGCCAACCGGGCGGCGCATGGCGCCCGGGCCGGTGGGGCACTGTGGCCTGGCCTGCGAAGAGACTGTTAGCGATTGGGGCGGGGCGCATGCTTGAGCGAGAGGCCCAGCCGCCCCAGGTCCTCTTTCACCGCATAGTAGATATCGAGCCACTCCTGCTTGGGCTGCACCGTCTCGACGTCGTAGACCTCGGGGAAGGGGCGGCCCCGGTTGGGGTTGGCCAGCGTGCTCTGGTAGCGGGTGAGGAGTTCACGCGCCAGGGAATCCGCATCCTGCCGCTTCAGGCCGAGGGCGGCTTCTGAGACCTCGGCGATGAAGCGCGCCTCCAGGCCGGTGGTGTGGTCGGTCTTGAAGCCGCCGGTGGTGCCGGCGCCCTGCATGTTAAAGCCGCACACCGTGCCCACGATAGCGCCCGCTGCGCACTCGTAGAGCAGCTCCTTGGTGCCGGGCCCCGAGACGACGTAGATGTCGTTCAGCGCCACGATGCGCGTGTTGCGGGCCAGGGCCTGCCCCACCATCGCCTGGCACCACAGGCCCATGGGGTCGCTGTTGCAGACGTCCTGCAGGTGGGTGATGGAGAACATGTGATAGTCGGCGTCGTAGAGCACTGCGCCCAAGAGGTGATCGGCCACCGAGACCACGGCAGTGCCTGCGGCCCCGCCGCCGATGCCGCCGATCAGGGGCGTCATCAGGTCCACCGTCACGGCGCCGATGTTGTACAGGTGAGCCACCCGCGACAGTTGGTCAAAGTCGGTCTTGAGCTCGACCATCTGCGAAACGAGCACAGCATCGCTGGGGCGCAGGCCGGCGGCCTGGTCGAAGGCGGCCATCTTGCCGGCGCAGGTGAGTGAGACGGCCACGTCATTGATGTGCATGCCGGGGCGACCGGCCATGCGCACGGCCTCGCGCGCTACCGCAGCATCGCGCCGTGAGGCCAGGATCTCGAGGGGTGTGCCGGGGAGGATCTTCTCACCAAAGTAGGTCGATACCGAGCCGGCCCCCAGGCAGTCCACCAGCGGTTCCTGCGCGCAGGAGAGGAGGATGAGGGGGTGATAGCGCTCGGATGCCGGGGTGCCGGTAGGCCCGGAGTGGACCACCGGGCGGGAGGGGTCCTCCACCCGGCGGTGGCGCATGACCACTGCGTCCTTGCCGGTGCCGAGGGTCACTTCGGAGCGCACCTGCGACAGGATGTCGAGCACCTCGTCGCGGGTGAAGCGGATGCAGCGCTCGGTCGTCTGGCAGTAGGCGCCCCACTCGATGAAGAGCTGCAGCCCGGCCTCGAAGATGCGATCGGCCAGGTCATCGTCGGCGGGCACCAGAACGTTGGGGTCATACTTGATCCCCTTCTCTTTGACCAGCTCCTTGATGCGGCGGGCGAGGCCCAGGTCGAAATCGCGTTCCTTCATGAACGGTCCGGTCTGGGCCCTCTTGATGATCTCTACCAACCAGTTGCTGCGCATGAGAGACTCCTTTCCCTCCTTCCTGACTTTAGCGCAACGGCAGCCCAAGCTGCCGGAGCTCTTCCTTCACCTGCTCATAGGTCTCCTGCCAGGCCGGCAGCGGCTTGAGGGTCGTCAGGTCATAGACCTCCTGGAAGGGGAGGCCGATGGGCCGCTGGTTGAGTTGGGGCTGGTACTTGGCCAGGAGCTGGCGCACGATGCGGTCGGCCTCGCGGCGCGGGAGGCCTGCGGCAGCGCGGCCCACCTCGGCGGTGAAGCGTGCCTCCAGGCCCGACACGTGGGCCGAATGGATGCCGGCGGCCGAGCGTGGGCCGATGAGGCCACAGGTGCCCGAAGCGGCTGCCATGATCGCCATGGCGGCGCACTCGTAGAGCAGGGTGCGCGTGCCGGGCCCGGCGACGGGCGTGATGACCACGTCGGTGAGCAGCCGGCTGTTGCGGGCCAGCGCCTGCTGGGCCACGCTGATCGCCAGCATGATCTCGGGCGTTGTGTCGTTGTCGTAGAAGGGGTGGGCCGGCGATACCGAATGGGTGTTGGTCATATAGATCATCTGCAGCAGGATGCAGCCACCGACGATGGCGATGGCCATGCCCTCCTTGCCGCCGGCCGAGCCGCCATAGATGGTGTTGTAAAAGCTGTGGATCACGCTGCCGGTGCGCACCAGATGCGTCAGCTTTGTCAGGGCCATGTAGTCGGTCTTGAACTCGGAGATCATCGCCACGTGGTGCCAGTCGTAGGGGCTAAAGCCGCCGTAGGAGGTGGCCGAGAGCTCCGACACGTCGGAGACCGCGTTCTCCACGCAGCCCAGCGCCAACCCCGGCCGCCCGGCACGCCGGCAGGCGGCCCGCGTCAGCTCGGCCTCGTGCCAGCCGGCCAACACCTCCCAGGGAGAGCGGCTGCGGATCTCGCGGCCGTAGACGCGCTCCAGGGTGCAGTTGATCATGGCATCGACGAGGGGCTCCTGCGCATACGACTGATGGACCGGCAGGTAGAGCTCCTCGGGGATGGGCGTGCCGACCCCGCCGCCCTTCATGGTCATGAAGGCCGGGTCCTCGACGCGCCGTTTGCGTTCGGTGTGGCGGTCGAGCCCTTCGCCGATGGTGACCTCGGTGGGCGCGGCGTCGAGGGCGGCGAGGATCTCCTGGCGGGTGAAGCGGATATGGCGCGAAGTGCTGACGCAGTAGACCCCGAGCCGCTCGGCCATGGCCAGGCCGGCCTCGAAGACGCGATCGGCCAGGGCATCGTCATCGGGCACAATGGTGTCGCCGAGCTGGCTCAGGCTGGTGCCGAACTCGGCCTGCAGCCGTGCCATCTCCATGGGCACGATCTGCATATCCCACTGGGCCTCTTCGATGATGGAGCCCGACTCGGCACGGTCGAGCACGTCGAGCAGACGAGTGGTGTTCTTCATGCCTTCTTCCCCCTGCGCTCGGCCATCAGCTTGCGGCAGACCTCCACCGCCTCGACGGCGTCCTCGCCAAAGCCGTCGGCGCCGATCGATTGCGCCCACTCGCGGGTGACCGGAGCTCCCCCTGCCACCACCAGGAACTGGTCGCGCAGCCCAAACCCGTTGAGCAGGCCGATGACGTCCTTGATGTAGGGCATCGAGGGCGTGAGCAGCGATGAGAGGGCGATGATATCGGCCTGCTCGCGCTTGGCGGCATCGATAAAGGCACGGGGCGAGATGTTCGTGCCCAGATCGATGACTTGGAAGCCGTTGACCTGCAGCATGAGCGCCACCATGTTCTTGCCGATGTCGTGGATATCGCCCTGGCAGGTGCCGATGACAATGGTGCCGAGTGAGCTGCTCTCGGCGCTGTGGCCGCGGATGGCAGGCTCCAACGCCTGCTGCTGCACCGCCTTGACCACGATCCCTGCCTTCATCAGCTCGGGCAGGAAGATCTC
>Ga0123519_10015976_pt1 | contig 10489 bp, 7 predicted proteins | sample YelNatPaOPRAMG02_FD_87396 | JGI IMG/M metagenome (GOLD analysis project Ga0123519, IMG submission 87396) | Hot spring microbial communities from Yellowstone National Park - Yellowstone National Park OP-RAMG-02 (version 2) | ecosystem: Environmental > Aquatic > Thermal springs > Hot (42-90C) ...
AGCGACCACGGTTTTTGTCTTATCAAACGGGAGGTTTATCTTAATGCCTGGCTTAGAAAGAATGGTTATCTGGAATTTGAGAAAGACCCGCCAGAGGAGATAAGCGAGTTGAAAAAGACCAGTAAGGCTTTTTGCCTTGACCCTGCTCGGATTTATCTTCATCGGAAAGATAGATTTCCAGAAGGGATTTTAACTGAGACACAAGCCTTATCTTTGAGAAATGAACTTAAGGAGAAATTATTAGGTTTGGAATTTGAGGGAGAAAAAGTTTTAAGGGCGGTTTATTTTCCAGAGGAAATTTATTCTGGAAATGAGCTTAAAAACGCGCCAGATTTGATTCTGGTCTCAAAGCCCGGCTTTGACCTCAAAGGCTCACCTGCTAAAAAAGAGATATTTACTAACACTGACTTAAAAGGTATGCACACCTTTGATGACGCATTTTTCTGGGCTAAGGAATTTAAGCAAGATAAACTTAAAATCACTCAACTCGCAAGAATTTTTATAGAAAAAATTATCGGCAATAACCCCGGCACTTGATTGCCAGAGAAAATTATTCCTTATATGATTGAAAAAGAAAAGGAGAAAAAGAATGATGGGGAAAAAGTTGATTTTTGGGGCTGGGATTGCTTTAGTAATAGCTATGACCGGACTGGCTAAAAAGCCAAAAGCAGAAGACGCTTTGATGAAGGCGGACCTGGGTTCTGAGACCACTTCCGGGGGGAGCAATTATTCCAGCGCCTTGGGAAATGGAAGGCTAACCGTGGGCATTAGCCCCTGGGCAGAATTGGTTTATTTTCGTTGGCCCAGCCCCGTCTTTTACGACCACCTTCGCTACCTAACAAAAGCCAAAGGAATTCTTTCTGGATTTTTTCCAGAAGATATGCGCTATGGAGAGGATGCGCCCAGTCTGGACTGGAGGAGGTATGGCAGACCTTATGAGGTTTATCCGGGATTAGGTGCAAAGGCTGGGATTTATTTTGAAGATAAAAGCTTAAGCTGGCAAGGAGATGAAACTTGGACCAGTGCCCGTGAGTATGAGCCAGAATCCGGACCTGTGCTTTGCACTGAGCTCAAGCAGGCAAAGGCTAAAATAAAGGTTTGCCAATGGGTAGATTGGGAAGATGACCTTTTGGTCCAGGATTTTCATATTGAGTCCAGCTCTGTCAAGAAATTTTTTTATTACGGCACTTTTGACCCAATGATTGAGCGCTGGAAATCCTCCATTAAATTCTGGGGAGAGCCAGATTATAAAAACGCTGGGTTCGCCACCATTTATTTACCAGAGAATGGAATTATTCTTTACTTTTCTCCAGACAAGAAGGATGAAAATAGAATTCACCTCGCTGAAAAATTGACCGCGGAGAAAATTGACCAACTCTATCCTGAAGGAGGAATTTTTATAGCCCTGGGACTGGATTCTCTGCCAGACGGTTTTCAGGTGGGTGCAGATAGAAAAGGAAGGATTGTGCCTAAATCTGCACCGGTTTCCGCGAGTGAAGATGCTTCGGATGGCAAAATGAGCGGTTCTTGGATTTTTTTAGGGCAGGCAGATGCGGGACTGGAGAAAAAGCTTTTGCCGGATAAAAATCAGGTTCAGGTTTTTATCGGGGTTGGAAAGAATGCCCGGAGCGCGGTTTCTCTTATAGAGAAAGCTCGTGCCCAAGGCATACAAGCGCTACGGGAAAAAGTAGTCTCGGATTGGAAGGGCAGAGCAGAACAAGTAAATCTTCCTGAACAGGCAGAACCAGTGGAAAAAAGAGTGGCTCGTCGGTCTATTTTGAACCTGTTTATTGGTAGAGACCGGGAAACCGGAGCAATCGTGGCTTCTCCAAGTCGCCAGCCAGCTTATCATTTTGATTGGCCCAGAGATGGGTCTTTCTATGATTTGGCATTGGATTTAGCTGGATTTCCAGATATCGCGGATTCTCATCTGGAGTTTTATCGCCGGACCCAGCGGAAGGAAAATCTGGCTTTTGGCTTTTTATGGCTTTTAGGAGGAAAGTTTCCGATTTATTCCCCTAATGGACACTGGTTCTCAAATATCTATACCGATGGCGCACCCGGACGACTGAAAATCATTCCAGTTGAGATTGATGAGACCGCGCTTTTAGTCTGGGACCTATGGAGGCATGAGCAATTTCTGCCTTCGGAGCAGAGGGTTGAGTATCAGCTTAAATATCGGGAGATGCTGGAGTTAGGCGCAGATGCGCTTTGCAGATATGTTGATGAGAAAAAAGGCTGGACCAAAAAAGTTTTTGAGGATGATAATGCTTTTCCTAATGCGACTCTTCACGGAGCAAGTTCAGTGCTTGCAGGGCTTGCCTCCGCAGTAGATGCGGGAGACAGATGGGGAGTGGAAAAGGAAAAGGTTGAGCGCTGGAGGAAAAAGGCAATTGCCTTAAGAGAAGGGATTTTAAGAAGTTTAGAGGAGGAGGAAACTCTGGAAAAAGGTGGCTGGAGAGGGGTTCAATGGTCATTATTCCCAGCCCCGGTTTTTGAAAATTTTGATGACCCAAGAGCCCAAAAACTGATTCAAAAATTAGCAAAAGAGATTGAAGAGAAGGCATTTAAGAAGCGAGCCGGGTTTGCCTATCTTGGGGAACAGCTTTTTATTTTAGGAATTGCTACTGCCAATAATCCAGAATATCGTGGTTTATTAGAGTCTGCCTTACAGGTCTTAGTGCAGGAGGTGCCTTTTCCGGGCACTGATTGTTATGGGGAGGTCACGCTCTGGATAGATTTTCCAGGAGAAAGTGAAAAAATTGCGCAACAAAGGACCAGCATCCCTCATCTCTGGACCGGGGTGACTTCTTATCTTTCCGTAGAAGCGATATATAGACCGGAGCGATTTTTGAGCCAGATTCCTCCAATACCTAAATAAAAGACCGACAAGAGTTGGGCCTCGGGAATTAGCGAGAGAACTTTTTTTCTATCTCTTTAAGTGGTATTTTCCAGAGTGCGGGTCTACCGTGAGGACATTGTCCAGGAACAGAGAGCGTATCCATTTCTTCCAGCAAAGCTCTAATTTCTGACTCAGAAAGGACTTTTCCCGCTCGGACTGAAGAATGGCAAGCTATCACAGAAAGCAGATGGTTAATTTTATCTTCCACAGATTTTGTCTTGGCTAACTCAATCAATTCATCTGCCAGGTCTTCAAACAGGGTTTGCAATTCCAGAGCGCCCAAGAGGCTGGGGGTGGTTTTCACTAAAAAGCTGTTGCCACCAAATAGTTCTATCTCAAAACCCATATTTTTAATTATCTCCAGATGGTCTTTAATCACCTGTGCAGATTGAAAACTCATTTCAACCACTTCCGGGAACAGGAGATTTTGCACCTGAACCTGCTGAGATTGGATTTGAGCTTTTAGCTTTTCAAAATTTATCCGCTCGTGAAGCGCATGCTGGTCAATGATAATTAAACCATCTAGAGCTTCCAGAATCAGATAATTGGAATGAAATTGCCCGATGATTCTTAACTGGGAAAAGCCCGCGCCAAGCGGAACCTGAGCGGGTTCTATAATGATTGGCGCACTGGTTTTTTGAAACTCAGGGGGGGATTTTTTCTCCCTCTGCTCAATGGCTTCTTGGGCGGGTTTATAACGGGTGGGGAACCCAAATTTTGATTGGGATTTTGTGGAGGATTGTCTTTGAGAAAAGAATTTCTCAACTGATAGCTCCACCCGGGCTTTATGTTGCTGGATTGGGCTTTCGTGAACCAGTAATTGTTGGGGCTGAGCCCGAAGCGCCTCTTGAATCACCCCTAAAAGTGCCTGATAGATTTTACCCGCCTCTGAAAATCTCACTTCCAGTTTAGTGGGATGGACATTTACATCCACCGCTTCTTTGGGCATTTCCAGAAAAAGAATCACCGCCGGATAACGAGCCTTGGGAATCAAAGTCCGATAAGCCTCAAGAAGAGAATGGGTCAAAAGCTTATCTTTCACATAGCGACGATTGATGTAAAGATAAAGATGCCGAGTGGTAGAAAAAGTTATCTCTGGAGGAGATATTAAACCATTAAGCTTAAGTGAGCCTTTTTCTAAAAAATTATTGAACTCTCGCTCCACTTGAATAAGCAGAGGGCTCAGGCGGTTTCCTAAAATTTGATAAGCCCGGTCTAAAAGCCGAGCGCTGGGAGGAGCCAAAAAAAGGGTCTGCTTAGTATGATAAAGCTCAAACCCTATTTCTGGATAAGCTAAGGCAATTTTTGAGACTAGTTCCGTGATATGTCCAAGCTCGGTTTCTATGCTTTTCAGGAATTTTCTCCGAGCCGGAACATTAAAAAATAAGTTCTCAACCTCCACTATAGTTCCTATTGGCATTGCCTCTTTTTTTACCTCTTTAATCACTCCGCCTTCCACTCGGATTCTGCTTCCTAACTCTGACTCTTCATCTCTGGTTCTTAAGGTCAATCTGCTCACTGCAGAGATGCTGGGCAAAGCCTCACCCCGGAAGCCCAAACTATTGATTGCGAACAAATCCGCCTCTGTTTTGATTTTGCTGGTGGCGTGCCTTTCCAGAGCCAGCAAAGCATCATCCTGATTCATCCCCTCGCCATTATCTTTCACCCGAATCAATTTTTTCCCGCCTGCTATAAGTTCAATCACGATTTGGCTTGCGCCCGCGTCCAGGCTATTTTCCACTAACTCCTTCACCACACTGGCCGGTCTTTCCACTACCTCACCTGCGGAAATTTTGTTGATGAGGGATTCTGGTAAAAGATAGATTTTACTGGACATTATGTTATAATATACTAAAATTATATAAATTTGTTAAATCGCGGTCTTGGAAAAATTAGATGAAAAATAGAGCCATAAAGGCGAGTAGTAAAAATGAGTGAAGCAGGTTATAAAATTAGCACTTATATAAATTATTTTCTGCTGGTGGTTTGGACGACTGGATTAGTAGTTTATATATATTACTTACGCAAATCTGAATTGAAAAAGGCTAAAGGAAAAAGCAAAGACCACCAAAGCAAAAGAAAGCGTGGCAAGCGTTGTCCCCAGTGTAAGAATATCATCAATGCCCAGCGCACGGTTTGCCAACATTGCGGGTATCAATTTCCGGTTCTCGCGAAAGAGGAACAAGAATTATCCCATCATTCTAGCTCCGAGAAGAAAAGGCAAAGGGGGAAAAAATGTCCAAAGTGCCAGAATGTGATTAACTACTACCGCACGGTTTGTCAACATTGTGGGTATCAATTTCCTAATCTGAGTTCTGATGAGAAACCCGAGCAAAAGGATGTTATTAATTAAGGACCATTGTCAGAAAAATTTTTGAACAAAAAAACGCTGATTCCGACTGGGGTTTATCTCTTCTCTTTAGCTTTCCATCTATTTTTGCTTTGGGAGCTTAAAAATTCTCCGTCTTTTCAAAAACCAGAAATGGATATGCTCTGGCATTGGCAATGGGCTAATCAAATCGTGGAGGGGAATTGGTTAGGGGAGCCAAAACCATTTTTTCGTGCTCCGCTTTATCCTTATTTTTTAGCTCTTTTGATTATGATTTTTGGCAAAGACCTAATTCTGGTTAGAATTGGACAGGCTCTGGTAGGTAGCCTCAACTCGGTTTTAGGATATTTAATTGCAAAAGAGCTGGGACTGGGAAAACGGGTTAGTTTAATGGTCTCTTTGGCTATTGCAATTTATCCACTTTTATTATTTTATGACTTAGAATTACAGATTCCAGTATTGATTGTGCCTCTAAATTTAGCCGGGATATTATTACTGCTAAAATTTAACCAAAATTCTCCTATCTCAAGGGCAATTTTTGCAGGGCTGAGCTTTAGTTTTTCCTTAATTACTCGTCCTGATATTCTCACTATTTTGCCCGCGGTGATGATCTGGTCTATTTTCAAGTTTAAGAGCAACAGAGCGAGGTTTCTTTTAAAATTCTGGCTCTGGTTTGGAATCGGTTTTTTTTCATTGGGTAGTATGGTGTTTGCTCGGAATTGGGTCTGGGGAAAGGAGCCAGTTTTTATAGCTACTCAAGGTGGGGTCAATTTTTGGATTGGAAATAATGAATTTAGCGATGGTAAGACCTCAACTGCGCCGGGATTAAGCCGAGGATATGGAGAATATATAGACCGGGTCTGGCTTAATTCCCGCTTAACCGCGGAAAAAGAGCTGGGAAGGTCTCTCTCCGAATCTGAGGTAGATAAGTTCTGGCGAGGTCAGGGCTTAAAATTCTGGCGAGAAAAGCCTGTGTCCGCGCTAAAACTTTTTTTCCGGAAAGGTTATTATTTGCTCAATGGCGAGGAGCTTTCCAGCAATGAGGATGTTTATTATTTTCAAGAGCAAAGTTTTTTAATCCGCCTTTTATTATGGAAAAAATTGATTAAATTCCCTTTTGGCTTGCTTTTACCGTTAGCTTTAGCGGAGTTTATCTGGGCAAAGAAGAATAATCCAGATTTATGGCTATTAGCGCTTTTTGCGTTTTTTTATGGAATTGGAATTAGTTTGTTTTTCATCAGTGCCCGGTTTAGATTACCCTTGATTCCGGTACTGATGATTATAGCAGGGTTAGGACTCTCAAGCGCAATCAGTCATTTTAAAGAAAGGAATTGGTTTATCTTGATTTCTGGGTTGGCGATTTTTTTTATTTTTCTTTTTATCTCTAACAGTAATTATGCTGAGGTTTATAAATATGACCGGTCTCGGAATTATATTCGGGCGGGAAATTATTATTATGACAAAATGGATTTAAGAATGGCTTGGCAGAATTATTCTAAGGCGATAGAATTATATCCAGATGCGGTGGAGGCTTATTTGGGATTGGGGAATGTTGCGTTTATGAACCAGAAATATGAGGAGGCGCTGGATTTTTATATCACTGCGGAATTGATTGAGCCAAATAACGCAATGGTGCAGTTTAGTATGGCGCTGGCATACATCAATTTGGGGAATTTAGATGAAGCGGAGAAAAGGCTGGAATGGGCGCTTTGGGTCTGGCCAGAATTTGAAACCGCAAAAAAGGAACTGGAATGGTTAAAAAAGAAAAAGGAGCAATTATATCCCGACGAAAAACCCGAATAATAGAAATCGGCGGGGTCAAAATCGGGGGCAATAACCCGATTGTGGTTCAATCTATGACCAATACCGAGACCTCAAACCAGAAAGCGACTTTGGCTCAAATTAAGAGGCTAAAAAAAGTGGGCTGTGAGATTGTTCGGGTTGCGGTGAATAATCAGGAGGCGCTTAAGGTGTTGCCGGATTTGGTAAAAAAATCGCCTTTACCAATCATTGCGGACATTCAATTTGATTGGAGACTGGCAATCGGCTCAATTCAAGCAGGGGTTGCGGGCTTACGGCTTAATCCCGGAAACATTCGTAAGACCGCTCATATCAAGGCGGTGGTAGAAGAAGCCAAGCAAAAAAGAATTCCGATTCGGGTGGGGGTAAATGCAGGCTCTTTGCCCAGGGAATTGATTCAGAAATATGGAGCTCCCAATGGAGAGGCAATGATTGAGAGCGCGCTAAAGGAGATTAGACTGCTTGAGGACCTGGGCTTTGATTTAATCAAGGTATCTCTCAAGTCCAGTGATGTGTTGGAGACGGTTCGGGCTTATGAGAGATTAGCGGAAAAGGTGGATTATCCTTTTCATCTTGGCATCACAGAAGCAGGCACCAGATTTAGAGGCGCGGTTTTATCTGCAATGGGAATCGGGATTTTACTTAAGGATGGGATTGGGGACACGATTCGGGTTTCGCTTTCAGCACCTCCCGAGGAGGAGGTCCGAGTTGCTTGGATGATTCTTTCTGGATTGGGGCTTAGAAGAAGGGGGATAGAGGTAATTGCGTGTCCGACCTGCGCCCGAGCAGAGTTTGATGTGGTAAAGGTCGCAGAAAGCATAGAGCGGAAGCTAGCGGGAATGGAAAAGCCGATGCGGATAGCGATAATGGGCTGTCCTGTGAATGGACCCGGAGAGGCGAGGATAGCGGACTTAGGCGCGGTGGGCACAGTGCGGGGCGCCCAGATTTATATCAATGGCAAGCATACAAAGACCATTGCGAGTTCTGAGATTGTTCCCACCTTGGTAAAGCTCGCAGAAGAAGAGTAAAAAACGAGATGGGTCATTTATTATTTTTTTAGATTTTTTATCAATTTTTCTCTGGTCAAACCTATATCTGGATTATTAGCAAGTTCTTTGATAGTGCAATACACACCGCCGGGGGTAAATTTATCATTTTCTGGGGTGATTGTACCTGGAGGCATTTTTCTAAAATCACCCGGATAGTTAGGACTAATTAAGATATTCCTCATCACTAAAATTCCCTCTTTATGCTCAACGCTCAGCCATTGGTCTTCCGGGATAAAATCTGGTTTAGGAATAGCGCCTAAGCCAATGATTATCTGTCTGGAGCCATCCGGGAGCATAGGAACATTTATGTCGGTAATGGTTTTTCCGAATTCAGAATAAACTCCCAGTGGCTGTTTGGGGTCCTGATAACAAAAGGTAATGCTCCAGTAGCGCAAGTCATATTTTTCTGGAAACGGTTTTCCAAAAAAGGTTTGCGCCGGCGTTTGCGGTGCAACCCAACGAAGCACTAATAATTCTCCAAATTTATTGGAAACCGCAGTTGCCAGATAAGCAGTATCTAGATTAGGAACTAAACTACTACTGCTAACCTCTTGAGATTGTTCACTTCCCAGATTTATCCAGACCGGAGGATTTTGAGGTTGTCCAACTAATTTAAAGGGATTGGAAGTTATCTCCTGATTGATTTTTAGACTGGCAAGAACCATCCTGAGGAAATTGATTTTAGTCTGAAACTTTTTAGGGCAGATGTGATTTCCTTGTTTATCTATGATTTGAAAGCTGGGTGGGTTCACTCCTCCAAAATATGCCCAGGGATGATTATCAATCTGTCCGTAACCTTTATCTGGTAGATACACCCGATAAGCTAAAAGCGCTCGGGAATTAGGTTTTCCATCATAGGTAAGCCCAGCATAAAGCGTATTAGGTGGCTTTTTTCCTACCGGGATTGGCTCCATTAAAACCTGAAGCTCAAATTCTCCTAAGGTTTCTCTCGCCCGTTCAATCCCGGGCTGAAAAGGATTAACCCCGGACCTGGGCACTATCTCTATATCGGTTAATTTATCAATTGGCATAAGATTTTGGTCATAAAGCATAAAAGATGCGTATCTGGAATGAGGGAAATTTCCTTGGATGAGAATTTTTTCAGCTCTTCGGGTAGAAAAAATTATCCCCGTATAATTGGCATTATAATCCATCGGTCCCAGTAATTTAGTGGATTGATTGGGAATTCCCCATTCACAATACCCTTCTGAAACCTTGGAAGAGAGAGTTATTTCTTTTCTGCACCCGCCAAGGAGAATAAAAATAATAATTATCCATAAAATATAGGTCATTTTTGTTAGGCTATTTATAGATTTATTTTTCATTAGCATAATTCCCTCTCTTTAATTAAATTTTAGATAATTTTAGCAGAATAAAATAGGAATTAGAAATCTCTGGAAAATCTGTCCAAAAGTTTTGGTTTTTTAATTAACTTTTTATATATTTATTCTTTATCTTTTCCAATCACTAAACTATTAATAATTTCTATTAACTCCTCAGTTTCAAACGGTTTTTCTAAAAACGCGTCTGCGCCAAATTTAAACCCCTGAAATTTTAGCTCATTATTGGCATAACCAGTAATTATCACGATTGGGATTTTTTTATATTGAGGATTTTTTCTAATCCCTCGAACTAAATCCATCCCCCCAATCCAGCTCATCCGAATATCAATCATCACCAGGTCTGGGAGCTCTTTTCGTAATTGCTCCAGAAAAGAAAGCGCATTTAAAAAATGTTGACAATAATAGCCTTTGGAGCGGAGCATGCGGGTCATTGCTTTTCCAAAATTCTCATCATCATCCACCAGGAAAATTTTATGAGCAATGGCTGGCTCTGGAGTTAATTCCTCTTCCCATTTTATTAACCGATTCATTATTTATACCTCCTCTCTTTTTATTTGATGCTCCCAACTGAAAGATAGTTTTCCGCCCAGTTGCATTTAATTAAAAAATCGGTAAAATAGATAAAAAATTAAGTTTGGAGATTTTGTTATGAAAAGGACTTTTCAGCCTCATAATCTAAAACGGAAAAGAACCCATGGCTTCCGCGCAAAAATGAGTAGTCCGGGAGGAAAAAAGGTGCTAAAGCGCCGTCGGAAAAAAGGCAGGGCACGGGTTTCTATCTCAACTCCCCGGAAAAGGTAATGGCGGTTTATGGGATTAGAAAAAAAGAACGAATCAGGTCGGATTTAGAATATCAGGAGATAAGAAGGCAAGGGAAAAGGTTTCGCACCAAGAACTTTTTAGTTAATTATCTGATTCGGGAAGGTGATGGTATAAAATTTGGAGTAAGGGTTTCACGAGAAATCAAAAGAGCTTGTGATAGAAACCGTGCTAAAAGGTTGGTGCGAGAGTTCTTCCGAGTGAACAAGTATGAGATTTTGAAACAATTTCAGGAGACGGTTGGGAA
>Ga0123519_10015980_pt1 | contig 10486 bp, 5 predicted proteins | sample YelNatPaOPRAMG02_FD_87396 | JGI IMG/M metagenome (GOLD analysis project Ga0123519, IMG submission 87396) | Hot spring microbial communities from Yellowstone National Park - Yellowstone National Park OP-RAMG-02 (version 2) | ecosystem: Environmental > Aquatic > Thermal springs > Hot (42-90C) ...
CAACCGAGGATGTCATGCAATGTACATTGGACGCGTGCGAGGAAGTGTGATGAGCACCATCAAGTTGGAGATTTACGAAGGTCGCCGTTTGCTCGTTGTCGATCAACTGGATTTGAACGGCAAACCAACCGGTGAGTACGATATTTGCGTCGATGTCGCCCAAGCCGGTCCGGGCGACATCGTGTTTGTGATTGACGAGGGCAATTCAGGCCGCCAGATCCTTGGTCGCGAACCGGATGGTGCTGTGCGCGCTGTACTGGCCGGTGTCGTGGATGAGATCGAGTGGCATGCCTGATCGTGCAGGCATCTGAGTGAGAGAGGTGGCAGAGAATGAGAGTAAGCCACTTCGTCGAACTGCTATTGTCACTGAGCGCCGCGGAAGAAGTGACGGAAGCATTTCGTCTATGTGTCACGGCAGCGCTGCGTGTGTCCGGGATGGAGGGCGGCGCCGCCTACCTGTCCGATGAGGATGGGGGTTCCTTTGTTCTGGTATACCACCAGGGAATGTCAGAAGAATTTATCGCTATCACAGCACATAACGACCCAGATGCACCTCTGACGCGGCTGCTGATGAGTGGACAACCTGTCTATACCCATTGTGATCACCTGCACACCTTGTTCGGTCGCACACCGGCTCATCCTGGACGGGCCATTGCCTTGCTGCCAATACGCCATGAAGAGCGTGTAATCGCCGGCCTGGTGGTGATGTCTTGGACGCTGGACGAAGTGCCTCTGTATGCCCGCAGCGCTTTGGAGGCCATCGCTGCAACCGTAGGTGGTGCTATTGTGCGTGTACAAGCAGAAGCAGCACGGCAAGCCAGCGAGACGCGCTATCGCGAGCTCCTGCAACATGCTAACAGCATTATTCTGCGGGTAGATGCGCAAGGTCGCATCACCTTCTTCAATGAGTTTGCTGAAAAGGTTTTCGGTTATACGGCTCAGGAAGTGCTAGGTCGCCATGTGGTCGGCACCATCGTGCCGGCGATCGATTCGGCCGGGCACCCGCTAGATTTTATGGTAGAGGGAATTCTGCGTGATCCGGAGAGCGGCTACTATAACGAAAATGAGAACATGCGTCGTGATGGCTCACGTCTTTGGGTGGCCTGGACGAACAAACCCATTTACGACGAACATGGCAACTTGCGGGAGATTCTTTCCATCGGCACGGATATCACCTGGCGCCGGGAGATGGAAGCCCAGTTGCGTGCGGAGCGTAACCTGTTGCGCGTTTTGATCGACAACCTGCCGGACTTCGTCTATGTCAAAGATGCCGAGAGTCGCTTTCTAGTGGGCAATGCAGCATTGGCCAAGCTGATGGGCGCAGCCACTCCGGATGAACTGCTTGGCAAGACCGATTTCGACTTCTATCCCCAAGGACTGGCCGAGAAATTCCACCAGGACGAGCAGCGTGTCATCCAAACCGGTCAGCCCCTGCTGAATGTTGAGGAACCTGCACGGGACGCACAAGGCAATCCGGTATGGCTTGCGACAACCAAGGTGCCTCTGCGTGATGCGGATGGCAAAGTCATCGGTATTGTCGGGATCGGACACGATATTACTCAGCGCAAGCGGGTCGAGGAGGAAATACGTCACAGTCTGGAACACCTGCAGCTGATGAACCGTGTGTTAATGGCTGCGGCATCAACATTGGATCCTCACCAGGTCCTGGAAGCGATATGCACCGAGCTGGCACAGGCACTCGACCTGCCGCAGGCTGCGTTTGCCCTGTTCACTGAAGATCGCCAGGCGCTGCGCGTGGTGGCCGAATACTGCCGTTCAGATCGCCCATCGGGATTGGGGGCGGTCATACCGGTTGCCAACAACCCGGCCACGCAGGAGGTGCTGGCCACACATGCCCCGGTGATCATCCCCAATGCCCAGACGGACGCGCGCACGGCCCCGGTGCACGATCTCCATCGTACCCGTGGCACCGTGACCCTGATGATTGTGCCGCTTCTGGTGCGTGATCAGATTGTAGGCACATTGGGCCTTGACGCCACCGAGCCACGTGAATTCACCGAAGAAGAGATCAGCCTGGTGCAGGCGGTGACAGCGATAGCGGGTCAAGCGTTGGAAAATAGCCGCCTGTACGAAGCAGTACAGAAGGAGCTGGCCGAACGGAAGCGGATAGAGGAGGAGCTACGCCAGGCTAAGGAAGCCGCCGAAGCTGCTAGTCTCGCCAAGAGCCAATTCCTGGCTAATATGAGCCATGAAATTCGCACCCCTATGAATGCTATCTTGGGCATGACCGGCTTGCTGTTGGACACGCCGCTCAGCAAAGAGCAACGGGAGTACGCCGAGACAGTGCATAACAGCGCCGAATCGCTGTTACAGATCATCAACGACATTCTGGACTATTCCAAAATCGAAGCAGGGCGGCTGGAGCTGGAAATGCTCGACTTCGATTTACGCGCCGCCATCGAGGACACCGCCGATATGCTGGCCATCGAAGCGCAACGTAAAGATCTGGAATTCGCCTGTCACATTGCCCCAGATGTGCCAACGCATGTGCGCGGTGACCCTGGCCGGCTGCGCCAGATCCTCACCAATCTGATCGGCAACGCAATCAAATTCACCGAGAAAGGAGAGGTAGTCCTACGCGTTGCGCGCGAGCAGGAGACCGCCACCCATATCACAGTGCGCTTTGTGGTGCAAGATACTGGCATTGGCATCCCCAAAGATCGTTTTGACCGGCTTTTCCAGTCTTTCTCACAGCTGGACACCTCCACAACGCGCAAATACGGTGGCACAGGGCTAGGGTTGGCAATCTCGAAACGGCTGGTCGAACTCATGGGCGGCCAAATTGGCGCTGAGAGCGAGGTGGGCAAGGGTTCCACCTTCTGGTTTACCGCTGTTTTCGAAAAGCTGCCCACCGAGCTAGAGATGGCACGAGGGGCGGTCCCCCCACTGCCCGATTGGCTGCGCGGAGGTCGCGTGCTCATCGTGGATGATAGCGCGACCAATCGCCTGATCCTGCGCGAACAGCTGCGCAGCTGGGGATGTCGTCCGGAAGAGGCAGCCAGTGCTGCCGAGGCGTTGCAGAAACTGGTCCAGACAGTCGAGCGAGGTGAGGAGTTGTATCGGGTCGCGTTGATTGATATGCAGATGCCAGACATGGACGGCGAAATGCTGACGAATTGCATTCGTACCAACCATGACCTGGATTCAGTGGCACTGATTATGCTCTCCTCGATGGACCGACGCGCTGAGGCCGACCGGCTGCGCTCTATCGGGGTGGACGCCGTGCTCACCAAGCCGGTTCGCAATCGGCAACTGGTCGAGGCGTTAATTGCGGCCGGTCACCGACGCGCTACGCATCCATTACCAACTGCACCGTTGCCTGCCATGCCGGCAGGTGAAGAAGTGGAAAGTCGCTCCAAGGCGCGCATCCTGCTTGCCGAGGACAACGTGATCAACCAGAAAGTCGCCTTGCGCATGCTGGAAAAGCTGGGCTATCGTGTGGACGTGGTGGCCAACGGGCTGGAGGCAGTGCAAGCGTGGCAGAGCATACCCTACCACTTGATCCTGATGGATGTGCAAATGCCCGAAATGGACGGTTTTGAAGCCACAGCGCTGATCCGCAAGCAAGAACGCAATACCGGCCGCCACATACCTATTATCGCGATGACCGCGCACGCTATGAAAGGTGACCGCGAACGCTGTCTGGAAGCCGGAATGGATGGTTACATCGCCAAGCCAGTGCAGTTTAAGGAATTGGAAGAGATGCTTCAGCGCGTATTGGGGCAGTTATCATCCAACGCGTCGAATGCGGATGTCACGGGTGCTTCTGACATAGAGAGAAGCTAGCGCAACTTGCCTTCCTCCCAGAGTCCGTGCTAAAATAAAAGAAACTTGGGAAATATTCCGGGGTCGTCTAACGGTAGGACAGCGGCCTTTGGAGCCGTATGTCGAGGTTCGAGTCCTCGCCCCGGAGTTGAGCTATGACTCGTGCAGTTTGACCATAATTCCCCGTGAAGTCTCGTGTAATGGCTCTCCATACCCCTGCACGTATCCTCTGATAACAGCTGAAACTCGCATTTTTCCACCCTGCCTTTTCCGCGAAAACCGCCAGTCTGGAACAACCTAAACAGATTTTAGGACACTCCAAATCTAGCCCGAAGATCAGTTGACCAATGCCCTGTGGTCATGTTATCATTATGTCTAAACTGTTGCTTTCTTATACGGAGGGATGCCACCTATGCATGCTTTGGTAACAGGGGGGGCCGGCTACATCGGTTCACATCTGGTAGATGAGCTGCTCGCCGCCGGCTACCGGGTAACCGTCCTCGACAACCTCAGCACCGGCAAAATCACCAACATCCAACACAACCTCAACAACCCTCACTTCCGCTTTGTATGTGACTCGCTTCTCAACGCTGCCCTGGTGGATCGTCTGATCGCCGAATGCGATGTGGTTTTCCACCTGGCAGCGACGGTGGGAGTTAAATATGTGGTGGAGAACCCCTTGCTCTGTATTGTCACCAATGTACGCGGTACAGAGGTGGTGCTCGAATCATGTTACCGTTATTGGCGGCGTGTTGTGATCGCGTCCAGTTCTGAGGTGTACGGCAAGTCAGAGAAGGTGCCTTTGAGCGAGGAAGATGATAGCTTGCTGGGCCCCACAGCCGTCGGCCGCTGGTCCTACTCATTAAGCAAAGCTCTGGATGAACATCTCGCTTTCGCCTACCATCGTCAGGGGCTACCTGTAAGTGTGGTGCGTTTTTTCAATTCGTATGGGCCGCGGTTGGATCCACGAGGCTACGGTAGTGTGGTTGCGCGTTTCATCAGCCAAGCACTCTCCGGACAACCTATCACCGTTTATGACGATGGCCGCCAGACGCGTTGCTTTACCTTTGTCAGTGATACCGTGCGCGGCACACTGATGGCGGTCTCTTCATCCAAGGCAGAGGGCAAGGCGCTGAACATCGGTACAGATCGCGAGACCACCATCGGTGACCTTGCGCATATGGTGCGTGAGATCATCGGTGTGCGCGTAGATATTGTGCATATCCCATATAGCGAAGCATACGGGCCGCACTTTGAGGAAACACGCCGTCGGGTGCCAGATGTGCGCAGGGCGCGTGAACTGCTTGGCTTTGAGGCACAGGTGCCCTTGGAAGAAGGGCTCCGACATACCATCGAATGGTTCAAATGTCAACTCGATTGAGCTCGCGGTCAGGGTGACCTTTTATGCCCACACGTCTGAGCATCCTCTGTGATAGGGTGATTGAGGCGGGATGGTTAGCTGTCGTCGCCTTGGTTCCACTTTGGTTTAATATCTATTCGGCGCGCACTTTCGAACCCGACAAGATCACCTTGATGCGCTCGATTGCCATCGTGATGGCCTTGGCGTGGCTCATCAAGGTGGCTGAGCAGGGATTTGGACGGACGCGTTCCTCGCAATCTGCATCGGAAGCAGAAGTCACCGATCCACCCACCTGGGTGCAAAGGTTGTTCCGTGTGCCGCTGCTGCTCCCCCTATTGTTGGTGATTCTCGCCTATATAGTCAGCACGGCACTGTCAATCAGTCCCACAGTTGCACTTTGGGGCTCGTACCAGCGGCTGCAAGGCACATATACAGCCCTCTCCTACATGGTGATCTTCGCTCTGGTAGCTTCCCATCTGCGCACACGTGCTCAGCTGGACAGGCTTATGACGACCATCATCTTGACCGGCTTGCCGGTGGGACTATATGGTATCATCCAGCGCTATGGCCTCGACCCGTTGCCTTGGGCAGGTGATGTCCAGACGCGTGTTGCTTCCACTCTGGGGAATGCCATTTTCCTGGCCAGCTACTTGATTATGGCAATCCCTCCTGCTCTGTCGCGCATGCTGAACGCGATGCGTGCCATTTTGCGAGCGGAAAACTTCAGCTGGGGCAATACTATTTTGGCCGCAGTCTATATCTTTATCCTTGCTGTAGACGTCATTGCAGTTATTTTCAGCGGCAGCCGCGGGCCCATGCTAGGATTGATGACCGGCGTCTTCTTCTTTGTCCTTCTGGCGCTACTTTTCGTGTACCGACAGCACGCTGCAGAGGAAAAACGCCTTTTGAAAGCGTTGGTGTCGAGTGCAGGAGAGGTGTTGGTGTTGCTCTCGCCGGGATGTCTGGCAGGTGTCGCTGCTTTCGCGGTACTGGGACCTGTTACAATGGGAGAAGCACGTTTGGACCATGGTGCCATGTTGGCCCTGGGCATGTTGGGAGGTGTCGCACTTAACATTCTGGCCATCGTTGTGCGCATCATCTTAACCCGACATACCTGGCGGTTATGGCTCAACTGGACCATACTGGCTTTCGCGATGGCTGCGATTTTGGTGGCCATCAATATAAGTGGATCACCTCTCAACAATGTGCGCGAGGTACCGATGGTCGGGAGGCTTGCTCAGCTCTTCCAGCCTGGAGAGGGCACTGGCAAAGTGCGTGCGCTTATCTGGAAAGGGGTTCTCAATCTCATCACGTTAGACGAGCCTCTCGGAATCCCTGGAGAGTTCACCGACAGCCTTCACCCTTTGCGCCCACTCATCGGCTATGGGCCTGAATCGATGTTCAACGCGTTTGCGCGTGTCTACCCGCCAGAATTGGCACACGTTGAGGCGCGTGGCAGTTCCGCTGATCGCTCGCACAATGAGACCTTCGATTTTCTGGCAATGCTCGGTTTCCTAGGTTTCATGGCGTATTATTGGCTTATTTTCAGCCTCTTTTATTATTTGCTAAAAGTGGTGGGTTGGGTACCGGATCGAGCTGCGGGACGCCGGCTGCTTGTCTTGATTGGCTTGGGCGGCTTGATTGGCGTCATCACCCCGCGTCTTGTCGCCGGCAACTTTGTCTTTTCAGCTATTGGCCTGCCAGCCGGCATGATCGGCATGATATTTGTGTTCCTGATATGGCAAGCGTTTCTAAGACGAACAACTTTGTTCACTCTCTCGATTCAACCCTCCCCAGTTCTGCCCCAGCTGTCCCAAGAGCAATTATGTGCAGGACCCGGTCTGGAGGTGTCTCAGACCACGCACATATTGTCCGTCCAGGCTCAGATGGACATTGCAGGTCAGTATGTTGTGCTGATCGGCGTCTTGGCGGCTTTGCTCGCCCACTTTGTAGAGGTGCACTTCGTTTTCTCCATAGCGGCAACCTACGTCTATTTCTGGGTGTATGCCGGCGTTGTGGTAGCTTGGTTGTCAGGAAAGTTGCAGGATTCAAGTGCGGTGGTCGTTTCTGGGACATTTTCGGGGGTGAGAGCAGGGTTGGCGAGCTCCTCAGGGTCGAGCAAGCGACATAAGAAGCGAACACGGCAGCATGGTGAGGCCACCGCGAGTGATCTTCATTCACCCGTCCGCCCAATCGTCACTGAAGAAGATTGGAGCACATGGTTAGGGGCATTCGGACTCGTCGTCGCACTGATCCTGGTGGCCATGATTTTTGACTTTGTGACCGCGCAATCGGACCTCGCGCGCAACAACTTCAGCTTGGTGTGGATGTTTGCCATTACGTGGTTGGTTGCCTTAGCAATCGGGCTGGGTGAAGTGATCACACGTCTTCAAGTCTGGCAGACACCTGTGCGTATAGGTCGAGCTTTAGTGTTATTTGTCGCTACCTCTCTGGGTTACAGCGCGTTTTACTTGATCATCCATCGTTGGCAGCTCCATCCACGCACCGTTTCGAGCATTGGCACTCTCCAGTCGGCCTTCCAATCTGCTGGTGTAGCGATCTGGCTTTTTATCAGCTTCTATCTCTTTGTTTTCTTGGTGATTGTGCTGATTGCGCTGACGCTCGCTGCACCGTGGTGGTCTCAGCGGCGCGCTTGGCAACCAGCGAATTGGTGGCTCTACTCTCTGCTGATCATTGCCGGTGGTGCAGCCATCTTGTTCAAGAATGTGGATGTCGTGCGTGCCGACATGGTGCTAAAACAGGCAGAACAATATCGCAACCAAGGATTGCACGAGGCTGCCATCGCGTTGCATCAGTGGGCGGTCGATCTGGATTCGGACGAGGACTTCTACTATCTGATGCTTGCGCTGGCATATCAACTGCAAGGCCAAGATACCCGGCTCTCATATGAGATACGCGCGCGCAGCTGGCAGACGGGAGAACAGATTGCCTTGCGAGCGCGTGAGATCAACCCTTATAATCCTGACAATACGGGCAACTTGGGACGCTGGTATCTGACATGGGCGCAGAATACTCCTGCTGAAGATCCCCAACGGCAGGCACGCTTTGACCGGGCAATCGAGTACTTCCAAAAAGCGACATGCCTGGCTCCACAGAACGTTATCTACTACAATCTATGGGCACAGGTTTACTACATGCTGGGGCGTTACCAGGACGCGGAAGCTATCCTGGTCAAGTCAGCAGCCATTGATCCCAAGTTCGAGCAAACCCAGATGCTGTTAGGCGATACCTATGGCGCTCTAGGACGTGCCGAAGAGGCGGTGCGTGCACACCGTGCTGCTATCCTGATCGCGCCGGAGAGCTTTGCCGATCAGTTTTTCAAACAGCGCATTGCGTTTTACAAGGCCTACCCCGCCCAACTCCAGGAGATTATTGCTGCCTACCAGGAGGCTATGACACAACACCCCGACGATCCCGAGATTCTGCGCATCCTGGGACGCCTCTATAGCCAGTTAGGCGACCGAAATAACGCTTTGCATTTTTATCAGCGTGCCATTCAGGTGGATCCGGCTGACGCGCAAACGGTAATAGATCTTGGTGACGAATACGTGGCGATGGAGGACTGGGCAAGCGCCGCGGAAGCTTACCGACGCGCATTGCACATAGACTCTCAGAACGCTCGCGCGCACAGTAACCTGGCGTACTGTTACGCTCGGATGGGACGCCTGGAGGAAGCGATCCAAGAAAATCAGATCGTGCTACAGATTGCACCCGATGACTACATCAGTCGTCGCAATCTGGTGCTCCTATACCGGGACACAGGGAGGATCGAACAGGCCATTCAAGAAGCCCAATCTCTCCCTGGGCAAACACCCCAGAAGGAGCTGGGTCTGACATGGATGTTGCTCGGAGAACTCTATCAGACTGCGGGCAGAGTGGACGAAGCGATCGCAGCTTATGAAAAGGCTATTAAGGCTCAACCTGACCTTTCCGGAGCATATGCTGCGCTCGGTGCACTCTATTTCGAGCAAGCCCGTCTGCAAGACGCATTGCGCATTTACCAGCAGCTCGTGCAGCTCACACCCGATGATTATGTTGTGCACCGCCAGCTGGCCCTTGTTTATCGCGAGTTGGGGCAGAGGGATCGAGCACTTGAGGAGGCCCAGACTGCGCTGCGCAAAGCCCCAATGGAACAGCGTGCTGATTTGGAACGGCTGGTGACGGACCTTCAGGCGCTTGGGGAGGGCAGTTCACCATGACACTTACCACACTGTTGATCATTTTCACAGCTGCTTTGCTTATTGCCACTGCAGCTACCCCTCTTGCACGACGAGCTGGCGCACGTTGGGGGTTTGTGGATCTTCCTTCCGGGCGCAAAGTCCATACCAGCCCGGTGCCACGCTTTGGCGGCATCGCTATGGTGAGCGCCGTCCTGGTAGCTTTGCTAATCTTTGAAGGTCGGTATGGAGTAGACCAGCTGGCCAGCATTTTGACCGGCGCCAGCTGGGTGTCTATCCTGGGCACGTTGGACGATCGATGGGGATTACGACCCATCTACAAATTGCTTGGTCAGGTCGGAGCTGCTGTGTTCCTTATCTTTCTTGGTGTGCAGGTCTCCTTCCTGCCTGTTGACTGGCTGAATTGGGCGGTCACCATCATGTGGATAGTGGGCATCACGAATGCCATCAATTTCTTGGATAATATGGACGGGCTAGCGGGTGGTATCGTGGCGATTGCTTCTGGCTACTTCTTGCTTTTGGCGGTGCAGAGCGGTCAGTACTTGGTTGGAGGCCTGGCAGCGGCGCTGTTGGGCGCCAGTGTGGGTTTTCTATTCTACAATCTTAATCCGGCCAGCATTTTTATGGGAGACACGGGTAGCCTTTTTCTCGGCTTCATGTTGGCAGTGCTGGGGATCAAATTGCGCTTTCCAGGCAATAGCCCCACCGTCACTTGGATGGTGCCGGTGCTGGTCTTAGCTCTACCCATCTTCGACACGACATTGGTCGTTATGTCGCGGATCCGTCGTGGCGTCCGTCCCACTACGGCAGGCAAAGACCATATTTCGCATCGATTGGTGCGTAAGGGCTTCACCCAGCGCGAGGCGGTGATGCTGCTCTACCTGGTGAGCGGAATGTCAGGGATGGTTGCCCAATTCGTGACTCATGCTGCCGTTATAGAAGCATACATGTTATGCGGAGCGGTTTTGGTACCGGCTTTGTATGCCATGTGGTGGTTGGAGCACATACCCTTGGAAGGCGCCAAAGATTCTGAAAAGGAGAGAACGCCGAGGACTCAGCTTCCCTCTGGCTAACACCCAGAGTGAGGGTGTTGAAAAAGTCCGTTGAGAATTCGGGCAAGATGAATGGATATGGTAGAAGA
>Ga0123519_10015982_pt1 | contig 10484 bp, 11 predicted proteins | sample YelNatPaOPRAMG02_FD_87396 | JGI IMG/M metagenome (GOLD analysis project Ga0123519, IMG submission 87396) | Hot spring microbial communities from Yellowstone National Park - Yellowstone National Park OP-RAMG-02 (version 2) | ecosystem: Environmental > Aquatic > Thermal springs > Hot (42-90C) ...
AGCGCTTTCTCCAGGAATAGCGAGGCAGGTGGAGCCGCGCTCCTGTGGGCATGCATGCGCTGAGACCGCTTGGAACCCCTTAACTAGTCTCACGTTCAACAAAGCGACTAGACATATGTCAGCATAACACGGAATAGGTCCTCGAATACGGGCATAAACGATGGAGTTTGGGTCTCTTCCAATTGTAATTCGCACCAGCCTTTGCGGACATCTCTCCCGTGACTGCTTTCGGTTCCACTCGTTTCGCTCGGGCTTCGAATACGCCAGTCTGAGCCTTTACATGAGCTCCGTGATCTGCATTCGAAGGATGATGATGATCATGATGACAGCGGTCAATTCGTGATTACGCTGCTTACGTCCGTTGACGACGCATTGCTTGCACAGACGAAAGTTCCGACACACGGCTTGCGTGCCATTCTCGTACTCTTTGTGGACAGCTTTGGAGCGCCCTTCTCAGCGGTGACACGTGGATGCAGTCAGGTGGTCCGGTACGCCGACCATACAACTTCCTACGAGTACCAGCCCGTGGCGCGCTCAGACTGGTTTCATCGCACCGTTTACGCTTTTGCGAGGTCCCTGTAGATGCCTTCGGTTCCCTTACCCAATGGTTTACCCTGAAACGACCTGCTTCTGAGCGATTGCCTCGGCGAGTACGTTATCGGGCATTCGCGCACTACCGCATTCAATAAGGGATTTGTAAAAGTCAATGTCAATCCTGATGAGACAAAATCCAGAAGCGAACTCCAGACCGGAGATCGTATCAATAACCTTCGATCCGTCGATGCTGCTAACGTGCAGAGCAGTGACGCATGCTCCATGGGAAGCGATTGCTGCAATGTGGGAAATCCGAGTGTGAGATCCTTTTCTATGTAAACAGAAGAGACGGAAACGCCCGGTTGCATATCCCCGGAGCAATACGATGGGGATGTCGCATGCGGTTTCGTCGACGGCAACGAAATGATGCGGATTTATGAATCGAGTGGTGCCCGTAACTTGATGCGGCACGAGCTTTTGAACACGTCGAACGACGCTGCCGACTTTTTCGTGCCCTCAGACAGGATGTCGACATGCTGCGCAGCGTTACCCTGAGGCATGAGTATCGAAAAACTGCAGCATGCATCATCTGAACACGCTGCACACAAAAAATGGAGCAGCTCAGCGCCTTGTGCGCACCCACTGGATGTTCAAGTGGGATAACGAACGTACGCCTCGTCCGAAGGCGTCGTGAATGAACTCCATTCCAGTGCCAGAACGACGACACACAACTTCCAAAAGAAAAACGTTGCTGCCGGCAGTGTACAGTGGTGGCGAGAAACTCGCCCTGGACAAGAAGTCTCCAACGGATGTGCAGATGCCTCCCAGCCTTGCTCGGCGGGCCAGCGACTACTGCCTCCAACTTTCTCTCATATAGTTCGACTTTGAGTGATTGTCCAGTAAAGTTCTCTCGTTTCAGCTCTGGAGGTCTCCTTTCCATCACTGCGCATATCGTTACATTGATCGCGGCGTTAAAGTCCCGGCCCACAAACTCCATACGTTTCTTGCCATTGATGGTGCTTCCTAATGCAAGCAGTCCACGAACTTTCGCCATCCTTTCCATTTGCTCTTCCGTCAGCGGTCCATACTTTGCGATATCCTCAGGGCTCCGCTGGCACCTTTCCATCTCGACCCTCTGAAGTGTACACCCCAGTTCGTGATGTGTATAGGACGTTCGGAACTCATCTACAGGTATCGTAACAAAACGCCTTGCGCACTCTTTGTACGTTCTTGTCGTTGGGGCTGGCGTGGTCCCCTTTTGGGTCTTCCAGCGCCCTGCTTCGTACGCTACTACGAGCCTCTGACTTTCATTCCTCTTCAGAGCGCTCAACTGATTGAAAAAGTTGGCAAACGCCCGCTGCTTCCCACAGTGCAGATTCATACGCAAACGAGCCCACCGGGGCTTGGTACACTCCTCCCACAAGGCATCCCAATGAGCAACGCGTATTTCCATGAATTTCCGAAAAGCTTCAAAGTCCGCTCCTCGACTCGACACCTCGCCCAAAACTTCGAGGTGATCCTTCATTCCTGCATTCCACGTATCAATTTTCTTCCTTGCATTCATTATACCGGATTCTCGATAGTATCTCGCTCTCGAGAACCTCAAAAGACGTATGTGTTTCTGACGTAAGTTGCCGTCAGTACCATCTTCCGCACGTTTGGGTACAGCGATGGTTGTGATATTCGTGTTCCCAGGGTCTGCGCCAACGACAAAAAAGTTATCCTGAACTTTCTGTGTCGCAGGATCCGCCTTCCTCTTATCTTCATCTTTCGTCACAGACGGAACTGGACGATCTTTCTTCAAGCGCCGCTAGTGTACACACATGGCCACTACATCGGTTTCGATCATCCCAGTAATACCCCTTGTTTGCTCACATTGAGACGTTTGAAATCGAAGATTCTCTTGCAGAACGTCTCCCGGTTTTCGCCGGAGAACCCCTCCCTGCTAACATTGAGCTCGGGACTGATCTCTTTCATGAAGTCATGAAGGATTCTGGAGTCGACAGTCACAAAATGTGACTTGATGTTGCACATTGGAACGACGATGAAGCGCTTCCCCATTCGGACAGCCTTCCGTCTCTCCCACTCTTCATTTTTTCCTCACTCAGCTTCATCTCCGCCTTGCGTTCGGATTCTCGGTCCAAAAATACGATTTCGCGCAGAATTAAGGGATAACATCTTTTTCCATGTTTTTTTCATATCTGATACCTTTTCTGCTGGATTCGCCGGCCCCAAGACCGCACGGTTCTCTTCAATAGTGGCGCGGATTACAGAAACCTCATTCCTTCTCCTATATGACGCCTTCTTGTCGACGAATTCGATCTCCTGTTCATGCTGACAATCGTTCGTGATGCTGTCGATGATCGCGCATATTCCTTTGCGAGAGAGGCCCGGATACTACGCAAAGATGGAGCGTATCATGAAACGTTCGAGTTTCACGACCACGTGATTCTTCAGGTTCGTGCGGTACTCCATCGCCGCGTATTCGTAAATTCGCGAGTCACCCCTGTATGGAGCACCGCTGAAGCGGTATTCGGAGTGATAATCGTGGAGGGCGTGCACTCACTTATTTTTTGCTCCGCGCTTCCCCTGTGCCAAGCATCAGGTGACGATGAAAGCTCTTGTCGAAAAATTCCTCCTCCGAAACCTCGACTGTTTCGATCTGCGTCACGTCGCGATACATCGCCTTCACCAAAAGCATTATTCCTGAGGAAGCCTTTATGATACTCACGGAGTACGACTCGACGCACGGTTTCTCATGCCCACCCGCAACTTTCGCTCTGATAGATACTTGATATATCAATTAAGACAGGATCCCAGGCTCGTGCTTCATGCTTCTCCCAGTGGCAGGTACTTTAGTCAGATCTGAGCAACTCGTTCACAATTTCGTTCAGCTCGGGAGTAGGAGCAGGATGCTGCATCTGGGCGTCGCCCAGGTCCCAGTGGACTCTTCGTCTATCGCCTCGCGCTATCGCAGGCAGCGCTTCTGACTGCGCATCTTGCAGGCTCCCGGAATGAGAATTCGCCGTGATTGCGTGTCACATGTAGGATTCCGCGAGCCGACGCCCTCTGTGGTATGGCAACGCCGTTCTGTCTCCGTGCAGCACCTGCTTCAGCGGTATAAGCGCTACGGCGAGTGCTCGAGGCAGGCACTCGGCACACGACACAGCATACGAAACGACCAGTGCATACGAGAGGAAGTACGGGGAATGGAACTTGAAGGTAGGCGCTTCCTAGTCGACGCTTTCCCGAAAGCGAATATCCATCCCGAATGCCGGCATCCGTGGTCAACGGAAACGTGCTGTCATCGGGCAGGGAATCCACACAGCGCCGGAAGGAACGGTCGCCTCGCGCGCAGCGTCGAAATTTTGAGCCGCGGGGGGCGCTGTCTGATCACCAGCACCGCCGCTGCCGCCGCTGCCACCACCACCACCACCACCGCGGATGCTCGCGTCGAACACACGCGGGTCAACCGACGGTGTCCACAGAAACGCCTCTCTGTGGCGATGCGGAATCTGCCGCAGATTTGGTGCTGGGTACAGAGCACAGTACCGAGCGTCGCATCGTTCGCGTTGCCTTCGTGTTGCCAAAGAGTTACGTCTGGTGTGAACAGTCGTTTGTGTTCTAGTGACGACGACGTTTCTTATTTTGCGTGTCGTAACGGAAGAAGATACGTTTTTCCGTCATATGTACTATGAACGCTCACGCAGCGCAAAGCTTTGAAACAGCGAACTACAGCAGCGTTGGTGAAAACCACCGCGAGCGGACCCTCAGCAGCTCAATTTACGAGACGGACCCGGTGTCGCCGGACACTGCGGTCAGTTCGGAGGCGACCGCGTTTCAAGAATCTTTTCCAAGTTTGAAATTGAAGGAGAAGGACACACCTAACCGACGTTGGTGGCGGTTTTGGGCACGCCCGTCGGCTGCTGGTGAAGATCCCGAGGCAGGCGACCCTAAAAAGGCGGCAAAGGCCTCTGGTCCGGAGAGCGCTTACACCACGGGCGTGACTGCACGGCGAATCTTCGCGCTTGCCTGGAGCTCGTCTGCAACTATGATTGTTATCGGATTCATCGCTTCTATTTTGGAAGGAGCAACGCTACCAGCGTTCGCGATTGTATTCGGTCGAATGTTTCAAGTTTTCACGAAGAGCAAAAGCCAGATCGAAGGCGAAACATGGAAGTATTCCGTTGGATTCGTCGGTATCGGTGTCTTCGAGTTCATCGTAGCCGGGTCAAGAACGGCTTTGTTTGGGATCGCAAGCGAACGTCTAGCTCGGGACCTGCGAATCGCGGCTTTCAGCAACCTGGTCGAGCAAGACGTAACTTATTTCGACCGCCGCAAAGCTGGTGAGCTCGGTGGAAAGCTGAATAACGACGTTCAGGTCATCCAGTACTCGTTCTCGAAACTCGGTGCGGTTTTATTCAATCTCGCCCAATGCGTTGTCGGTATAATCGTGGCGTTTATATTCGCGCCTGCCCTCACTGGCGTCTTGATCGCGCTCTCACCGTTGGTTGTGCTCGCTGGTGCCGCCCAGATGATCGAGATGAGTGGCAATACGAAAAGAAGCTCTGAAGCGTATGCGAGTGCTGGATCGGTTGCAGCGGAGGTGTTCTCGAATATTCGCACGACCAAAGCCTTCGAGGCAGAGCGCTACGAAACGCAACGATACGGCAGCAAGCTTGATCCCTTGTACCGTCTGGGGAGGCGACGCTACATCTCAGACGGTCTCTTCTTTGGACTGTCTATGTTGGTGATTTTCTGTGTCTATGCGCTTGCCCTGTGGTGGGGCGGGCAACTGATCGCTCGCGGCTCTCTGAATCTGGGTAATTTGCTAACTGCATTCTTCAGCGCCATACTCGGCTTCATGGGAGTCGGTCAGGCGGCTCAGGTCTGGCCTGACGTCACCCGCGGACTCGGTGCTGGTGGCGAGCTCTTTGCAATGATCGACCGTGTACCACAGTACCGACGTCCTGACCCCGGCGCTGAAGTCGTCACGCAGCCTCTGGTACTGAAGCAAGGCATTGTCTTCGAGAACGTCCACTTCCGGTACCCGACACGCATGAACGTGGAAGTGTTACGAGGGATTTCCCTGACAATCCCTAATGGAAAGACGGTCGCTATTGTCGGCGGAAGCGGTGCCGGCAAGTCGACCATTATTCAGCTCCTGATGCGCTTCTACGATATCGAACCGCAAGGCGGCGGTCTCTTGCTCTTCGACGGTACGCCCGCCTGGAACTACGACTTTCACGCCTTGCGTAGTCAGATTGGGCTTGTTTCGCAGGAGCCGGTTCTATTTTCTGGAACCATCCGCGATAATATTCTCTATGGCAAACGAGATGCTACAGATGAGGAGGTCATTCAGGCCTTGCGCGAAGCCAATGCGTACTCTTTTGTTATGGCATTACCCGATGGACTGGATACCGAGGTCGGAGAGCGAGGTCTGGCGTTAAGCGGCGGCCAGAAACAACGCATCGCTATCGCTCGAGCGATTCTGAAGCATCCAACGCTACTCTGCTTGGATGAAAGCACCAGCGCTCTGGATGCAGAGAGCGAGGCTCTCGTTCAGGAGGCGCTGGATCGGATGATGGCCTCTGACGGCGTTACCAGCGTTGTGATTGCCCACCGCTTGTCCACAGTGGCGCGTGCAGACCTCATTCTCGTAATGCAGGATGGTGTCGTGGTTGAACAAGGCAACCACTCGGAGCTCATGGCTCTGGGCCCATCAGGATTCTACTACCAACTCGTTGAGAAGCAGTTGGCCAGCGGTGACATGAGCGCTGCCTAATACATCATGAAACGCGTGAGACAAAGCACTGCATCGTGCGGATGCCATGGAAGCGGAAGATAGACGGAATGACGGGATCGCTTGTGTGCCAACGTATCAACGGAAACGGTGTTACTGAGGCGCTAGTCGCCGATGTTGGTCAGGAGCGTCGTCTTCGTGGACGTGTGTCCGTTCCAGCAGCGTCGTGTGACCATAGCGGATGCCTGATGCGCGCCACAGTGACGTCAGCACCGATTCTTTTTAGCAGTGTACTGGTGCGCACTGGTACGTCCTCTCCAGACAGAACGCATCACGAGCAGATTCTGCACTGCGGGTACGCTACGCATCAAGGATATCCTTGGTGCAGGATATCGTGCAGGTGCTGTGTACACTGCACCTACGACAAATTTGATGTACATCCTGCATCATGCATCGTGGACGCGATACGCATCACCGATGGGATACACTGCACACATCATACATCCCCTCCATTCATCGCATCGTATACATACATTCCGATCGTTGCTATACGGTGCTTGGTGTGTGTGTGTGTGTGTCTGTCTGTGCGGATGCAGAACACCAGCATGGCGCAGTGTGCTGCGCTTCGAAACAGGCCGCATGAACCAGCGACCGCATATGCGATTATCGGATGAACGGTTGACAGAGATGGAGATTGCCGGTGCTCGGACAAGTCTAGCTGGCTTGAGGTGTCGTTGCTGGCCCGCAAAGCGACCTGCAAATTGTATATGATAGATGATAGAGCACTTTATCTGAAGCGTTAAAGTTTTTCATGTGATCTGCCGAGTAAACACACCATGCGCTAGACAGGTTATCATCTACAAGTCCAGTTTGGCGAGCGCGATGACCTGCAACGAATGATCAAGCGACGCATCGACAGCTCATGCGCATTGTCGTGGAATGGAATCCGGCTGAAATGTGTGCGAGAAGGTCGTCACCTCCTGATGGAACGCGATGAATTGCACGAGGCGGACGCATTCAACGATGGAAGGCATCCTCGGTAATGGTGAATCGTGGAGCGCCATGAAAGTGCACCCATTGGCATGCGGGGCCTTTTCCAGTGTCCAGAGACGGAGATCCGGGTGTGCTGGGTTTCCAGCGTTCGCCGTGCCGTTCCATCATGTACGCGTACCTCGTTCCAGGCCGGGATGGAAGTCTGTCGCTCGTGGCGACCGATGAGTTCATCGAAGGGGTTCGGCGTTTCATCCAAGTACCAACCTGGTGAATGACATGATGACCGCCAAAAATGCAAACTCGATGATCAATCCGGAAGCACAAAATAGTTTCTGGCGTTCACTGAGGCGTTCAAGTCTCTGCGCAGAAAAAAGGACTTGTGCACATGAGTTCTGGTAGAGTCCCAGCTCGGCAAGTTACTCGCTTTCGATTTCGTGGCAGGCTGACGCTCGGTCATGCTTCCGGACACCACATCGTGGATGTGTCGCTGCTTTACGCTCTCCCTGGATGCCCGCTTCAGCGCCAGTTTGCGCTCGAGATGTGTGAATCTCGCTCCGAAGGCATCAATGGGCATCGTGCAGCACCGATCCCTGCACGCGTTGTACCCGTCCATCAAAGGAACAAACGTGAAGCTGTTGCGCTCTCCGAAACGTGCCGCGTCAGAGGTCTCGAGCAAACGACGCGACGCATCGGTGCTGTTGTTCTTCATCTCAATGAAGAGGTTGGCGAGTGACCGCCTCGTGACATGGAGCAACGGAATCGGTTGTTGAGGACGCCAGCATGCTCTCCGGTCCTTGTAGCAAAGATCGTCTGGTCGAAAAATCTGGACCCGCATGTACTCTCTGAATGAAGCGTATGCAGCATCGCCTCTGTCCAGGACAGGGTTCGGGGCATTGGCACGGGTCCTGGTGCCGGCCTATTATTCGCTGGTTTGTCCCGTGGCGTCTGCCACGTCCAACTCGGGATCATATCGAGCCCTGAGCGTCTCAGTCCGTCTCACAATATCTATCCCCAGCATCAGAAATTGCACAAAGGTTAGATTGAAAAAATCCAGAGGAGCGCAGGCAGCTAGAAGCCCGGCGTTCAGAACGCGCATGGACAATGGCATTACCAGGTGCTTCAAGTCGAGAGGCGCTGCGTGAGCATTCCCCCAGGACAAGACTCTACGATCACTGGTGCCTTGCTGTATCACATTTCCGGGAAACGTTCCCCGTCGATGGATTTTCGTAGAGCGTCCTCGACAGAGGTATTTGACGAATCCCTCTGGCCTCACACTTTTTGCCCCCTCTCAATGCTCGTACTGTCTTTAGGAGGATCTTTCTCTTCATGATGCGGAGGTGTCTTCTTCTTCTCGTTTACTTGGCGGTTTGGCAGGAACGCGGTCGGTATACGGTATATCCGTTCGTTTTTGCCACGGCCCGTGCGCACTGGGTGGACTTTGCCACCGAGACTCGCCTCTTCTGGGTGTATATCTACCGCTCCTCGCAGTTTTTCGTCATTTCGTCCAGCGGGAGCACGCCCGTGGACCAGAGCTGGCCTTTCACCCCCAAGCACGCATGAGCAGAGAAGCAACTGCGCAGTTGCGTGCTTGTGGAGCTAGAGAACGACTTGTCGAAGAAGTTTGGGGTCCCAGATTCGAATGACTCGTCTATTGATCGTCGAACATAAAAATGGCGTTTGACGATAGAGAAGACGCGCCCGGATGGATGAAACCACTGAGCATAGGCTGGCATCAAGTTTCGCTTACCAACAGTCTCAGCTACGATCTCCGTTACCGTGTAGATTGATGGAAAGCGACGTTATCTGAGAGCAGGACAGAAGAATATGGGAAGGCGAATGCACGAAGACTGCTTAGGTGACGCATCGAGTGCGAAACGCTCCTCTCGTTTGAAGGTTTGTATGCGAACACCCGTCGACATCGCCGCTTGGCCTGGTAGAGTCGCGAAGCTCGCCTGTGTCTTCTTTGCAAACATTGCATTGCCGCTCGTTGAGTATCCACACGCAGATGTACGATTTCTGTGGAATAGAATCTCATCGAGCGAGATGAATACCCGTCTGTCGTGCCCAAACTGTTCGCGTTTCAGTACGGAATCGATCGTGTGTTGCTCAACGTGCGACCAGCGCCACTACTAGCGTGTTTCTTAACTTGTCCATTCGTATCTGCATCACTAGTCGTCTCTACTATATGGAAACTTCACATCATATGGCTTATTCCGTGGTAGTTCTTAGAAAAGCAATGGATTGGCTCCGATGGACGAGCACACAATCCTGTGAATAGATTTATACTGGTTCCGTTCTGAGCGAACGATATGGATTATGCGGACGCCGCAAACGATGGGTCATCCATTTGCCGACGATGGAATACCTTACTTGTACAAGTTCGATCAGATATTCGCAAGCTAGCAATGGCATCGTAAAGAAAGCCGTCAGGCATTCTCTAAGTTACAGGATGCACACCTTCGTTGAATACCCTCAAGAAAGGCAAACATGGCGTGCTGGTCCAGGTGTTCCAGATTTTCCCGTTCTGCGCATAACGTTCGACCTGGCATCGAGGGAGCCAGACTTGAGCCCGACTCGTGCCGAGCATTTCAGCCAAGAACATCGACGCTTCTGGCCACGCATGCGTCAGCGTAAATGCTGTCGCGCGCCCAAGCAGCTTCTCGCCCCGGACACTCGAACGAGATGCTTCTCTGGAGACGTTCACGAATCACGGTGACTGTCTGCGCAGCACTTTCCAATACCCGGAAACTTGTGTATTTTCACGTGGGAACCGTTCACAGCCCTGTGACGTGTCCTGTTTTCTGGACACGCCTTTCATAGATCACGAATCAGTGCAAACACCATTCCATTCGATCCAAAACGCACGACCATGGATGATTTTTTTACTCAGAGTGCTTTGGAGAACAACCCCCGAGCCACTGTTTCCGCTGAACTTGAATGGAATACGCCCAGCGACCGCTAGACACGACCGGAGGCAGGCGCGCCTGCCCTCGAGCAGATCACGAGCTCCATACTCGCTGTCTGTAGCTCCCAGGACGCTAGCAGCTGCGAGATATCCACCAGCTACAGATCGACATCGAGCGGGAGTCCTGCGGGACATTGAGCGCCCGCTCGTCGCCCGCTTCCAATATCAGACACCTGTCGATCCATCCATGCAACGATCGCTTCATGTAAACGAAGATGGCTCGCTTGGCACCATACGATGATGCTGCAT
>Ga0123519_10015984_pt1 | contig 10484 bp, 6 predicted proteins | sample YelNatPaOPRAMG02_FD_87396 | JGI IMG/M metagenome (GOLD analysis project Ga0123519, IMG submission 87396) | Hot spring microbial communities from Yellowstone National Park - Yellowstone National Park OP-RAMG-02 (version 2) | ecosystem: Environmental > Aquatic > Thermal springs > Hot (42-90C) ...
ATCAGTTGCAGTACGGCACACCGCCCTGCCAGCGTCTCAGAAACGCGCTGCATCATGAGCAGGTTTTGCGAGCCGCTCAGGATGTATTGCCCTTTCCGTTCACGGTGCGAGTCGATGCTCTCCTTGATGTAGGGCAAGAGTTCAGGAGCGTTCTGCACTTCATCTAAGATGACCGGAGGCGCATACAGCTGCAGAAAACCGCGCGGGTCGGCTCGAACGGCAGCCAGTACATCCGGGGTTTCGAGGGAAAGGTACCGGTAGCGGTCGCCGAACAGATGCTTCAGCAGAGTCGTTTTGCCAGCTTGCCGTGCCCCTGTGAGTACGACCGCCGGAAACTCGCGCGCTGCCCGCTGCAGAACCGGCTCGAGACCTCTCGGCAGATACTCCATACACACTCCTTAGTGCAATTTTGCATTATGATTGCAAAATTGCACAGATTTGTCAAGGCTACCGGAGGCACGGCTCTTTCGGCGCCAACACCCTCCCCGTCCGCAGATCGCCCGGCACGGTGCTGCGTCAAAGAGAGAGTTGCGACCGTCTCACAAATATCCCCCTGCGTAGCCCACGTTGAACTGCAGGGTGGTTTCCTGCGCGTCGTCCAGACGGACGTTTGCCTCCACGTTGCGGTGCATCAGGTTCTCGGTAATTACCGTGCGGTCGGTGTTGACCAGCTCGATGCCCACGCGGTTCTCCTGAAACTCGTTCTTACGGATGGTGTGGTGGTGTGGGCGTGGCGCGGTGGGTTCGCCCTCTTTGACCTCCAGCGGACGGATGCCGTGGTCTTGGTTCGCCGCGATACGCACCCCTTTGCCACAGCGCGTGAAGATGTTCTCCTCGATGAGCCACTCGCGGCTGGTGTCGTTCTCCGGGGCGGAGCGGGCAAACTCGGGCACATACTTGCTCCAGAGCAGGATACCATGTCCGCACGCCTGAAACGTGTTTCGCCGCACGGTGAAGCCGACGCCGTTCTCCACAGCGATTCCCGCCTGCCGGTTGTGCAACATGCGGTTGCCCTCTATTACGAACTCGCGCGAAAAGCCCAGCCAGAAGCCATAGTTGCAGTAGTTGGCGAAGTTGTTGCGGTACACGTTGCCCCGGCTGAAGGTGGCTTCAAAGGCGATATTGGGGCTGTAGGAACCGTCGTTCTCCTCGAAGAGGTTCTCATCGCAGCCGACTGGCTCCATTTGCGGGGTCATCCCCGCCAGGAAAAAGCCGTCGCCCCCCAGACGGGCACAGTTGCGCCGGAAGATGTTTCGGCAGGATTTGTACACTATCAGGAAGCCGGTCGCATCCGCGCCCATGTGCCCGTAGCGCTCACCGCGCGGTTCGTAGCGGCAGCAGAAATCCGCGTAGTTGTGTTCATACAGGCTGTCACTGGTGTCGTACAGGTGAAACCCGAAGCCGCTGCAGTAGTTGGCGACGTTGCCCCGCACGGTCAGCCGGCGGCAATGGTAAGCCAGCAAGCCGTTCATCTGGTGCTGCAGGTCGTTGTCCGCAATCAGGCTTTCTTCCACCCGGCACAGCAGGATACCCCCACCATACGCCTTGTCCACAGGCAGCCAGATGTCGAGAAAGATGGTGTTCGGTTCCACTTCGGCAGTGGAAGTAACCTGACAGCCGGTGATGGTCAGCGACTTGCAGTCGGTAGCGCGGATGCCGTGATAGTACTCGCGCAGGCGCAACCCCTTGATGGTTACCCCTTGTCGTCCTTCCACGCACACCCCTACTCCGGTGCGGTTGTTGCCGACCAGAATCGCTCCGTTGCCGTCCAGAGTCACTCCATCGGCAGCGATAGTGACACCGTTCGGCAGGTAATACACACCCGGCTCGAGCACGGTATCCTGAGTGATGACCATCCCATCGGTGGGAACAACCATGTTTCTCCTCCTCAGCCAATGATTAACCTAGCGGCAGCGACTGCCGCCAGTATCAGCACGACCTCGTCGAACAGCTTCTGCGGAATGCGGGGCAGCAACCACCTGCCCACATAAACCCCAGCCACAATTACCGGTATCGCCGTCACGTTGAACAGCAGGCTCCGCACGGTGATGATGGGCTTCTCAGGGTTTATCAGGCTCAGCACGATGAATACCGGCAATTTGGACAGGTTGACCGCGAAGTAATACCATGCCGAAGTGCCCATGAACTGCTCTTTGGGCAGCCGCAGGCTCGTTAAATAGATGCCCATGATGGGACCTGCGGCATTGGAGACTGTGGTCGCGAATCCCGCGGCGGTACCGGTGGAAGCGATGCCCACAGGAGAATGGGGCGACAGACGCTCTCCCCACCGCTGGCGCAGCAGGTGTATCGCCAGCATCACCAGCACCAGCGTGCCGATAATTGGCTCCAGCAGGTCTCTGGCAGTGTGCATTTCTCCTAAACGCCACAGGACAACTGCCCCGATCGCCATGCCGACCAGCACCCAGGGGAGAAGCTCGACGAGGCGTTTCCACTGTGTATGTTGACGGTACCACCGCACCGCGAAGATGTCACCGACAATCAACATGGGAAGCATGGTGCCGACAGAAGGGCGCCCACCGAAAGCCGTTGCCAGCAGAGGCACCACCAGAATGCCGATGCCGGGCACACCCGTTTTGGAAACACCGATCAGGAACGCAGCGAGGAACCCCAGCAGGAACTGCCATTCGCTAAAGGCGAACACCTTACCGCGCCACTCCACCAGTGATAACCAGAGTGCCCTCTACCTGCTCACCGCGCGAGTTGACCAGTCCAATGCCCATCGCGCGGGTGGCTTCCAGAGCGAGGTCATCAAACCGCATGGCGAAGATGTACGGCATGTACGGAGCGGCGTAACCTGCCTCCACCAGTCTGCGCTGATAGCTTTTGGACTGCACCCGTTGCGCCCCGCGGTACACGTCCCTCACGCCCAGACGATGCTTGACCTCTACCACCACGGTGACATCTTGACCTTCAGGTGTGGTCGCCAGAACGATCACATCCACCTCGCCATCGATGATGGCGGATTGGCGTGTGCGGCGAATGGTGTAGCCCCGCTTCTTTAACACCCAGGCGACCATATCTTCCGCTTCATCTTCGACCGTCATGCCGATGGTGTTGGACAGATTGCGCACCTCGCGTTGCAAACGTTCCACTGCAACTTCCAGACGTTGTTGTCCACGCTCGAGCCGTGTGAGACGCTGGTCAGTTTCGCTGCGAAAGGCGACGAACTCTTCATAGGCGCGTCGCTGAAACTCCGCCAGCTCGTCCAGCCGTTGTTCGGTACGGCGTTGCGCTTCGGCTAACTCATTCAGTCGCTGGTCGGTTTGCCGCTGCGCCTCGACCAGCTCCCTAACGGTTTGGGCGGTTTGCCGCTGCGCCTCTGCTAGTTCCTCCACCCGCTGCTCCGTGCGACGCTGTGCTTCGGCTAAAGCACGAACCTCTGCTGCCAGTTCCGCGAAACGCCGGTTTGCCTCCGCGCGGTACGAGGCAAACTGCTCTTCAGAGCGACGCTGTGCCTCTGCCAATGCACGAACCTCTGCCGATAGGACGGCAATCTCGGCTTCGGTACGTTGATGCGCTTCGGCAAGACCTCTGAACTGCGCGGGTAGAGACAAAAACTCCTCACCGAGGAGCGCGCCAAGCAGCTCAGCCCGCCACTCTGGACGCTGGCGAAGTATCTCCAGTAAATCTCGGATATCCTCTACTGTGAATGCCATTTGCTCCACCTCATCCATTATACCGTATCACCGGTGCCCATCTCCACGAAAGCCTTCACCACGCCGTCCCGATAATGGAACGCGGTCTCGAACGCCTGCTGACACTGTTCCTTCGGGAAAGTGTGCGTCGCCAAACGGGCAAGGGGCACTCTCCCCTGCACTACTAGCCGCAGAGCGCGCTGCAACGTCAATCGCGAACGGCGCACCATCAGGATACTCAAACCCTTCCGCCGCGCGGCGGAGCCTTCCAGCCGAACGTGTCCTGCTGGATTGGTCCCGATTATCATACATTTTGCGCCGGGGGCGGCTACCTGCGCCGTTTGCCACTGCGTATCATCTACTCCCGCACACTCGAAGACGTAGTCAAAGCCTCTGCCGCCGGTGAAACGTCGCGCCTCCGTCACCACGTCTGCCTTTGCGGCGTTGACCGCTTCGTCTGCTCCTAGCTCGCGCGCCAGTTTCAGCCGGTGGTCGAGCAGGTCTGTGCAGAATGTCGGGTGGATACCCATCTGCTTCAACACCATCAGCACACACAATCCCAGCGTGCCGCAGCCCAGTATCGCCGCCGAGGTACCTGTGCGCACCTTGCCGAGGTCCACCGCATGGAGCGCAATCGCCAGTGGTTCCAACAGCACTCCCTCCGCGTTACTCAGGCTGTCTGGCAGCGGCTCCAGCAGGTGCGCTGGATGGGCGATGCGTTCCTGCATGGCGCCTGCCTTAGGAGGCAAACCGAGAAAGAAGTGGTTAGGACACAGGTTCAGGTCGCCACGCAGGCAGAACTCGCAGCGCAGACAGGGTATCGCCGGCTCTATCGCCACACGCCTGCCCACGAGATGAGCATGTTCAGAAGCGGTAACCTCCTCCACCACGCCCATCGCCTCGTGCCCCAGCACGAAAGGTAGTGACGCCCGCGCTTCGCCAATCGCCCCGTCGCGAAACAGGTGCAGGTCGGAACCGCAGATACCCACCTGCAGCACACGCACCAGCGCGTCGCCTGCCTGCAACGACGGCTCGGGCATGGAGAGACATTCCACCTTTCGGATACCGGTCAAACAAACCGCTTGCATGGCTTGCCCCTTCCTACTGTGCCACTTCTTGGAGAATACGCGCGTAGATGAGCGTGATTTTCTGCAGTGTGCTCACCGCGATACGCTCGTCGGGCTCATGCGCCGCACCATCGCCCTCAAATCCTGTGCCGATGGCTACGATGTTCTGCGTGGCACGAGCGTAGGTACCGCCTCCCATCGTTTGAGGTGGCTTGTCATCGCCGGTTTCCTCGCGGTAAATGCGCAGGATGGTCTGCAGAAAGGGAGTATCCAACGGCACATACAGCGGCGCAATCCCGAAATGGTTCGTCAGGGCGAACCCCTGTGGCTCTATCACGGCTTTCAGCCTCTCCAACAGCGCGTCGAGCGTCCAGGTGACCGGGTAGCGCACGTTGATGGTGCACTGCACCCGTGCGCCGTTGTAATCGAAGACGCCGAGATTGGCGGTCAGCGCACCGGAGACCTCGTCGCTGTGCGCGATGCCGATAGCGGCGCCGTCGGTACTCTGTGCCCACTCACGAAGGGTGCTCAGCCAGTGACGGTTTTCAGGTAACCCCAGCAGCTCCAGCGCGCTGAGCAGTTTCGTCACGGCGTTCACGCCCTCGTTGGGAGAGCTGCCGTGCGCCGACTTGCCCCGTGCCACCACCAGCACCCCCCTGTCCTCCGAGGTGGTCACGATGTCATCGATGCCTGACAGCGCGCTCTGGATGGCGTCGATCTGCTCGCCTTTCGCCTCCAGAAAGGCTTCCGCCCGGTCGGGAACCATATTCGGTCGCTCGCCGCCGCGCGCCCAGACGATGCGTGGCAGCTGTTCTGCGGGAGATGCGTTCTTTTCTATCTGCAGATTCACAATGCCCTTTTCGGCGTAGATGAGCGGCCAGCCGCCGTCCGGCGTAAAGCCACAGCATGGTCGCTCCGGTTCATGCTGGAAATAGTACCTCATACATTCCCAGCCGCTTTCCTCATCTCCGCCCACAATCAGGCGGATTCGCCGGCGCATCGGCAAGCCCAACTCCCGGATGGCTCGCGCCGCGTAAAGCACGGCGATGGTGGGACCCTTGTCGTCCTGTGCCCCGCGCGCATAGATATATCCGTCGTGCACCACGCCCTCAAACGGCGGAACACTCCAGCCGTTGCCCGGCGGCACTACGTCCACGTGGCTGAGCGTGCCGACAATCTCGTCCCCCTCACCGATTTCCAGATGCAGCGCGTATCCGTCGTAGTCCTTCACTCGGAATCCGTAGCGTTGGCCGAGCTCGAGCAGGGTATCGAATGCCGCACGAACGCCCAGCCCAAAAGGCGCCATCGGCAACGGCTCGCTCTTGACGCTTTCGCACTGCAACAGCGTGCGCAAATCGACGACCATCTCGTCGGTGTGTTCTTCTATCCAGCGTTGCAAAGCCTCACGTGCCATACTGTGCATCCCTCCTGTGCTTGCCATTTGGGCAGAGGCACGCCGTTTCCCTGCCGCGTCCGCTCAGTTTCCGCGCAACAGCCTGCCTACCGCCTCTATACGCCGAGTGTCTGGTTTTCCGTTCGCGCCCCGTGTCGGGCACAACCAGCCTCCCTCATCGTGCTCGTTCCAGGCATAGGCGATAAGCGTATTCGCCTCGCAGCGGTCGCGATGCGTGCGCACGAAGTCCAGAGCTTTCTTCAAAGCGAGCGCGCATTGCTCGGGGGTGAACGTTTCGTAGTGCTCAGGACCCGGCTGGTGCCAGGGAACCGGCGTATCCACGCGCGGTCGCGGGTCCCATCCCCATGACACCAGCGGTATTACCTGACCGACCTCTACCATCTGCTGCCACAGTTGGTGCATCTCTTTCAGAGCCAGTTCAAAGGGTGCGCCTTCCCGCGTGCCGCCGGGTAGTGCGTATGCAGAAACGGCATCTCCGCCAATCGCACGACGTATCCGCTCCGTCTCGTGCGGGATAAAATACATCACTGCAATGTAGGGATTGCCGGCTCCGGTGCGCACCGACACGGAGCGCAGAGAGTCCACTGCGCGCTGAAAGGCATCGATGCTTCCCCACTGCTGCAACACCCACCGGCTCTCATGCGCCAGCAGATAGACGAGCGGTCGGTTGTCCAGCACGCGCTGGTAGTGCGGTCGGGCAAAATAACCGACCAGCCGACGCACCATACGGTGATACTCATCCGGTCCGCCAAAACGCTCCCACTCTACGATGTTGCAAAAGCGCAAACCGTGTTTGGGCGGCATGTCCGCGAAACGGCGCAGGGGGAGACAAAGCGGATGGTCTTCCGGATACGTGACAAACGCCCAGTAGTCCAGTCCAGCCTGGCGTGCGTAGACAATCTCCTGTTCCAACACGCCGGGAAGGTCTCCACGGATGCGGACGCCGCCGTCTTTGCTCACCTGCGCAAACCAAGGAAGCCGAAAGCGGTACTGCGGTGGGGAGAGAGTCTTTTCCACCGCCTTGCCCACGTCGCTCAACTCGCCGTGCCAGGCATCCCATCGAATGGCACCCACGAAAGCCCTGTGTTGCATGGCAGGCATACATCACCTCCTCAAAAGCCTCTATCTGTGCCCTACGAAAATTCTGTGAAATTTTACGCGAATCCTGAGCATAATCCTTGTTTTGGCACGAATTATGCATATATAGTAAGTGGCATAGTTGTTTCCACCTGTAGAATATGCCGCGATGCAACGGGGCACGGACTTGCTTGCTGACCCTCGGTGCCGGGGTGAGCTGTGGGCGAAGCCCCGAAGACAGGGAGGTAATTTCAATGAAGGTCAACCGCAACTGGCTTCTGCCTGTGGTTTGGTTGGCGAGTGTGCTGTTGCTCTCAGGCGTGTCACCGTCGTTGCTGGCACAGCAGGCGAGGAAGCCGAATCTGGACACGGGAGCGTTCCCCTATCTCCTTCCGGGCAGCCCGCTGGACATGCTCCTCGCTGCGCCCGGAATACAACCCCCTCTTCAGTACGAGACCTCTGTGGCACATACCCGCCCCGAAAAAGCCAACCCCAACCGTCCCATCGGTCCGGAATACCTGCGGGAAGGGCTGGTGCTGGGCAATGAGGGCGTGGTGGACGCCGGTCGTTTCCCTATGCCTTTCGGCACCAAAGGCGAGAAGGTCGCACTGGCGTTCCTCAGCGGAGACTATATGCCCCCCGAGGGCGAGAAACTGCAGCCTGCACTGGCGAGACTGGCACAGCAGCGCGCTGCGCAGCTCTCCGCGCTTGGCTCCAGCGCAAAACCCGCCGTATACGCGCTTATCCTGCTCAACAACCGTCTGGACGAAGCGTTGCAAACGTGGCTGCAGGAGCGCGGGGTGGAGCTGCATGGGTTCTACCCGTACCGCGCCTACCAGGCGCGCATTCCGGTAGACGTGCTGAACACCGTAGCGGCGCACCCGCAGGTGCGCTGGATAGGTCAGCCTAATGCGGTGCAGAAACTGGACCCTGAACTGGTGTACTTTATGGGCGACCAGAGCGGCGAAATCATCTGGCTCTACGTGAACCTGTTCGCCCCCGATGACGCAGCACGTGATGCCATCTCCAGCATGGTGATGCAAACGGGCGTGTGGGATCCATCCCTAGGTGTGCTTGCCGTCGTTGCGGACGCTGCCACCATCAACCGCCTGCTGGATATGGATGCAGTGCTGTTCGTGGAGCCGATACGTCCGTCACACGTCATGCACACCGAGTCGCAGGCATCCATTGATGCCGACCTGCTGTGGTATTACCAGCACGACGGACGTCCCGAGGGCGGAAGGCCCATCAAGGTGGGTGTGATGGACACCGGCGTGCGCATCTCGCACTGGGATTTTGCCAATATCTCTGCGGGCACTGCCGGGTACAACCGCACCGATGAAACCTCTTGGTGGGATGACCGGCACGGTCACGGCACGCATGTGTCCGGCACCTTCATGGGCGAGGGGCAGGCACAGTTCCGCTACCGGGGCACGGCATCCGGATTGCGTGATACCAACGTGGACGGCTGGGACTTTCTGTTCAGCAAGGTGTTCCGCTCGGACGGGCATTCCCAGGGCGACTCCGTCTATGAGGGCTTGCTGGACATGCAGGGCAGAGAGACCCGCTACAGACGGCAGGTGTTCAACTTCAGCGGCGGCGCAGACGGAAGCTATCTGGTGGGCACGGACACGAATTCCCGCAAGGTGGATGAGCTGTTCCGGCAGGGCATCGTGCCGGTGATAGCTGCTGGCAACGCGGGTCCCAATGAGGGCACCGTCGGCTCGCCAGGGGTGGCGAAGGGCGCGTTCACCGTAGGTTCCATCTATGACGATGGTGTGGGCACCTTAGACCAGATGCGCTCCACTTCCTCACGCGGACCCACCGGAGATGGTCGTGTAAAACCGGACGTGGTCGCTCCGGGCATCTGGATAGACTCGTGCGGTAAGGACAGTGACACCGACTACGCCTACGGCTGGAGCGGCACCTCCATGGCAGCGCCCCACGTCGCGGGACTGGTAGCGGGCTTCATCGGGCATTACAACACCCCCGCGTGGGCAACCAGGTCCACCATCGTCGCCAACGCTATCGACCTGGGGCACGCCTCCACGGCTCAGGGACGAGGCAAGGTAGATGGCATGCTGTCGCATTACAACATAGACGGTTGGTGGTCTACCTGGTGGGACAGCAATGGAGGCACGGGAAGCCTGAAAACCATAGACTTCAACCTGTCCCAAAACGCCGCCCTGCTGCGCATCGTGCTGGTCTATCCCGATGCGCCTGCCCCGTCTGGTGGTAGTGTTGCACTCAAGAACGATTTGGACCTCTACCTGGACAAAGAGCCTTTCACCAGTGGAGCCAGCGGCGAGTGGTGGTCCGTCTCTTCCAGAGACAACATAGAGGTCATCAATGTCGCGAACGCCACCGCGGGGAACTATCGCATCAAGGTACACACCTATGACCAGAACGAAGGTTCCACACAGGCGTGGGCAGTGACGGCGCGCGCCTTTTACGGCGATGTTACCCCAAACGTCACCATCACATTCACCGCACCAGTGGCGGTCAAACCGAATGTGAACTTCGACGTGACTGGCTCGGCGCGAGCAGACTCGTTTGTCGCCTCGGGCGTGCTGGGAGACATCGACCTGCTGAGCACGGGGCTGACGCTCAATGGGCTGACTTACGTGCGCTATGCTCCGGACGGTGCAGAGGAAAGCGTGTATTTCGCGGGCAGGGAGAACATGAATCAAGGTAACATCCCTGCAGGCTACTGGCGACGCCTAGTGTGGAGCCTGAAGGGAACCACAGAGGGGTCCAAGAGCATCCGTTACGACATCGAGTCCATCAACGGCGGTACCGCCTCCGTCACCCGCACGGTGATTGTGGACGGTACCAACCCCACCAACTGGCAGGGCTTTCTGCCGGACTGGACCAACGACCCCACCCCCAACTGTTCCATCCAGGTACAGGACACCCTGTCGGGGCTGAACACCAGCGAACTGTACTACTGGTACTGGACTGCTGCCACAGGTACGAAGGGTCCATTTGCCTGCAACACCAGTGCGGCGAACGGCTCCACCGCGCTCGAGCGTATCATCGCAACGAGTGTGCCGTTTAACCAGGAAGGTGGAACGGGGCAAAACCAGGTCTACTTCCGCGTCTACGACCGCGCGGGCAACTCCAGCGACAGCGGATGGAAAACGGTGAAGATAGACCTCACCACCCCGCAGGATTGGCAGAACTTCACCGTGACCAGCGTGGGCAGCACAGGACTGACGCCAACCTGCACCGTGCAGGTACGCGATGTGCTGTCGGGGCTAAGCGCGTCCG
>Ga0123519_10015985_pt1 | contig 10483 bp, 8 predicted proteins | sample YelNatPaOPRAMG02_FD_87396 | JGI IMG/M metagenome (GOLD analysis project Ga0123519, IMG submission 87396) | Hot spring microbial communities from Yellowstone National Park - Yellowstone National Park OP-RAMG-02 (version 2) | ecosystem: Environmental > Aquatic > Thermal springs > Hot (42-90C) ...
ATGGAAGATAGTTTATTATTAGCAGGCACAACAGGTGGTATTTATGTTTCATCAGATGGAGATATTAATTGGATAAAAAAAAGCGAGATTGTTTATAAGGTAGATACTACTCAATATTTTAAAGGCGAAGTTCATGGATTACTTAAGTACGATGATTATTTATATGCAATAGTAACACCTCCAACGAGTACAGGTGATATGATTTATGGCACACCTTCAATGTTATATTATAGCACAGATAAAGGTGAGACTTGGAATATATCCAGTTTGTTCGATTCTTACTCTTCACCAAGAGATTTTAAAAAAATGGGTGATAAAATAATAATAGCGGCAACGGACGGATTATTTGCAACCAACAAAAATTTAACAGAGAAAACAAATTTAATTAACACTCCACTCAGAGGAAATGATATTGGTGATTTTATTATAGAAAATGATACATTAATTGCATCTACAATTTATAGTAAAACGGGATTATATCAATATTCATTTGGGACACATTCTTGGAAATTGATAAAAAATAATTTGCCTTACGATTATTATGATTTAATAGAAAAAAAAGATAGTTTATTGTTTGTTAGTCGTTATTATTCAAGTTTTTACTACTCAAAAGATTACGGGAAAACATTTACAATATTAGGAAAAGATAATGGGTTAGACAATACTTTAATTCGTTCAATTTTCATTGGAGATAGTATTATTTATATTGGGACGTTTAATGGTATATACACCTCAACCAATAAAGGTGATAGTTGGGAACAAAAATCAGCAACCTCAGGTTATCGTATATTGAGTATTGATAAAAGTGGGGACTATATCTTTGCTGGTTCAAAAAATAATGTGATTTTTAAATCAAGTGATAATGGTTTGACTTGGAATAAGATAAAAGTACCAACCAAATACGATGAAACGTATTTTCCGAGTATTAAGATAATAAATAAAAAGGTTTATGTGTCAGCAAGGGTAAATTGGGATGATCAAAAAGACATTGATACTTATGGTTTAGGAATATTATGTTCAAGCGACAATGGGGAAACTTGGGAATCAAAAAATAATGGATTTCCTGATAAATGTGGGATTGCAAGTATAGCTTATTACGATAATTATATTTTTGTCTGTTTTAATTATAGTGCAGGTGTTTTTTATTCATCAGATGGAGGAGAGAATTGGTTTCCTTATAATAAAAATTTATCCACAAACACTCTAAATAAGATAAAAGTTTCAAAAAATTATCTATATGCGGCAACATCAGGAGGGATGTATCGAGTGCCTTTAAGTGATTTTGGGATTGTGAGTGTAAAAGATTATCCAGTAGAAAAGCGGGATTATTTATATTCAATGCCGCCGTATCCAATTCCGGCGACAAACAGAGTTCAAGTGGAGATATATTGGGACACTGGATTGGATATAAATAATGCAGAGATTAAGATATATAATATATACGGGGAAGAGATTAGCAGTAAAAATTCAATAGAAATAATACCAGAAAGTAATTGGTATGGGAAATTAATATGGAATTGCGAAGGGAACGAGCCCGGAGTATATATAATCACAATAGCTTACGGCACGGAGAAAAAAGCAATAAAAGTAATAAAGAATTAGAATTAAATTATTAATTAAACCATTTTAATAGTATTTCAAAAAGACTATCTCTATTAATTGGTTTGGAAATATATTCATCGCACCCTGAATTTAATGAATTTTCTCTATCTCCTTCTAGGGCATAGGCAGTTTGTGCCAATATCTTAACATTTTTATTAAACTCTCGTATTTTTTGTGTTGCCTCATAACCGTTCATTTCAGGTAATTTTATATCCATAAAAACAATATCAATATCAGGATTGTTTCGGCAAATTTCAACTGCTTCTGTCCCTGTTTTTGCTTTGATGATTTCTTTTGCAAAATTTTTCAATTCAATAGTAAGTAATTGTTCAGAAGTTAAATCATCTTCTACAATTAACACTTTTAAATTCTTATTAATTTTCTTTTTATTATTTGGTTGTTCTGTTGTTTCTTGATGGATCTGTTTATAATCTTTTTTTGCTTGCTTAAATGGCAAAGTAAAATAAAACGTTGAACCTTCGTTTAATTTGCTTTTAACCCATATTTTACCACCTAACATTTCAACATAAGCTTTTGTTATTGATAATCCTAAGCCTGCACCTTCATAAGGTCTTGATAATTCCATTTCAGCCTGAACAAAACGGTCAAAAATAGAGTCTAATTTATCTTCGGCAATTCCAATTCCTTCATCAGAAACAGCAAATTCCAGCGTATCTTCTTTTACAACATAACGGATAGTAATTGTTCCTTTTTCACTATATTTTATTGAATTTTTTACTAAGTTTACCATAATAGCATAAAATTTCTCTTTATCTGTTGCGATATTTGCATCTTTATCAGGTAAACCTAAATTATATTGTATGCTCATACCTTTTTGTTCAACTTCAAACTTAAAAAAATTATATACAAATCGTAATTGCTCATTAATATTAAATTCCACAATTGTAACTTTCATTTGTCCCGATTCAATCTTTGAAATATCCACGATGTCATTGATAATATTAAGCATACGTATGCCACTTTTTTCAATAATACTAATAAATTCCCTTTGCTCCATTTGGCTTAAATTTGTGTCTTTTAAAAGTTGAGAAAAACCAAGTATCCCATTCATTGGTGTGCGGATTTCATGGCTCACATTAGCAAGAAAAGCAGATTTTAATCTATCACTTTCCTCTGCTTTCTGTTTTGCGTAAATTAATTCTTGCGTCATTTTTACACGTTCAGAAACATCTTCTATCAATGTATAAACTTTTGTTACTTTTCCGCTTTTATCTTTTAAAGGAACAATAAAACTTTTTAATATAATTGTTTTACCCCAATTTGTTGTATAAGATAATTCTATAGAAATAGTAGAACCTGTCTCAACACATTCTTTAAATTTTTGAGAATATCCATTTTTAATTAGTGGTGGAAAAGTAAGTACATTTATTTGTTTTGTTGCTTCAAGTGAAGGTGAACCTAATATTTCAATTAAAGATTTATTTCCATCTAAAATATTTCCAGAAGTATCAGCGATATAAATGCCAATTGGAGAATTTTCAAAAATTAAGCGAAAGTTCTCTTCGTTTTCTAATATTTTTTCTTTTGCTTTTTTTCTTTCTGTAATATCAATTATAACCCCAATTATGCCTCCTATATCTCCATTACTTTCGTAAAATAAAGTTTTATGAAAAATTACTTCATTTTCTTTACCATAATTGTCAGATAATTTTGCTTCATAAATTTGAGTTTCTCTTGATGTATATAATTCTGCATCTTTCTTATTATAAATTTCCGTTAAATTTTTATTATAGAGGTCAAATATAGTTTTGCCAAGGACCTGTTCCCTTGTAAATCCTAAAAATTCTAAATATGCTTTGTTCACTTTAAAGTAATGACCTTCCTTATCTTTGAAAAATATTGGTATTGGAATGGAATCTATCAAATAATCTAAGAACTTCTCATTTTGGTTAATTTTTTCTTCTGCTTTTTTTCTTTCTGTAATATCAATTATAACAGCTAAAAATACCTTCTTATTTTCAAATTCAAGAAGTTGTAAATTTACTTCAACAGGGTATGTAGTTCCATTTTTCCTTTGATGAACAGTTTCAAAAACTAATTTTTTTTCTTTTCCTTCAAGTAGTGGTTTAATTGTTTCACGGAAAGATGAAGTAGTGAATTCTGGTTTTATATCAACAGGCGTCAAATTTTTTATCTCTTCAATTGTATAGCCCAAATTATTTAATGCTCCATAATTTATATCTTCGAATAACAGTGTATTTGCATCAAAAATATAAATTTCATTTAAGCTTTTTTCGATAATTTCAGCCAATTGATTTTTTCTTTTTTCAATCTTTTTCTTTTCAGTAATATCTTGAATTATCCCAAAAAGTATTTTGTTGTCTGCATCGTATGTTGCCACTGAATGTATATCTAAAATTTTGCCTTCCGCATTTTTTATTTTGAATTCCACATCATAAGGTTCACCAAAGTTGATTAATCTTTGTAATTTTTCATCCATCATTTGGCGATATTCAGGTAAAGAGAAATTTTTTATTAATTCATAATCAAGATTTTCATCACTTACTCCATAGATTTTTTGAGCACCCAATGAGCCAACAATTGTTTGGGTGGTGAGGTGTAATTCCCAATTCCCAGATTTAGAAACAAGTTCTGCCCGATTTAACCGTGCTTCGCTTTTGAATATTTTTTGTTCTGCCAGATATTCTTGGGTTTTATCACGGAAAATAAGTACAACCCCAATTATTTCTCCGTTATTATTACGAATGGGGGAACCGCTATCAGCAATTGGATATTCTTTTCCATCTTTTGAAATTAAAATTGTATGATTTGCAAGACCGACAACTATACCTTTTTCTAATACCTTTTGAACTGGATTTTCAATTTGCTCACGTGTCTGTTCATTTATGATATTAAATATTTGAAATAATGGCTTACCATTAGCTTCTCTTTCATACCAGCCTGTAAGTTGTTCGGCGGCTGAATTCATTTTGGTAACCATACCATCTTTGTCTGTAATTAATACCGCATCACCTATACTATATAAAATAATGCGAAATTCTTCCTCTTTTTCTCGTTTTTCTTTTTCAAGTTTAAAAAGTTCTTGATATAAATTTTTTTGTTGATAATTATAATACCATACCAAAGCGATAATCAAAAGCAAGATAAGTAATCCTGCCAAAATAAATATTACAACTTCTCTATAATTTAGCTCGGCTAATACCTCATCTTTGTCTATTTTTGTTTCAAGATACCAATCTGCTATATTTAGTTTAGAAACTATGCTTAACACAGGAACATTTCTATAATCTTTGGCAATATGTAACTTCTGTAAATCCAGATACCCTTTGACAGAGGAATCATCTGCTTTGGACAATGGAATTTTTAAATTTAAGGCTGTGTTTTTTTGGTGCCTCAGTTCATTTAATACAATTAAATTATTGCCGCTTTTTTTCAACAATACTACTTCGCCAGTTTTTGTTGGAATATCCATTTTTTCAAGTGAAGGATATAAAAAATCATCTGGGTCGAGCTTGAAAATTAAAAAAGATTGCAATTCTCCATTTGTATTATAAATTGGGGCTATGATATTGATATGAATTTCATTATAAATTTCATCAAAATAAAAATCGCTTAATGTGATCTTTGGTTCTTGAAGTAATTGCGAAATTAAGTTAAAGGTGTAATCATCAATTTTGTTTGAATTATCATCATAAGACCAAATAATATTTGCATTTTTATTATATATAACAATATTATCATAGCCATGATTTTCTTTAGTTTTTCTTACTAAAGTTTTTAGATTGTTGCTAATTTCATTAGCATTTTTCTGCTTTGTTAGTAATTTTGTTGAATTTTCAATTAAATCTGCGTTCTTAGAAAAAAATTCTGCTTCGGCAATTCTTTCTTTTAGCCATTCTTGCAAGTTGTTCCTTTTAATATCGTTTAATGCGGCTAATATTTCTTCATTTCTTTTTAATGAGGAATCTTTTTCATTCTTATAAAGAAACAATGCACTTATAACGATTAATATAGAAACAATTGAAAAGATTATAAATAATGTTGTTTTATTTGAATAACTACTTGGTATATTAACTTTTGACATATCGAAATTCCTTTTTTTGTTTTCCAAAAAAATGTATATCTTAATCAATAATTTACAAAAAATAAACAAATAAACAATAATTTAATAAATAATAAATTTGCAATAATATTAAAAGAATATTTTGTGGATTTATAGAATTTGTTAATTTTGCTTTTTTATGGAGTGGTAATGAAAAAATTATTGTTAAGTATTGTGTTAATATTAGTTTTGGTGTCTTGTAGTTCAATAGAAATAAAAGTATCTGGCTTGAAAGCAACACCAATGGAAGTAAAAAAAGGTGGCAAAGTAGTTCTTTCTTGGGATATAGAGAGCAATACAGATTTGAACATTATGCTCAAAACAAATGTTGATAATGCTGTTCTTTTTGACAATTTGCCAAAAGTAGGGGAGAAAGAAATAATTTTAAATGAAACAACTACATTTATTTTAGAGGCAAAAAATAAAAAAGGAGTATTGCAAAAAATAGAAGGGAATTCACAAATAACGGTAAAAGTAATAAAGTAAATTTTTTTGCAGAGGCTCTATTTTTGTGACAGAGATATATAATTTTGTTAATTTATAAATATACATTATAATTGTATATTTATGCAATTTATGTTTTTTTTCCTTTATCCTCCGATAAATCGGAAATGAACGCTTTTCTTCCTATCAGTCAACTCTTTTTGTCATTCTGCGTCCCGGTGCTCTGATATGAAGCAAGATAAAACCTACAAAAGTTTGTTTTCCTCCCGGATTTTTCCTATAAATCCTTTTTTTTAATTCAATCCAAAAAAAAATTTAAAAAAATTTGTATATTTAAAATTTTTGTATAATTTTGTATTTAGATAATTGTCTAATTATATAAATGACGAAATGAGAGAAAAAATTGAATTATTCAAAGTGCTTTCTGAGCCGAATAGAGTAAGAATTTTAATGTTGCTTTTAAATCGAAGATTGTGTGTCTGCGAAATTACTTCGATTTTGGACATTTCAACGGCAACAGTATCAAACCACTTGTCTATTTTGCGTAAAGCAGAATTTTTGGAAGATGAAAAGGACGGGAAATGGATCAGATACGGAGTTACAAAAAATATAAAGAATCCGATGGTGCAAGAAATTATTGATTGTTTGCCAAAGTGGTTTATTGATGAGGAAGTTATTAAAAATGATGAAATAAAAGTTCAAAAGTTGTTGAATAATTCTATGTTTTGTAGCACGCAACTAAGAAATTAGGAGATTTAAAATGAAAAATTCAAATTATGCGGAAGAATTATTAAAAGCAAAAAAATCATTTGCGATTATCGGTGCTTCAAATGAAATGTTGAAGTATGGTTATGAATTGGTATGTGTATTCAAAGATTATGATTATAAAATTTTCCCTATTAATCCAAAGTATGAAGAAATTGAAGGGATAAAGTGTTATCCTTCATTAGAAGAATTGCCTGAAAACCCTGATGTTGTGCTAATCGCATTGGCTCCAAAAAATACAAATAATGCAATCGACAAAGTGAAAGAAAATGGTAGTAAAATTGTTTGGCTACCACCAAATTGTTTCGACGAAAATACCCTTGCAAAAGTTGAAGAATTAGATCTTGACTTTGTAAGTGATATTTGTCCAATTGGTCTTTTGAGGAAAATATGGAATTAATTAAAGTTGGATTGCAAAACTCAAATTAGGAAATTCAATATTACTATTTGAGTGTTGGCAGTTGCAATTTTTAATAAATTTAATTTTAATAAATTAATAAAAAAATAACATAAGGAATTAAAAAATGTCAAATGAAGTTATGAAACCGAAAAAAGCTATTCTAATGTGCACTTGCAGTTTTGCTTGCCCGAGTATGAAAGACATTAATTTTGGGGAATTATCAGAAAGAATTCGTCTTGAATTACCTCACGATTATATGCTTCTGCATCCAAGATTATGCGAAGAAAATGGCGAAAACTTGATGAGCGATTTGTTAAAAGAAAATGTCGTTTATATAACTCCAGCTTGCAAAGAAGAAAAGCAAAAAAAACTATTACGTGATGGATTTGAAAGAGCAGGTGTTGCAATGAATAGCAATTGGAAACCTGTTTCCATTTCTTTTAAAACAACTGATGAAGCCTTAAATGATATCCGGAAAGTTTTAGAGGAGATATAAAATGGCTGGGCGAGATTATATGGGGATACCCAGGGAAGAAATTCCCTGGTATCCAGTAATAGACGAAGATTTATGTACGAATTGTGGTGCCTGTTTGGATTTTTGCAGTAATGAAGTATTCGAACAAGGTGATATGACAACAATCGTAACAAATCCATATAATTGTGTTGTTGGTTGTTCTGCTTGTGCAAAAGAATGCCCTGCAAGTGCAATTTCATTTCCGAAAAAAGAGGAATTAGTAGCAATATTAAATGTTCTAAGACCGAAATATGCAAAAATTCACCAATAAATCACATTATGAGTCATACTAATAAATATTGTAAATATTGCTATAAAGTTACCATAATTTAGGGAAGATTGTTATGAAGCCAACTTTTCAAGAAATATCAAAAATTTTAAAAGAATCGGTTGAATTGGAATATGAGCCGGTTGGCTTAAAATTTTATCAAACTATACCAATTAACGGATTCAAATCTGCGGAAGATCACAGACTCTGTCAGTTAGTAATGCGGGCACGCAAAGGCGAAAGCTTAATTCTTGCAAAAGATGAAGTCTCTTGTCCGGCCGCCGCCGCGGCGTTAGGATTTAAACCTTTACCGAAAAATTTGCAAGACGGAACAATGCTTCAAGGTTACGGGATTTTCAGAGATAAAGAAGCAGCGGTAAAAGTTATGAATGATATGCCACGTCTTGAGCAAGGCAAGTTTGAAGCAATTGCCGCTAAACCACTCAAAGATTGTGATGAAGAACCGGATGTAATTGTGATTGAAGATGAAGTAGAAAAACTGATGTGGATTGCTCTTGCATATTTAAACGAAGAAGGCGGAAGATTGAATATGAGCACAAGCATTCTTCAAGCGGTCTGTGTGGATTCGGTTGTTCTTCCATTTAAATCACAAAAAATAAATATGTCCTTCGGATGTTATGGCTGCCGTGATGCAACAGACGCAAAACCTAACGAGGCAATTCTCGGTATCCCATTTCCCAAACTTGATATGACAATCGAAAACATTAAGTATCTGAAATCAAAAGCAATTGATAGGTCCCGTGCAAAACAAGTCTATCAAGCTTTCTCAAAAAGAGTTGAGGAAAAAGTATAATGAAAAGTAAAATTTCATTCTGGTTTATAATAGCAATTACCTATTTTTATTTTTACCAACCGGCTTTTTCTCAAAATATGGGGAAAGAATATACGCTGAATGAGCTTGTTAATATTGCATTTCAAAATAATCCGCAGCTAAAAGCAAACGATAAAAACATTCAAGCGGGGCTGAAACAAATTGATTATCTGGATAAAGATAATCTGCCGCAAATATTTTTCGACCTTAACATTTCTCGGTGGAACTCCTTTAATACAGTTCCTAACAAAGCGAAAATACTGGGTAATTCCTTAAATGATTTATATTCAGCAATAAGAGTGAACCAGCTTGTTTACGACTGGGATAAGAATAATTTGCAAAAAGAATATACAGGTAAATCAGTTGAATTAGATAAGAACTTCACAAGAAAATTAAAGCAAGCATTTACATTTTCAATCGCTAAAAGTTATCTGGAATTACTCAAAGCAAAACGGACAGTTCAAATTCAGGAAGAAGCAATAAATCAATTAAGAGAACATCTTAAAAATGCTGAAGCACTTTACAGTATTGGTAAGGTTTCTAATCTTGATGTAATAAAGGCAAATGTTCAAATTGAAGTTGCTCTTGATGAACTTGCAAAAGCAAAGAATCAACTTGATGTACAGAAAAATAATATTAATGTTCTTTGTGGAAATATACTCGGTGATTCGTTTGATGTGGTTGATTATATTGATGAATTGTGGAATCGATATTCGGACAAGACTTACAATGTTGATGAACTTAAAAATTTATTGGTAGCTCAGCATCCGGATTTAGAGAATATCAGGACGCAAAAAGATTTGAGAAGCAAAGAAGCGGAAATATTCAACAAAGAATACTATCCGAACTTCTATGCCTTTGGAATTACAAATGTTGAAGACTCAAGAATTCCGATGGGTAATTTCAATTGGAATGTTGGTGTAACAGTTTCGTATTCACTTCCTTTCTTCAAAGGTTCTAACTTTCAAGAAAAGGTGGAACAGTCAAAAATTAGAATTGAAGCACTGCAAGAGAATGAGAACGCAATTCTTCAACAACTTGAAACAAATGTAAAAAATAATTTGGTTAAGTTAGATGATATCAAAAGTAGATTAAGCGGTACGCAGAAAATTGTAAAACTTGCAGAAGAAAGTTTAACAACAGCAAATTTAAAATACAACATCGGCAAAGGTAGCAGTCTTGATGTGCTTGATGCAGAAACAGTTTTGACGACTGCCAAACTTAACTTAAACCAGATAGTAATAGATTTATTATCAACTATAGCAGAGCTTAATTACAATATTGGAAGTGATGAATTACCATTTAAATAACAAGTCGGGAGACATTGCGAGGGCAATAGCCCGAAGCAATCTCGTGAAATATAGCAGATTGCTTCACTACGTTCGCAATGACAGAAAAAGAATCGTCATTGCGAGGAATGAAATGACGAAGCAATCTGAAATGAAATGTTTGAGAGATTGCTTCACTACGTTCGCAATGACAGAAAAAGAATCGTCATTGCGAGGAATGAAATGACGAAGCAATCTGAAATGAAATGTTTGAGAGATTGCTTCACTACGTTCGCAATGACACAG
>Ga0123519_10015987_pt1 | contig 10483 bp, 8 predicted proteins | sample YelNatPaOPRAMG02_FD_87396 | JGI IMG/M metagenome (GOLD analysis project Ga0123519, IMG submission 87396) | Hot spring microbial communities from Yellowstone National Park - Yellowstone National Park OP-RAMG-02 (version 2) | ecosystem: Environmental > Aquatic > Thermal springs > Hot (42-90C) ...
GCCGCCGGATTCGATCAGCCTCGCCTCACGCCAGAGAAACACGTCGTAGTGGTAATACGGCCGCCCCTGCCAGGTGGCCCGGCTCATCCAGACGACCGCGCCTTCGGCCGTCAACCGCCGCGCGCCGTTGCGGAGCTCGAAACTGCCCTGATACTGGATGACCTGCGTGCCGTCCGGCAGCGACCAGAGGTAGGCGTACTGGCCGGAAACCTCGACAGTGTCCCGGCTGATGCCGGCGGGCAGCAGGGGGTCGGCGGCGCTGTCGTCCAGGGGCACAAGCCCCTGACTGAGGCCCCGCGTGAACCCCAAGGGTCCTGCCACGATCAGCATCGCTGCCAGACCGAGCCGTGCCGTCTTCACCCGGAACCCGCTCCCGAAAGTTGTTCGCGCCAGACCCGCACGGCCCGCCTCCACGCGCCTGAGACGACGCCCACGGTGAAAGGCACGCTATCCGTGACGCCCTGCGATGTCAATGCGCCCCGGCCGGGCGAAAGCCGGTCAGGCGTCCGCCCCTCCGCAGCACCCCGACGATGCTGGGCCGCTTCCCCCCGCGTGCCGCCTGGGGTGGCGAGGGCCCCGTCCCACGGCGCAGCCCTCGTCTCGTCTGCCCGCAGCCCGCATTGACGCTGTTCAGCCGAAGCGGCGGGCGTTTCCGCCGCGGTTTCGCCCGCCTCCGTGAGGAGCAGGGGATCGCGACCCCGTTCAGGTCGGCGCGGTCCCGTAGTCGCGAATCTTCATGCACGCCCCGCCGGCAAGCGCCGTCTGGTGGGCAATGACGCCCGGCATCGTGTAGGCAACGGCCTCCCAGACATTTACCTCGGGATGGCGATCCTCGACGATGGCGCTGATGAACTCGTGCGTGATGAAGGCGTGGGAGTTGCCGTGGCCGCTCTTGACTCGCAACGGCTCCGGCAGACGCTCCATGTGGTTTGGCGGCTCGAACGGCCGGCCCTCCGCCTCGCCGCCGAAGACGCCGAACGGACTGGCCGGGTCGATCTTCTGCTCAACTACCGTGTTCGGCGAGCCTTCCGGACGGGCCATGATGAAGGACATCTTGTCGCCGTAGAAGACGCCGCGTTCCGTCCCCTGGGCCGCAATGTTCCAGCCGATCGAGATGCGCGAGCAGTGGCCCTTCGAGGTCTTGAAGAGCGCCACCGTATGGATGAACGGGTTGTTGTCGTAGTAGTTCTTCTTCAGCATCTCGTGGTCGTTGCCCCAGCCGTGCGCGGTCACTTCCGTGAGCCGCTCGCCGGTGACGGGGATGATCATCCCCGTGCAGTGCGTCGGGTAGAGCATGGGCGGGTAGGCGTAAGCCCAGGTGGGCACGAGTTTGCCCGAGGCCTTCGCCTCCTTGTCCACCTGGTCGATCGACTTGATGAAATCGCAGCTTTGGCAGTCGAAGCTCGAACCGTAGGCGAAGGGGCCGAGGCCCGTGTGGTGGTACTCGGACTCGGAGTAGAAGATCTCGCCGAAGCGGCCTTCCCGCGCCCAGTCGATGCAGGTGAGCACCTCCGGCCGGTACCGGCTGGTCTCCGCCATCATGTACTTCAGGCCGCTGCGCTTCACGACATCGAGCAGTTCCTCCAGCTCGGCGACGGAGATTCCCGCCGGCACCGCGCTGATGACGTGTTTGCCGGCCTGAAACGCTTCGACCGCCATGCGCACGTGATAGGGAGCGGGGGTGAACAGCGCGACGGCGTCCAGCTCAGGATGCTTGAGGAACTCGCGGTAGTCCTTGTAGCCCGTGTCGCACCGGTAGACGCGCTGGAGCTTGCGGATGCGTTCCTCCCGCAGGTCGCATACGGCCGTCACCCGGCAATGCGGATGCAGATGCCATTGAAACGCGGCGCCGAACCCGCCGCCGACGACGCCGATCCGCACCGTCTTGCGCGACGGCCGGGTCGCCGGCGTTGCGCCCTGCGCGCGGACGAGCGCGGGCACGGCGGACATCGCGGCGGCCCCCGTGCCGACCTCGAGAAGGAATTGTCGTCGCGTCTTCCCGGTTACCTGGTCGTTTTCCATCCGACATCTCCACAATATCGAACACTCTTGCGGTATCGTACGTCCCGCCCGGGCGGCCCGCCAACCTGCCCAAGCGAGTTACGGCGGCGCGCACGGTCGCGCTGCCAACAGGCCGCTCCGCCTGAGGCCGGGCGGCGTTCGCCCCCCCCTTTTTTTCGCCTGCGTATGCAACAGCCTTCGTGTGCAGCCGCCCGGGCGGATTCGGCTGGATTCTCGGGGCGACCAAGCTGGCAGACCCCGGCCAACTTGGCAGCACCGGCGCGCCGCGGACAGGAAGAACGTCGCCGGGGCGTGTCTGTAACGATTTGTAAGACAACATCTTGCGGCTTCGCGACAGGGACAGGTCTCTGGCACGGAGTTTGCTGTCTGGCCTGACGGCACGTTGAAACGGCCAAAGAAGCTTGGTGCGGAAGCCGGACCTTTCGCAAGAGCGGCGAAGCGCACGGGCCCGCTGGGCTCCTTCGGTTACGGTTTTGACGCGTCGCATACCAGCAGCGCCGCCGTCGCTCGGGCGAGCCGGGACTTATCCGGCGATCGGTAACGCCGACAGGTCACGACGTCCGGCTGAAAACACCACGCTTCGGATGGCCGTTTCGGGTGCGGAATCGATCGGCCTGCGGATGGCCGCGCGAACGTGCCTGCGTGGTGAGATGGGTCCGAAGCGACCAGGAGGTGTAGCGATGCTGACGAGAACGCTCAATCCACTTACGGCCTTGAACGAACTGCGGAGGGAGATGGACCGGGTCTTCGACGACTTCTGGCCGCGTTTCGACGGCGGATGGTGGGCGCAGCCGGCCACGTTCCCGGCGCTGAATGTCTGGGAGGACGGCGATTGCGTCTACGCAGAGGCCGAGATCCCGGGCGTCAGCCAGAATGACCTGGAAGTGTATGCGGTGGGCAACGAGCTGACGATCAAGGGGACGCGCAAGGCCCGGGAAGGCGAGGATGTCTCGTACCACCGCAGGGAGCGGGGCACGGGCGAGTTCACGCGGGTGGTCACGCTGCCCGTGGACATCGACCCGGAGAAGGTCCAGGCGTCCCTGAAGGACGGCATCCTGACCGTCACGCTGCCGAAGGCGGAGGAGGCCAAACCCCGGAGGATCACGGTGAAGACGAGCTGACGGGGACCTTGGAAACAGGCGAAGCGGGAAACCTTGTGTACGGAGGTCAAACCATGAGCACTGCAATGACCGTCAAGAAGCAGGAAGACAAGCTGGCCCGAGTCGAGCGGGCGCGGGATCGTCGCACCTATACGCCCAACGTGGACATCATCGAGACGAACGACGAGTTTCTCGTCCTGGCGGACATGCCGGGCGTGGCTCCGGATGCGATCGACATCCAGTATGAGCAGGGCGTCCTGACCATGCACGGCAAGGTCGAGCCCCGGCAGGACGAGGAGAAGACGAACTGGCTGCTGCGTGAGTACGGCGTGGGCGACTTCTACCGCTCGTTCCAGCTTGGCGAGGGCATTGACTGCGACAAGATCGAGGCGCGGTTGAAGGACGGAGTGATGGAGCTCCATCTGCCCAAGAGCGAGGCCAACAAGCCGAGAAAGATCGCCGTGAAGGCCTCGTAGGAGGGCGTCTCAACCGGCAAGGTCGGGAATCGTATTCAGGAAGGAGAGTGCACGATGAGTATCATACCGTGGCGAAATAAACGTGAGAACCGGAACGGCGCCACGGCGGAGGAACACCCGCTGGCCCGTCTCCGGGACGAGATGGATCACCTGTTCGAGCGGTTCTGGCGGGATCCGTGGGGCAGCAGTTTTGCCGATCTCCTGCCGTCGGGTGTCGGCGTCGGATTGCGGCTGAACCTGGCCGAATCGGAGAACGAGGTGACGGTCACCGCAGAGCTTCCGGGCGTCGATCCCAAGGACGTGGAGATCAGCGTCACGGATAACCTGCTGACCATTCGCGGCGAGAAGAAGCAGGAAAAAGAGGAAAAGAAGCGCAACTACCACTACGTGGAGCGCAGCTTCGGCAGCTTCCATCGGAGCATTCCGCTGCCCAGCTCGGTCGACTCGAACAAGGTCGATGCCCACTACAAGAACGGGGTGTTGACCGTGACCCTTCAGAAACGGCCTGAGGCGAAGCCCAAGCGAATCGCCGTGAAGACCGGCTGAGGCGGAACCGCCTGGTGCCCGATGGATCGAGCTCTGTCGCAGGGCCGGGCCGACAAGCGGGGGTGCCCCCGCGTCGGCCCGCCGGGGCCGGCGGACCGCGGCCTGAGGCGCCCCATGAGGAGCGGGAGGGGGAACGACCCGCCGGCCGTCGCCGCCAGCGACGGTCCCGACCCGGGCACGCGTGCTTCAGGGGGGGCATTGCCCGGTACGGCGCCAGGAACGGTCGGTAACGTCTGTCCGGGCAGTCCGCGGCAACACGGTTGCTCCCGCGGAGAATCCGATGCGGACCGGACCGCTCGGTTCCCATGATGGATGTGGTCTGAGTTTCACAGGCGCGTGGGGCTGCGGATCCCCGCCCTTCCAGTGGAGAACACCGAAATGGCGGACGGACCGAGCGAACAACTGAAACGGGTGGTGTTCATCGGGAATTACCTGCCGCGTCAGTGCGGAATCGCAACTTTCACGACCGATCTCTGCGAGAACCTCGCCGCGATCGCCCCGGGAACGAGCTTCCATGTCGTGGCGATGAACGACAGGAAGGACGGCTACGAGTATCCTGCCCGGGTCTGCTTTGAGATCCCCGACGGCCGTCGCCCGGACTACGACACGGCGGCGGATTACATCAACCTGCATCGGCCGGACGTGATCTGCGTTCAGCACGAATACGGCATCTACGGCGGTCGGTGCGGACGGTATCTGCTCCCGATGCTGCGCCAGGTGTACGCGCCGATCGTGACGACGCTTCACACGGTGCTGAAAGATCCCGACAAAGACCAGAAGCAGGTTCTGTGCGATCTGGCCTCGCTATCGGATCAACTGGTGGTCATGAGCCGTCAGGCCGTCGACTTTCTCAAGACGGTCTACGGGGTGCCCGAAGAGAAGATCAGCTTCATCCATCACGGCATACCGGACACGCCTTTTGTCGACCCGAATTACTTCAAAGACCGATTCAAGGCCGAGGGGCGCCCGGTGGTTCTGACGTTCGGTCTCCTGGGCCCCAATAAGGGCATCGAGATCGCCATCGACGCCATCGCCGAGGTGGTGCGGGAGTGTCCGAACGTGTTGTACCTCGTGGTCGGCGCGACGCATCCGAACCTGAAGCGGACCGACGGCGAACAGTATCGGCACAGCCTGCTGCGAAGGGTACGTGAGCGAGGCCTTACCAACAATGTGCTCTTCGTGGATCGCTTCGTGGATACGGAGGAACTCTGCGAGTACATAGGGGGGGCGGATATCTACGTAACGCCGTATCTCAGCGAGGCCCAGATCACGTCGGGTACCCTCGCCTACGCCATGGGCATGGGCAAGGCGGTGGTTTCCACCCCTTACTGGTACGCCCGCGAGTTGCTTGCGGAGGACCGGGGCCGGCTCTTTCCCTTCGGCGACAGCCACGCGCTGAGCCGGATCCTGATCGAGCTGCTGCGAGATGACGCCGCACGGCACACCTTGCGCAAGCGGGCGTACAACTTCGGTCGCGCGATGGTCTGGTCGCGGATTGCCGCGCAGTATCTGGAACTCTTCGAGAAGGTCCGTGCCGAAAGAAGACATGCGCCCCTGCCGATCGGCAAGCCGCGCGCCGAGGCCGATCGATTTGAGAGCCTTCCGGAGCTGAACCCTGCCCACCTGCTCCGGATGACGGACAGCACCGGCATCCTCCAGCACGCGCGGTACGGCGTCCCCGACCTGCGCCACGGATACTGCACCGATGACCAGGCACGGGCCCTGATTGTGGCGACCAAGGCCGCTCACCGACAACCCGAATCGACCGTGTGGGACGACCTGGCCAGCCGATACCTGGCCTTTCTGTCCTACGCCTTCGATGAGGAAAGCGAACGGTTCGGCAACTTCCTGAGCTACCAGCGCACGTGGACGAAACCGGGCGCCACGGAGGATGTGCACGGCCGGACTCTCTGGGGGCTGGCCCACACCGTCAGCCTGTCGAGAAACGAGGCGCACCGGGGACTGGCGGCGCATCTGATCGAGCGCAGCCTGCCTCAGACGCATACGTTCACCTCGCCCCGGGCGATGGCCCTTACGATCCTCGCCGCCCAGCTTTACCTGCGGCGGTATCGGGGCGCCTCCCAGATTCGGGCCGTCCGGGATGCCCTGGCGAATCGGTTGCTCGAACAGATGCAACGCAACGCGACGGACGACTGGCCTTGGCTGGAGGATTCCCTGACGTACGCGAACGCACGCATCCCCCACGCCCTGATCGAGGCGGGACAGGCCCTCGGCCATCGAACCATGCTGGATTGGGGGCTCAAGGCCCTAGAGTGGCTGGACAGGATCCAGACGTCCGAGCGCGGCCGCTTCTCCCCCGTCGGCTCGAACGGATGGTATCGCCGGGGGGGCACGATGGCCCGCTTCGACCAGCAGCCGATCGAGGCCTTCACGATGCTGGATGCCTGCGTGGCCGCGTATCGCGCCACGCGTGAGCCGCGCTGGGCGGCGGCCGGCCGACGGGCGTTTCAGTGGTTTCTCGGCGAGAACGATCTGGGGCTGCCGCTCTACGACTATGCCACCGGGGCATGTTTTGACGGGCTCCACGCCGACCGCGTCAACCGCAACCAGGGAGCCGAGTCAACGATCTGCTGGCTCCTGAGTCTTATACTGATGTACGAACTGCAGGAGGAGATCAACGATGAAGGACAACGCCGGCCTTCGTCCGGCCCACCAGGGTGCGCGTCGGGATCCGCTCAACTCGACGGAGTATCAGGAGCATCAGCAACTGCTCCGGCGCTTTGACGGCAACCCGATTCTGAAGCCCGAGGACTGGCCCTATCCGGTCAACTCCGTCTTCAATCCGGGTGCGATCCGTCTCGTCGATACCGGCGAGGTCCTCCTGCTGGTACGGGCCGAGGACCGCAGGGGTCTGTCGCACTTCTGCGCCGCCCGTTCGCCGGATGGCATCTCGAACTGGCGAATCGACCCGAGGCCCACCCTGCTGCCCGACCGGGAAAAGCGGCCGGAGGAGCTGTGGGGAATCGAGGATGCCCGGATCACCTGGATCCCTGAGCTGGATCGCTACGGCGTGGTCTACACGTCTTTTTCCGAAGGCGGCCCCGGTGTCTCGCTGGCGCTTACCCGCGACTTCAAGCACTTCGACCACTACGGCCTGATCCTGCCGCCGGAGGACAAGGACGCCGCTCTGTTCCCGAGGCGTTTCGGAGGTCACTGGGCCATCATTCATCGGCCCGTGCCCGCTTCGGGTTCGGCACATATCTGGATCTCTTTTTCCCCCGACCTGCGTCACTGGGGCAGTCACAGGGTCCTGCTGCCGGCGCGCCGCGGGGCATGGTGGGACGCCCGGAAGATCGGCCTGTCCACTCCGCCCATCGAGACGGCTGCCGGCTGGTTGATCCTTTACCACGGCGTTCGAATGACGGCGTCGGGCTGCCTGTACCGGATCGGCCTGGTGCTGCTCGATCGCGAGGATCCGCTCAAAGTCCTCTACCGGAGCGACGAGTGGATCTTCGGGCCGCTCGCGCCCTATGAACGGATCGGAGATGTTCAGGACGTCGTGTTTCCGACGGGCGCTGTTCTCGGCGCGGACGGCGACACCCTGCAGGTGTACTACGGCGCCGCGGATACGAGCGTGTGTCTGGCCACCGCGAGCCTGCGGAAACTGCTTGACTTCCTGCCGGCCCACAGCTATCTGGGAACCACCTGACGGCGGCCGGGTATGCGTTTCCGTGCGGCCGGCACGATTCGGACGGAATGGGACCGGGTAAACGCCGATCGCTGCGGCGTTACCCGGCGGGGCAAGCGGTCGGCGGACGGAGCGTCCATAGCCTGCGAGGACACGGGAGTGCAGCCCCTATGCTACCGGAATCTCCGCAACGTCTGCGCAACCCTCTGCTCTCGCGGAGTCTGAACGAGCGGTTGGCCGATGCCACGGTCGATGAAAGCGCGCCCCAGCCGATGCGGCGGCTGGTCATGGCGATGCTGGAGGACGCCCTCCGCGAGAATGCGTCCGACATTCATCTCGATCCGTTCGGCGACGGGTACCAGGTTCGTTTCCGCATCGACGGTCAACTGGTGGACACAATCCGCCTCAGCGCCGATCAGGGCCGCTATCTTCTGCGCTGCGTGAAGAGCCACTGCGACCTGGACCCCGCGTTCACGATGCGGCCTCAGGACGGGCGCGCCGAGTTTCAGATCGGCGCCCGCATGGTGAGCGTACGCGCCGGGACGGCGCCCAGCGTGCTCGGCGAAAAACTCGCCCTGCGGATCCTGCCCGCGGAGCTCTCCCACCTGCGTCTGGATGAACTCGGCCTCAGCCCCGTCGGCTACACGCGTCTGCGCCGGGCCCTCGAGGATGCGCGGGGCATGATTCTCGTCAGCGGTCCCACCGGCGCGGGCAAGACCACCACCGTGTACGCGCTGCTGCATGAGTTGCGAGACACCAACCGCTCGGTCGTAACCATCGAAGACCCCGTGGAGTACGTCATCGAGGGCGTCACCCAGATTCAGGTCAATGAAGCGCAGGGTCTGACTTTCGCCGAGGGGGTCAAAGGCCTGCTGCGCCTCGACCCGGATATCATCTGCATGGGCGAAATCCGCGACCGCGTCTCGGCGCTGGCCGCGATCGACGCGGCCGACAGCGGCCATGTGTTCCTGAGTACCCTTCACGCGCGCGACGCCGCCGGTACGATTACGGCCCTCCGCAACTTCGGGCTGGCCGACCCCGACATCGCCGCGACCCTGGATGTGATCGTTGCCCAGCGACTCGTGCGGCGGCTCTGTCCGGCCTGCCGCAGACAGGAACCGCCGACGCCCGCCGAGGTGGAATGGTTGCGCGCCTACGGCAAGCCGGTTCCGAGGACGACCTGGCACGCGGTCGGTTGCCCGCAGTGCGGTCAGAGCGGCTATCGCGGACGCATCGGCATCTTCGAGGTGCATCGCCTCCGCGAGGAGGATGCAGACCTCATCCTCAAACACGCCGACGAACGTACGCTTCGCCGGCACATGCGGATGGCCGGCACACTCTCCCTCCATGACGACGATCTGCTCAAAGTCGCCGACGGCATCACCAGTCTGGCGGAACTCCGGGCGATCGGCGGGGCAAGCTTCTATGAATCGCCGCCCCGGCGCGGCAGACGAACCGCGCAACCCCCGCCCGTCGTCACGGCGTCGCCGGAGGGGAGTGCTCCGTGACCTTGACGGAATATACGCTGCTGGCCTTCAGCTCCCTCTTCGTCATCGTCGATCCGCTGGCGGTGGTCCCTGCCTTCCTCGCCATGACGACCGGCACCCCACCCGCCGCCCAGGTGCGCATGGCCCGGCTTGCGTGCGCGGTGGCGGCGGGCGTACTGATGCTCTTTGCCGCACTGGGCAAATGGATATTCAGAATCCTCGGCATCACGCTGCCCGCCTTTCAGATCGCCGGCAGTATCCTGCTGCTGCGCATCGCCATGGACATGCTCTACGCGAAACGCTCCGCAGCGCAGGAGACGAGGGAGGAAGTCGAGGCCGGCACGGAGAAGGAAGATATCGCCATCTCCCCGTTGGGCGTCCCGATGCTCGCCGGACCCGGTGCGATTTCCACATCGCTCATCCTGCTCAATCAGGCGCGGACACCGGAACAACGCGTGGCGCTCTTCGCCTGCATCCTCGCGGTGTGCCTGCTGAGCTACTGCATTCTCGCTTTGGCCGCACGCGGCGCCCGCCGACTCAGCCCGCTCGCGCTCAAGCTGGTCGCCCGCCTGATGGGCCTGTTGCTCGCTGCGGTGTCGGTTCAGTTTGCCTTGAACGGCCTGGCGCAGGCTGGACTCCTTGGCCACTGAGCGCGGCTGCCTGATGTCACTGGCACCCCGCTCGCCGCCAAGATGCCCCGGCGGCGGCACGGACGGCCACCGTCCGGTTGCCCCACTGCTCGGCGGAGGGGTTCCCCGCGTTTTTCTGTAAGATCGGCCCTCCCCGTCGCCATAACCCACGGAGGCTTCGTGCCGCACGGCGGCATAACCGACGGGGGACTGCAATGGCGCAGACCATGACCAGCGGGCTTCCTGCGGGGCTTCGCGGGATTCTGGACCAACTGGAGACGGCCAGGGCGGTGAACGGGCAGCGATGGATCCTGGCCGTCTTGCAGCAGCATAGCGCCCGGGTTATCGGAATCCTCTGGCGGATGCTCGGCCGGGAGCAGGACGTTCTGGATGCGTATCAGAACGTGGTGTGCCACTTGACCGCCCGCGGACCGAGGCGGGCCGGACGCAATCGAGCGGCCTACTTCTACCGGTGTGCGATCAACGCGGGCATTGAGATGATCCGTCATCGCCAGCACGAGCGGGAGCGCTTGCCGAAGGTGGCGCAGCGCTGCGGCTGGGCTGGTGCAACCCC
>Ga0123519_10015988_pt1 | contig 10482 bp, 9 predicted proteins | sample YelNatPaOPRAMG02_FD_87396 | JGI IMG/M metagenome (GOLD analysis project Ga0123519, IMG submission 87396) | Hot spring microbial communities from Yellowstone National Park - Yellowstone National Park OP-RAMG-02 (version 2) | ecosystem: Environmental > Aquatic > Thermal springs > Hot (42-90C) ...
AAGGTAACGGTGGCAGGATTGACACACTTCGAGACGATACTGTTTTTCATTTCCTATTCGGAGGTATTTAATTCCTTCCTCCTCTTCATTTTCACAAAAAGGACATTTTAAGAAAGGAAAAGGCCATTTACTACCACAATAAATGCAAAAGAGAAATCGGGTCCATTTTTCTTCAGGAATCGCGCCTAAGGTTGGGCTTTCTCCACAAATCGGGCAGTAGCCTTTCCCCCAAAGGTCAAGCTCAATTAATTCCCGGAAATATTCACCTAAGTATTCATAAAGAGGTTTAAGGGTCTCAGTTAAGAGGAAATAAAATAGTGTGGGATCTCCTATTTTACTTTTTTCCCACTGCTCCGGGTCAAGAACCCCCAGCCACATTTCCTTAATTGCTTTTTCGATTTTTAAATTCTCCTGTTTGATAAACGCAATCAGTTGCTTTGCGCTTTCTGGATTGTTTTCTTCAATTATTTCAATAAGTTTCCAGAAAAAATTTTCTAATATATCTATATAAAAACCAACACTCTCTCTATCTAAAACAGGAAGTCCAGCTTTAAATTTTTTTCGCACTAAGTATTCATCATAAGTTACTGGATAAGATTTTAGCAACTGATAAACTTCGTCTTTGGCAATAAAAATTTTTTCATAAAAATCAAGCAGATCTTTATAGGCAGGCTTTTCTTGCTTAATTTGGTTGATCCGGCTTAATTTGCTCGCAATATCCCATGTGGTCATATTGTTTTCCAATTCGCTAAAAGCTGAAGCAAAAGGCGGACGCCAAACCCGCTGGCTCCTTTGGGAATATAAGGCTTGTCTTTTTCTAACCAAGTAGGACCAGCAATATCGATATGCGCCCAAGGAGTATCTTTAACAAACTTACTTAAAAACATCCCTCCCGTAATTGCTCCAGCTGCCCGTGGGCCTACATTTTTAAAATCAGCTATGTCACTTTTAAGGTAATCAAAATATTCTTCCCAGAGCGGAAGTTCCCAGACTTTTTCTCCGGTTATTTCACCGGCATGCTTTATCTGATTAAGTAGGTCAGGATTATTCCCCATAATACCAGCAACATAGTCTCCCAGAGCAGTTACACAAGCTCCGGTCAAGGTGGCTAAATCGACAATTGCCTGAGGCTGATATTGGAGAGCATAAGTCAGGGCATCAGCTAATATTAACCGTCCCTCCGCATCGGTGCTTATTACTTCAATGGTTTGACCCGATAAAGAAGTAAGGACATCTCCGGGCTTATAAGCCTTTCCTCCGGGCAAGTTTTCGGTGGCAGGGATGATACCGACAATATTTAGCGGGAGTTTCAGCTGTGCTGCCGCTTGCAAAGTAGCCAATACTACTGCTCCTCCTGCCATATCATCTTTCATTTGTTCCATTTTCTCGGGAGACTTAAGCGAAATCCCACCACTATCAAAGGTAATCCCTTTACCCAGAATAACCACTGGCGATTTAAGCGGGGATTGGTTAGATTCGTATTCTAAGATTATTATCTTTGCTGGTTCATCACTTCCCTGAGCTACGGCTGAAAAAAGCCCCATCCCCATTTTTTTGGCTTGTTCTTCACTAATTATCCGGCATTTTAGGTGGTTATTCCGGGCGAGGGCTTGAGCGCGGGAAGCTAACATAGTGGGAGTTTTTTTATTTGCGGGTAGAGATACTAAGTCGCGTGCCAGATAAACCGCATCTGTGGTTATCTTTACCTTATTTAAGATTCGATTGATTTCTGGTAAATTTTCTGGTTGAGAGCAGATTACTACTACGGTATCGATAGTTTTAATCTTTTCTCTTTCCGTAGTAACTAATTCCTTGAACTGATAGGTTCCTAAGCTTCCTCCGATAAGAAAAGCTGCTAACAGTTCGGCAGAGCTAAATCCTTCCACCTCAATCAGGTTTTCCGGGAGATGGACGGTCTTTATTCCTCGATCGCGAATAAACTGAAAGGCTTTACCACCCGCTGAACGCATAACCTCCAGATCAAATTTATTTTGTTTCCCTAACCCCACTAATACAATTCTTTGTGTTGGTATTGCCTCTCGAGGATAAAGCATAAAAGTCTGGTATCGTTCGGCAGAAAAATCTCCGGTTTGTAAAAGATTCCGAATCATTCCCCGGGTAGTTAGGTCTACTAACTCTAAAGGCTCGGGAAATACTTTAACATCTTCAAAAACCGGGAAAACCAGAACTTCAGCTTTTTCCGAAATAGCGGTGCCTACTTTGGATTCTAACTTAATTGTCATAATATCTCCCTTTTTATTACAATGCCCGTAAAAACTCTGGTCTTAGTTGATGAGGATTAGCTAATGCCCAGTCGATATTCCGGAGAAGTTCTTCCTTATCCTGATTTAAAGTCGCTTTAATCGGAAGGTAGTTGGAAGCATGATTACTCCGGAAGACACAGTTATCTAACTGAAAATTTTCTACCATAAGGCGAAGTTCTTGCAGAATTTCCAATTTATCCATCATTTCCCAGTCTTCACCTACACAACGGAAAAAGTAACGATTATCTTTTTCGATCATAAGGGTTAAAGCGGAAAGATAGTGAGGGTTAATTGCTGAACAAACCCGGGCAGTTTCTTTAGCATGCGTTATACTGCCCTTTTTCCCCCCCAATCCGAGGATAATGGTTGCGGAAAGGAGAAAACCAGCTGCAATTGCTTTTTTGGCGCTGGTAATAAGCTCGGAGGAATTCGCTCCTTTTCTTATTTTAATTAACAAATCGTCATCGCCAGTTTCAATCCCGAAATATAGTAACTGGAGTCCTGCCTGACGGATTCTCCGGAGCTCTTCCGATGATTTTTCCAAAAGATTACCCGGATTAGCATAAGCACTTACCCTCTGAAGGAAGGGAAACTTATCATAAAGAAAGTTTAAAATTTGGATAAGATAGTCAGTTTCTATTACCAAAGCATCGCCATCGGCCAGAAAAATTCTCCTTGCCGCACGATAAGCAAGTGCCATTTCTAAGATGTCGGTTTTAAGTTCCTCCCAGGGCCGGATGCGAAATTTTTTTCTGCGGTACATAGTGCAAAACGCACACCGGTTATGGGAGCATCCCAGGGTCACCTGAAAAATTAAGGAATAAGCTTCGCTCGGCGGTCGATATAAGGGAAGAGAGTATTCCATATTAATCCTTCCGGTGAGTAAGCTTCATTAACTCAGAATAACTTAAACAATTTAAAAGGTCTTTTTTTTCTAACCATCCTCTCCGCGCAACTGCAACTCCGAGTTCAAGATAGTCCATCTGGTCTAATATATGAGCGTCTGTCCCAATTGCGAGCAACACTCCTTTATCCTTAGCTGCTCGGGAGTAAATATCATTAAGGTCTAATCGTTGCGGATAGGCATTAATTTCTAAAGCAGTCCGAGTGCGAGCAGCTTCTTCGATTATTTTTTCAAGATTAAGGGGGTAAGCCTCCCGTTCTCCAATTAACCGACCAGTAGGATGGGCTATTACATGGACCCAAGGATTAGACATTGCTTTAATAATCCGGTTGGTTAAGGTTTTTTCATCCTGTTTAAAACCACTATGGATAGCAGCAATAACTATATCGAGTTTTTTTAATAATTCATCCGGATAGTCTAAAGAACCGTCATTATGAATATCTACCTCAGCGCCGCAAAGTAATTTTACTTTTTTGCTTTTTTGATTAAATTTTTTAATTGCGGCAATTTTTTCTTCCATTTGAGCAAGGGATACTCCCCCCGCAATTTTAAGCGACTGGGAATGGTCACATACCGCTATCCATTCCAACCCCATTGCTTCTGCCTTGTGCGCAATCTCTTCCAGAGTAGCTACTCCATCACTATATTTAGAATGGACATGTAAATCTCCTCGGATGGCTTCCATTTCTACTAATTGGGGAAGATTGCCGTGCAGAGCTGCTTCAATTTCTCCCCGGTCTTCCCGTAGTTCCGGAGGAATAACAGGTAATTCCAGCGCTGAATATACTTCTTCTTCCTCTTCCCCTCCAATTTTTTCTTCTCCCCGAAAAATTCCGTACTCGTTTATTTTGAGCCCCTTTTTTATTGCCAATTCTCGAATCCGGATATTATGTGCCTTTGAACCAGTGAAATAGCAAAGTGCTGCTCCAAAAGATTCTGGCTCTACCACTCGAATATCTACTTGAATTCCCCCTCGGGCGCGAATGCTCGATTTAGTCCTTCCCTTGGCTTGGACCGTTTCTACTAAACGGAGCTGAGTAAAAAAATCCATTACTTTTTCAGGTCGGGGAGATACTACTAAGATATCGATATCCTTAATAGTTTCTCGTCTCCGGCGGACACTTCCCGCTACCTCAATTCTTTTTACTTCTTTTAAAGTTTTAAGCTCTCCGATTATCTCCCGGGAGAGGCTAAGCATGGTGCTTAGCATTACGCGGGACATTTTTTGCCGGTAAATTGCAATCCCTTTCAGGATATTTTCTTCAGTCTTAGCTTTTATTCCCGGAAGTCCCTGGAGCTTATGCTCCTGGGCTAAGCGCTCTAATTGGTCAATGCTTTCTACTTTAAGTTCATCATAGAGAATTTTGGCAGTTCGGGGACCAAGTCCGGGAATTAAAATAATCTCCATTAACCCTTCTGGAATCTCTTTCTTCATCTCTTCATATTGCTTAAGGGTGCCGGTGGTAAGAATTTCAGTAATTTTTTGCGCTAAATCTTTCCCAATTCCCGGAAGAGAATCTAATTCATTCCTTTGGGCAATTATTTCAATATCTTCGGCAAGATTTTCAATATTCTGGGCTGCCTTCTGGTAAGCCCGGATGCGAAAAGGGTTTTCTCCTTTTATTTCCAGCATATCGGCAATTTTTCGAAATATATTGGCTACTTCTTGATTTTTCATCCGGCTTTTCTCAACTTAAGATAACTATTTTAAAAATTTACCATACTGAAATATTACAATCAAGGTAATCGACCCCTTATTGCTGAGTTGCGAGATGAAATTTTTGCTGGAGCAAAGTATAATTTGACAATTTGAGAAAAAGATATTAAAAAATTAAACCAGCCGGAGTGGTGAAACTGGTAGACGCAGGGGACTCAAAATCCCCCGGGGCTTGGCTCCGTGCCGGTTCGAGTCCGGCCTCCGGCACTAATGATTTTAGGGGGTTCAGCTGATTGGGTCTGCCCCCTTTTTTCGTTGTACCGAGAAAAGATGGGTAAGCGATGATAGAAGATTTCCTTCGGACCGAATAAACAGCTTATCCTGATATGCGAATATAATTATAGGAGAAAAGCTCGGTAAGGGATATCCGGAAAACAGTAAGAAAGATTAGTTAGGAAAGGTTGCTGCTTTACGATCTATTTTCGGGAAATTATATTCTCCTTTGCCCCAGTTAAAAAGTAATCAATCGATCAAAATTTCTTCCCTCTCATCCTTCCCCTTTCTTGTTCCATTTCCCTTTCTCTTTCCATTTCCCTTTCTCTTTCCATTTCCCTCAGGGTATCGGTTTCCAAATTTATGCCTTTCCCCTTTTCCTTATCATTATAATGTTTATATCCCTTTTCTCCTGGTTTGCCAGAAAATATAAAATCTCCTTCTTTTAAAGCATGAAATTCAGGAGAACCAGGCTTAATACCAAGTTGCTGGGCAATTACTCCCCATCCTTTCCCTTGATTACTTTTGTAAGCATCACAAATTATCTCAAATGGTTTCCCGCTCATAACCCCAAGCTCAAGTAACATAAAAGCATGAGCAGGGGAATCAACCTTGTTTACGATAGATTCAACCTGGGACAAGGGGACGCCAAATTGATTACTTAACCTGGCATTATAGCTGACTCGGTCCTGGATGGCTTGACGGTTAAGATCAGCAAGAAAGCTATCCAGATCAGCATTAGCCCGGTTAGTAAGGGTAAAACAAATGGCAATTGCAGCAAAAAAAGTAAATACTTCTTTCATCGTTTCCCTCCCTTAGAAGTTAAAAGTTGCAAAGTTTTTTTCTTAAGCCTTCAATCCCTTGAGTTATTTTATCTCCTTCCCCCCCAATTTTGGTCTGGGTGGTGATAAGGGGTGGGGTGAAAACTCCGGGGATGTCTATCCCAATTATGTTCGTAGTGGTTCCAATCCCGGCCGGAATGTTGGTGACGATAAAATGAGGGGATACCGTGATAATAGACCCAGCCGGAATGGTAATTCCGGGAACAATACCAATGCCCGTGCCAGGGGCGCCACCACCAGCCGTTATAGAAAAAGAGGGCTGTGCCCGGTACCACATAGTAACAATAAGGGCCTGGTACCATTACTAACCTTGGTGGTCCAGCAAATATAAGGGGTGGTAGGCCGATCCCAATATGGACATCCACATCAGCGTTTGCCAATCTCGGAGCATATGCTCCTAATAAAGCTAAAATTAATATTCCTCCAATTAACTTTTTCATTGTTTGCCTCCTTGACCAGAAAAATTTTGCTATCATTTTTGCTTAATTAGACGACAAAAGGAAGAAAAGGATTACTCGACAAAAAATAAAAAAGGGCGCTCCTCTCCCCCCCTTTTTTATTTTTTAAAAGGTATCAACCAGGGATAGCTTGGTTTATTTGGGAGCTTAAAAAAACTAAAAATTATCCGGAATTCTACCCGGCAAGAATTGAGCTTTATCTTCGGTAAATCAATAAAAACAATAATAAAGCAATTAGCCCAACAATTCCATTCTGGGCAAAACTTCCCACTACTTCAGAGAGATTTTTTATGATCCCAGTAGTATTAGGAAATAAAATATCGATAATTACAAAAACTAAAAGCAGAGATAAACCAAACTCAATTATGATTTTTAACCAACCGTTGATTGCCTGGATAGTATCTTTAAATGATATAGCCATAGCTTCCTCTCTTCGATTTAATTTTAACTTCTTAGGAGAAAAAAATTATCGGCGATAAATTGCAATAAAGAGAATCAGGGCAATCAACCCGACAATCCCCTGGGAGACAAAACTATTGATAAGAGCAGTGACATTTTGGACTATCCCAATTTTTTCTCCAAAAAGAAGATCAATGATTAAAAAAATCAGCGCTAAAGAGAGTCCGATTTCAACAATATCCCTTATCCATTCATTAATTACCTGAAAAGTTTCTTTTATTGTAGCCATATTCTACCCTCCTTAATAAAATAGACCCAATAAATAAAAATCCCCCACTCAATAATTGAATTATTATTTCGTGAGGGTTGCCATAACCACCTCATCAGGTTTAATTGTTTATGTTTTAACTAAATTTAATCTTCTTTAAAGGGAAAGTCAAGAAAAATTTTAAAAAGTATTCTCCAATGGTTGCATCTCGATAAAAAATGCGATAATTTAAGATTATTAGATTTTTTAAGCTCAGGCTACCAAATCTATCAACTTAATTTTAAAGGAAATTTTAATGAAAAAGATCTGGGTAAAAGCTATTCCCTGGGATAAGAAAGTAGTAACTACTGCTTTAGAAAGTGGGGCAGATGGAGTTATGGTTCCCAAGGGATTTTCTGAAAAAGTAAAGGAGTTAGGGATTATTACTACCATTGCGGAAGACGGAGACTTGAAATTAAATGAAGCAGTAAAGGAATGGGAAATAAAGGGAAAAGAAGATGAGATAAAAATTTTGAATTTGGCAAAAAATTCTTTGGTGATAGTTCGGACCAGTGATTGGACCATTATCCCTTTGGAAAATCTGGTGGCTCAAGCCGAGGGAATCATAGTGGAAGTTAAGGATGAAAAAGAAGCGGAGACAGTTTTGGGAGTTCTGGAAAAAGGAGTGGACGGCATTCTTATTACTTCCTCTGATCCAAATCGGATAAAAAAAATCATCGCGGTAGCCCGAGAGAATATTGAAGTGGTTTCTCTTGTCCCCGCAAAAATAAAGAGAGTAGAGCCAGTAAAAATGGGAGACCGGGTTTGTGTGGATACCTGTACTTCAATGGGGATTGGGGAAGGGATGCTTATTGGAAATACTAGTAAAGCATTTTTTTTGGTTCATTCGGAATCAATCGAAAATCCTTATGTTGAACCCCGACCTTTTCGGGTTAATGCAGGTCCAGTTCATGCTTATATTAAAGTCCCCGGTGGAAAAACTCGGTATCTTTCGGAGCTAAAAGCAGGCGATGAAGTGCTGGTAGTTAATGCTCAAGGCAAAACTCAGCCGGCAGTGGTGGGAAGAGTAAAAATCGAGAGACGGCCACTTATTTTAATCGAAGCCGAGGCGGGGGGAGAGGAGATTTCCGTTATTCTTCAGAATGCAGAAACCATCCGGCTTACTACTCCGGACGGAAAACCAATTTCAGTAGTAGAGCTAAAACCAGGAAGTGAAGTCCTGGTTTCTCAAGAAGAAGCCGGACGTCACTTTGGAATAAAGATAGAAGAGACTATTCAGGAAAAATAAAGTTGTTAACTAACCTTTAGTGAATTATAATTACTAATTCGGAAGAAAGGAGGTCGTTATGGCAGTAAAAGTTGGAATTAATGGTTTTGGAAGGATTGGAAGATGTATTCTCCGAATAGGGGTAAACTATCCGGAATTAGAGTTTGTGGCAATCAATGATGTTACTGATGCAAAGACCTTAGCCCATTTGCTTAAATATGATTCGGTGCACGGAATTTTTAACAAAACAGTAAAAGCAAAAGAGGGCGGAATCGAAGTTGATGGGAAAGAGATAAAAATTTTGAGTATGAAAGATCCGTCCCAGCTTCCCTGGAAAGATTTGGGAGTGGAGATTGTGATTGAAAGTACTGGTCTTTTTACTAACCGGGAGGGAGCGGCAAAGCACTTAAGTGCGGGAGCAAAAAAAGTTATTATCTCTGCACCAGCGAAACAGCCCGATATTACCATTGTTATGGGAGTAAATGAAGATAAATATGATCCTCAGAATCATCATGTTATCTCCAATGCTTCTTGCACTACCAACTGTCTTGCTCCAGTAGCTAAGGTTTTAATGGAAAACTTTGGGATAAAAAAAGGTCTTATGACTACTATCCACTCTTATACCAATGACCAGAGAATCTTAGATTTACCCCACAAAGATTTAAGGCGGGCAAGGGCAGCCGCGCTTTCGATGATTCCTACTACTACCGGAGCCGCAGTTGCGGTTTCTTTAGTCCTGCCAGAATTAAAAGGAAAGTTAGATGGTTTAGCGATTCGGGTTCCTACTCCCAATGTATCTTTGGTGGATTTAGTGGCTACCCTGGAAAGAGAAACCACCAAGGAAGAGGTAAATGCTGTTTTAAAAAAAGCGAGTGAAACTACCCTTAAAGGAATCCTCGACTACACTGAAGAACCTTTGGTTTCTTGTGATTTCAACGGTAGTCATTACTCTTCGATAGTAGATGGTTCTAATACTGCAGTTATGGGAGGAGACATGGTAAAAGTCCTGGCTTGGTATGATAATGAAATGGGATATGCTAACCGGATGGTTGACCTAACTGTTTATCTGGCAAAAAGGTTATAATTATCAGTACGGAGATTTACTATGGCAATAAAATATATTGACCAGATCAACCTGGAAGGGAAAAGGGTTTTGATTCGGGTGGACTTTAATGTCCCTTTAGATAAGAATAAAAATGTTACTGATGATACTCGAATTCGGATGGTCCTTCCCACGATTAATTATGCCTTAGAAAAAAATGCCCGGATTATTCTTATGTCTCATTTGGGCCGTCCTAAAGGCAAAGTAAATCCTGAATTCAGCCTTTTACCTGTCGCTAAGCACCTTACCCAGGTTTTGGGGAAGGAGGTGATTTTTGCTCCGGATTGTATCGGCCCGGAAGTAGAAAAATTAGTTGCTCAGATGAAGCCGAAGGATATTATTCTTTTGGAAAATTTACGCTTTCATCCCGAAGAAGAGAAAAACGACCGGGAATTTGCTCGCAAATTGGCGGGCTTAGCGGAGGTTTATATTGACGATGCGTTTGCAACCGCTCACCGTGGCCATGCTTCCAATGCGGCAATAACTGAGTTCGTGACCGAGTGTGGCGCTGGTTTTTTGATGAAAAACGAAATCGAGTATTTTCGTCGAGCAATGGTTAATCCGGAACGTCCCTTAGTTGCCCTGCTGGGGGGAGCCAAAGTTTCCGATAAACTTAAAGCGTTAGAAAATTTAATCGAGAAAGTAGATAGCCTTCTTATTGGTGGGGGGATGGCATTTACCTTTCTTAAAACTCAGGGGATTGAAGTAGGGAAGTCCCTGGTTGAGGATGATTTATTGGAAACTGCCAAGCGAGTGCAGGAAAAAGCGAAGGGAAGAAAAATCCAGCTTCTTTTGCCGGTCGATTGTGTAGTGGCAGACAGACTTGATCCTCAAGCTCAGATTAAAACCTGTAGCATAAAAGAGATACCTTCTGAATGGATGGGTTTGGATATTGGTCCGGAGACCCAACGGCTATTTTCGGAAGAACTTAAAAAAGCCAGAACTATTGTCTGGAATGGGCTGATGGGGGTTTTTGAAATGGAGCCCTTCAGCAAAGGGACTGAGGCGATGGTAAGGGCGGTGGCAGAATCTTCGGCGCTTACGGTAG